>Ga0222426_100093_pt1 | contig 151455 bp, 113 predicted proteins | sample 2B50Ametagenome_FD_180087 | JGI IMG/M metagenome (GOLD analysis project Ga0222426, IMG submission 180087) | Enriched microbial communities from leaf-cutter ant dump, University of Wisconsin, Madison, United States - 2B50A (version 2) | ecosystem: Environmental > Terrestrial > Nest > Insects...
AAAAAAGCAATACCTGATCAAGCATTTCTCTATGTTGAGCTGTTACACATACTTTTACATCAACATTCGTATTTTTCTTAAATTCATTAACCAAAGGAGCCATTTTTATGGCCTCTGGTCTAGTCCCAAAAATAATTAAATTTCTTTGTTTCATTATGAATAGTATTTTTTAAACCAATCAACGAATTGTCTTACTCCCACATCTAGAGACGTAGAGCTTTTATAGCCTAAATCATTTAATTTTCTTGTATTCGCCCATGTTTTAGGCACATCACCGTCTTGCATAGGTAACATAATTTTTTCTGCTATTTTCCCCAGACTATTCTCAAGGGTCTCAATAAACTCAAACAATGACACTGGCGAACCATTCCCTATATTAAAAATTTGATATGGAGGTTGGTTATGATTTGATGAAATGGGATTAGCCAAAGCAATTTTTATCCCACTTATAATATCATCAATAAAAGTAAAGTCACGACTCATATTTCCCTCATTAAATACTTTAATTGAGTTTCCAGCAGTGATTGCATTCGCAAACAACATAGGTGCCATGTCAGGCCGCCCCCATGGTCCATAAACTGTAAAAAAACGTAGACCTGTTGTCGGAATATTATACAGATGACTGTATGTATAAGCCATCAATTCATTACTTTTCTTGGTAGCAGCATACAGACTTATAGGTTGATCAACACTATCATCCTCGGAAAACGGCACTTTCTCGTTCTCACCATACACCGAAGAGCTTGATGCATAGACTAAATGAGCTATTTTATTGTGTCGACAGCATTCAAGAATATTTAGAAAGCCGACAATATTACTATCGATATAAGAGGCGGGATTTTCGATACTATAGCGTACTCCAGCTTGAGCAGCCAAATTTATAACCCCATCAAACTGATATCTTTCAAATAATTGAGGGAGTGCCTCACGATCTTGTAAATTTAACTTTACAAATGTGAACCGGCCTTCATAATTGTTGGATTCTGAAATTGAACCGTCAGAACAAATATTTACATTGCTAATTCCTAATTCTTTTAATCGATCTAACTTCAAGTTGACGTCATAATAGTCATTAAGATTATCTAACCCGACCACAGTATTCCCATCGTCTAAAAGTGATCTCACTAAATGAAATCCAATGAATCCAGCAGCGCCCGTAACAAGTATAGTTTTCATATTACATTTTATTTTACATGGCTACCTATTGTGTAATAGGAAAAGTTTAATGACTTCATCATAGCGCTGTCCAATAAACAGCGACCATCAAATATAAAAGACGGACGCTTCATTCGATCTTTTATAAGTTTCCAGTCATAACCTTTAAACTCATCCCATTCTGTCAAAATAGCGATAGCGTGAGCATCATCAAGAGCCTTAAGAGGCTCATTAACAATCTTTAATAAACGACGATTTTCTTCAGGCGATCGGGTACCTAAATAATCAAGATCTTTATAAATTTGCTCAGCTGAAACTTTTGGATCATAAACTACTATATTCGCTTCTTCATCCAACAAATGATCTGCTACGTAAATAGCAGCTGATTCTCTCGTATCATTTGTATCTTTTTTAAACGCCCATCCTAAAAAAGAAATTTTCTTCCCATTCACTGTATTATACATGGTCTGAATAATTTTCTCCGCAAAACGGGTTTTCTGATGATCATTTAATATAATGACTTGCTCCCAATAATCGGCTACTTCTTTTAAATTGTATGAACGGGCAATATATACAAGATTTAGGATATCCTTTTGAAAACATGATCCTCCGAATCCAACCGATGCTTTTAAAAACTTTGGCCCAATACGGCTATCTTGACCAATGGCTCTTGAAACCTCATCAACATTTGCTCCAGTGACCTCACACAATTCTGAAATAGCATTGATTGATGATACACGTTGCGCCAAAAATGCATTGGCCACCAATTTGGCCAATTCTGAGGACCATAAATTTGTCGTCAAAATACGTTCCTTAGGCACCCATGCCTCATAAATGCTTACTAAAGCTTCAATTGCTTCTGCATCCTCGCCACCAATTAAAACACGATCTGGATTATGGAGATCGGTTATAGCAGTTCCTTCAGCTAAAAACTCTGGGTTTGATAAAATATGGAAATTAACACCATTACCTGTATTATCCAATATACTTTTTAACGCTTCAGCTGTACGAACAGGTAAAGTTGATTTTTCAACGACTATTTTATCACTCTTAGCCACAGATGCAATCTGACGCGCACATAATTCAATATATTTTAAATCCGCGGCTTGACCTTTTCCTTTACCATATGTTTTTGTGGGCGTATTTACTGATATAAAGATCATATCAGCTTCATCAATCGCTTTATTCACATCAGTCGAAAAAAACAAATTACGTCCACGTGCTTCCGCAATAACAGCATCAAGACCTGGCTCATATACGGGGAGATTGCTTAGGTCATTAGCATTCCAAGCATCAATACGCATCTGATTCAAATCTACAACTGTTACTTGAATATTTGGATTTTTCTGTGCAATCACCGACATAGTAGGTCCTCCTACATATCCAGCGCCGATACAGGCTATTTTTTTAATTTCCATAATCCATTATAAACGGTTATCAGCCTTTTCCGAAATTATCCCTTTAACATCATATATAACAGCATTGTCATTCTTGATAATATCAAAGTCTATCGTCAAAAATTCTTTATGAGCTACCCCTAAAACGATTGCATCATATTTAGCACTAGGCAACGCGACTAAACTGTCAATACCGTATTCGTGCTTAACTTCAGCAGGATTAGCCCATGGATCAAAAGTGGTTACTTTAATACCGTAATCTTCTAGTGCTGTAATTACATCTACAATTTTAGTATTGCGCACATCTGGGCAATTTTCTTTAAAGGTAACCCCTAACATCAAAACATCGGCGCCATTCACATTGATACCTTTCTTGATCATAGTTTTCACAACTTGAGAAGCTACATATTCACCCATGGAATCATTTAAACGACGACCTGCTAAAATAATTTCTGGATGGTAACCATGCTCCTGTGCTTTCTGAGCCAAATAATACGGATCGACACCAATACAATGTCCACCAACTAACCCTGGTTTGAAAGGCAAAAAATTCCATTTAGTACCCGCAGCCTCTAATACAGCATGGGTATCGATGTTTAAAATATTAAAGATCTTTGCCAATTCATTCACAAAAGCAATATTGATATCCCGTTGAGAATTTTCAATAACTTTAGCAGCTTCAGCAACTTTAATACATGGCGCCAAGTGAGTTCCCGCTGTAATAACCTCTCTGTATATTGCATCTACCTCTTCTCCAACTTTAGGAGTAGACCCAGAAGTTACTTTTAATATTTTCTCAACAGTATGTTGTTTGTCACCCGGATTAATGCGTTCTGGAGAATAACCAGCAAAGAAATCTTCATTAAATTTTAATCCTGAAATTTTCTCCAAAACAGGTATACATTCCTCTTCTGTAACACCGGGGTACACCGTAGATTCATACACAACAATATCTCCTTTTTTCAGAACCTTACCGACAGTTTCAGAAGCCTTGTATAGAGGTGTTAAATCAGGGCGGTTATTTTTATCTACTGGTGTAGGAACAGTAACCACATAGAAATTTGCCCCTTCAATATCCGATAATTGGTTTGAACAATGAAGACCATTTGTATTATCCTCCAAAGGATTCCCTTCAACCAATACTGCCTGCAGGATGTCATCTTCAACTTCCAGTGTAAAATCTTTACCAGAACGCAATTCGTCGATACGTTTTTGATTAATATCAAATCCTACTACAGGAAACTTTGTTGCAAACAATCTTGCCAATGGGAGGCCCACATACCCCAATCCAATTACAGCTATTTTTTTCATTTTTATAGTCTAATTTATAATGATTACTATTTCTTATTTCAAATTTTCCCAATACCAGCTTACAGCTTCTCGAAGTCCCTCCCTAATTACGTGTGTTGGTTCATAACCAAGTAATTGTTTCGCTTTATCCACAGATGCAAGAGAATGCGGAATATCTCCTTGTCTATTAGGGCCATGAATGACTTCAACATCTGAAATTTTATCATCATATGCCGTCAAGAATTCTTTCAGATAACCGACCAACTGATTAAGTGTTGTCCTATCTCCAACAGCCGTATTGTAAACTGTATTGATAGCGTCAGGATTATCTGTCGTCATAGCCAATTCATTCATCTGAATAACATTGTCAATATATGTAAAGTCACGTGAATAGTCTCCTGTACCATTGATCACTGGACTCTCATAGTTCATAAACTTTTTAACAAACAATGGAATTACCGCTGCATAAGCACCATTTGGATCCTGACGACGACCAAACACATTGAAGTAACGAAGTCCAATGGTCTCCAAACCATAGGTCTTTGAAAAAATATCCGCGTACAGTTCATTTACATACTTGGTAATTGCGTAAGGTGATAAAGGCTTCCCAATAACATCTTCAACTTTAGGTAGATTTTCAGAATCGCCGTAGGTAGAAGATGAAGCTGCGTAGATAAAGCGTTTTACGCCAGCATCTCTTGCTGCGACAAGCATATTTAAAAATCCGGTTACATTTACTTCATTTGATGTTTGAGGATCTTTAATCGAGCGTGGCACAGAACCTAAAGCCGCCTGATGAAGCACATAATCGACTCCTCGAACTGCATTTTGACAATCTTCATTATTCCGTATATCACCTTCAATTAAAGTAAAGTTTGAATTTTCGCTATGTTGCGCCAGATTATGACGATGCCCCGTTGCAAAATTATCCAATACAATTACTTGATGTCCTTTACCCAAAAAATGCTCTACGAGATTTGAACCAATAAAGCCGGCTCCGCCTGTTACTAATATCTTACTCATTTCAATATTTATATTTCGGTTTTACTTGTATACAAACTGATATAATGTTGCCCTTCTGTCGGCTTAATAAAATAAAGCTTAACCTCTTTCTGTAGTTTCTTACCAACCTTGTCCGCTAACTGCAATAAATATGCCTGATTTAAATTCTCCCCCTCAAGTAGAACCTCAATAAGACCAGAATCTAGTCCTTTTGCATAATCACCCAGCAGACTAACTCCTTGAATATCCCCAGCTTTCCCGATAACATGATCAACCAATTCATCAATACCTAAAAATGTATGAATTAATTTTTGCAAGGGCTTAAATAAGGAATGCTTCGTATTGGCTCTATACAATATTTTGTTCTTATGTGTACTTTTATTCAAATAGCCCGCTTCTGACAACTGATTAAGTTCTTTTCTTATGGCATTGGTAGATTCCTGAAATTCATCAGCAAGACCTCTTAAATGACCTTTGTTACCTGCGGAAACAAAAAACTTTATCAACAACTTGAGACGGGTCTTGGATGTAATCAACGATTCTAACACGGGTTCAGCTTAAATTGAGTAACAAAAGTACTCAATGTTTTTTATTCATCCAAATTATAAAATTGTTAAATACATTTTAAATTAACACATCTTTTAAAACTCCACGTGGAACATAACCATAATAAAGAAACCCCGACTAGCAGGGTTTCTTCAAGTTAAATAGGTATGTAATATGGAATAGAAACACGTAAATTATTTATTAATCAAATCTTTCTGTTTCTCAGAAAGTGAATTCATATATACGCCCATCATAGGCAAAGTCATGCGAAAAGCTTTCTTTTCCCCGTTATGGTAATTTATAACGGCATTGATTCTGACTCTATATTTTGTCAAATCAACTTTTCCGGCCTTATCAGAACCAATACGAAAGCGCACGGAAGCTTCTGCGGATGTTGTCTCATTTACTTTAAATGGTAGAACAAGAATTTGCTGAAGTTTAATTTCTACCTTTGAATCTGTAGTCCTAACTTCTTTTACCACGATATTACTGATATCATCGCGATACCGCTCTCCAGTAAAAACTAAAGCTCCGTGCGTCGATCTAAGGCTCCCACTATACTGCCCCGGATGCTCCTGAATGCGGAAATATACATTCATGCTTACATCGCTAGATTTACCTTTAAATTCAAAAAATCTATACACAATATATACAAGTGTAATAAATAGAACTATATATAAATATATCATAATCAACTAACCATGCTATCTGAATTTCAATATACTTTGCGTTCGTAGACAATATTTAAATGCGTAGAGCAAAAGTAAAGAGTATATGCGAATGGGAATAGAGACCCTAGGGTCTTATTTACCATTAGGAAAATAAAAACTTATTAGAAATTAGTGAAAATAATGCATTTTTGTTTTGCCTTATGAAACCGAATATCATTGTCTCCCTGTTATTGCTGCTTTGCATTGCGACCATTCGCTTTGGAAGAGATGCTATATCAGCGAATAATATGTCGGCAAAAAAGACTTATTTGGCAACTGAGTCAACAATTTTAATTGCAAAAGAGAAAGAAGATCATACACAGCCAATTTATTATTACAATAATCCGCAACTTTTTTCTCCTCTTTCTCAATTCAATCGCGATATTAATCAAAATAAAGATATCTATTGGTTGCGAAAAAACATTTACCTCCATGCTAATGCCTCAACAGGCAACTATGTGTTATCTTTTGATAATTTGACTTTTGTAGATTTAACACTATTCGATTTAAAAGGAAATATCGTTGATACTAAGAAAGCTGGACTATTTCGCAAAAGCGCAGCAGTGTCTTCAAATGATGGCCGCGACCATTTTATAATCCATCTTGATGCGAAGACACCCTACACCGCACTCTTCCGTGTGAGACATATCAAAGGATATACACCGATATACGATTTTAACCTGCAAACGCAATTGGACTACCTGAAAAAAACACAACGCATGAAAATAGTCCATGCTTTTATGGAAGGTGCAATCATTGTGCTTCTTTTATACGTTGCATTCGCCTGGCTGGTATCTAGGTATCGCCCTTATATCTGGATTTTTTTCTTTCTATTATTCATCGGATTTTACAGTTATGCATTACAGAATCAATTTATAGATGTATTTTTTCCCAATAACCCGCAACTCGCATGGAGTTTAGTATCCGTATTTAGAAACCTTGCTGGGATCAGTTTCCTCATATTATGCATCGATTTTTTAAATCTTCGCAAAATTAGTCTTCTTTATTATAAACTTATCCTATGCATAATAACCATCATAGCTGCTGGAGCATTATTTAATTTTTTAAACAACTTTTATTTCGCCAATTACAAACAAAGCAACTGGATAAACCTTTCCATGGGGGTAATATATACATTATATTTCACCAATCTCTTTATCTCAATCTGGAAAAAGATCGATAAAATGCAACGATTTTTAGTCTATTCGGGGGTATTTCTTCTTTTCGGCATTATCGTACTTATCTATCTAGGGTTCGCTTTCAAAGAACAGGCAATTCAATATGTATCCATGCTAACTCAATTTTTTGTATTATGCATCACCATGGTACTTTTGATTGGTATACGATTAAAACTTCGCAAAACAGAGCTCGACCATCATAAGTCTACTGAATTTATTGTAGAGGAACGAACCAATGAACTCAAAAAGGCCAACGATGCACTTTATGAGCAGCAGATCCAATTACTTCAAAAAAATCGCTACATAGAAACGTTGATCGACGAAGTCAATCATCGGGTTAAAAACAATCTACAACTCTTGTACAGTCTAGGTAGTCTCTACAAGATAGGTGATCATCAGGGCATGCAGCACAACCAACCCATTCAATCTATGCAAGACCGCATACATGCCATGATGCTGGTCAATCAATTGCTCGTTTATAACCAAAACAGCCAATTAAAACTCAATATTTTGGTGATCGAAACAGTTAATTACCTAAGACAGATACACGACCCAGAAAGCAGCATCCTTGTTGACGTTGACATTGCACAAGATTGGCTCATCTCAACAAACAGTTCCATACCGCTTGCCTTGATTATCACGGAGCTATTGACAAATAGTTATAAGTATGCTTTTCCAAATAAAAGCTTTACCAAGCCAATGATACATCTCAGTATAATAAAAAATAATGTTGGAACAACGATGCGATTTGAAGACAATGGCGTTGGAGCTTCCACAATCCTTTCAAAAGCCTCTTTCGGAATTGGACTAGTGCAGGATCTCACGCGACAAATCAAAGGTAAATTAACTATCAGCCATCATACTGGATTTCAGTATTTATTTGAATTTAACAATATTATATGAGCCTAAAAGTATTAATCGTAGAAGACGAAATGATTATCGCCAGATTTATTGAATATCAGCTTCTTTCCCTTTATACTGGATTGGAATTGTATATTGCGCTCAACGTCGATGATGTCGAACATTATATGGAGAATAATTCACCCGATCTGGTGCTTTGCGACATTCAACTCAATGATCGCTTAGATGGAATAGAGCTGATGGAACGATATGCAGCAACAAAATTTTTCAGCTTAGTTTTTATCACCTCCTACCAATCAAAAAACAGTATAGACCGAACGGCAGCATTAAATCCCGAAAATTATATTATTAAGCCTTTAGGTGAAAACAGGCTTTACGCAGGCACCCATATGATCATCCAACGCCTGAAACAGCAACGCGATAAAAACCGAGCGATTGAAAAACTGAAGACCTTAACGCCGTCCGAGTTGCATATACTCAAATTAATTGCGCAGAGACATACCACAAAATATATTGCTGAAACATTATTCCTGAGCCCTTATACGATCAAAAACACCCGACATCGCATCTGTCGTAAGCTCGATCTGAACGAAGAAAACAATGCTTTGCTCTCATGGGCCATTGAACACCAACATTTATTAAAATTCCAATAAAAAAATAAGGGTTTGCCATCAAGCGAACCCTATACCATAAAACCAAGGATTATCAAAAATTAATTTAGCATATCTGATCTCTCTTGTGACTTATAAATTTCTCCGATGTGCAGAGTCGTGCTAAAATTTTTTGACTTTCTGTTCTCAAAATTCAATACTCCGGCGATACGGATTCCTTTACCTTCCAGCACTGTCAAATCACCTCTCTTTTTCAGCAATTTAAATCGCACCGAAACATCCGAATCCCCGGTTCTGGATTCAAAGGGCACAACCACAATCTGATCGAGACTGACCACCAAAGCTGGGTGATGGGGTTTGACCTCCTTAATAACTAAATTTTTAAGTTCTTTGTCTTTTCGTTCAGTCCTAAATACAAAAACACCACTTTTGGTCCGGTAATCACCACTATACTGTCCGGGTCTTTCCTGAAATAGATAGTTTACCTGCATAGAAGCGTAGTTATCAAATCGGCCCGTCGCATATTTGGATCGAATATAAAAATAGGCTATTAGCAGTAATAGCATAGCGGATAATATAACGGCAGTAATCATAATAAATTTCTTAGATCAGTAAAAATGTTCATCCTATTATGGAAAAAACTTAGCTAAATCAAATATCCGTGATTTACATAAAAAACTGCTTATTATTGGGAGGGACAAAAGGGGGACAATACATAATAATCTAAAAAACAACATGTTAATTGATATTATTTTTATGTTAAGTCATTTGAACAATATGAGATGATGATTTAAATCTTACTGGGCAACGAGGTTCTCAGGCCCAGTAAGTTATAAAAATTTTCTATTTAGTCGATCAATTTGGATTGATGACGTTCTAGGGTATTATAAATTTTCTTAACATCTTGCGATTTTTCCTTTTGAAGGACTAAGATCGCATCTTTGGTATGTACGAGGATACTGTCCCGCATGCCCACAAATGCCGTATAAATATCTGTACCAATGACCATGTTACCGTTCTCGTCAATTGGATGTCCAGTCTGTTTAAGATAATCATACATAGACTCGAAAGATCCTAAATCGGACCATTGGAAGCTAGTCGCGACAACACGAATCTTTTTCGAACGCTCCATAACCGCATAATCGATCGAAATAGAAGGAATTTCCTTCGACAGCTGCAGGTCTAGCTCTCCATCTTTACGATGCTGCCAGGCATTAAATGCTGTTGCATAAACTTTAGGCTCGAATGTCTGCAATTCGGCCAAAAGAGTATCGGCTCTAAAACAGAACATACCCGAATTCCACAGAAAATTCCCGCGCTCAATAAAATCTTCTGCTGTATCCTGATTAGGTTTTTCCCGAAAGGACAAAACCTTATCATCTTTATATTCGATATAACCATAGCCCGTCTCAGGACGTGTGGGCTGTATCCCAAAGGTAACGATATAGCCTTTGTTGGCTTTCTCAATACCAGCCTTGATCGCATCTGCATAGGCCTGATCACCAACAATTACATGATCGGACGGCGTGACAATCAGAATATCATCAGGTTGAGCTGCAAAGGCTGCGAAAGCAATGGCTGCAGCCGTATTACGGGGTGTGGCTTCGACAATATCGATATAGTCGATCTTATTGTTTTCCATCACTTCACGACTTAAGCTGTGGTTATCACAATTGCCAACAACAATAACTTGCCCACATAGGGACTGATTACGCTTAATGGTCATCTCAAACAAGGAGCCATCCTTAAATAAAGACAGGTATTGTTTTGGGTAGCTTTTACGCGAAAGTGGCCACAGTCGACTCCCTACTCCCCCTGTTAAAACAACGTGAATAATTTTGCTCATACTACCTATTCTTATTAGCCTCCTTATCTGCGACTACCCTACGTAAGCCAGCACTCGAAAAGCGATGCGTTCTTTTGTTATAATAAATTTCAATATTTTCTTCTACGCAATATGACCTCCCAGAAAAATCGGTATCGCGATATTCTTCGCCAATGATACGCATGTTGATCGGTAAAGCTTTGATCATATCAATCAGATCCTGCTCTGTTTCATAAGGAATAATTTCATCGACATAACGGCACCCCTCCAATTGTATATATCGTTCGACTATAGTCTGTGTTGGCTTCGCTTTTTCAGGAAATACCTCCGAAGGGTCGGTATTTAAGCCGACAATCAGATAGTCACAATTTCTTTTGGCTTCTTCAAGCATCATGATATGGCCGGCGTGCAATAAGTCGAACACACCAAATGTAATTCCAATTTTCATCTTATAATCTGCTCTTTTATGGCTAATGAGTTTTTTTTAGCCTCGTCTTATTCACAATTATTTAACTTTCTGCAAAGTAGTTTCACCCTCAGAATTTGCATCAGCGACAATTTTGCGAAGTCCAGAACTAGAGAAACGATGGTCGCGGCTATTAAAATAAAGCTCAATTCCCTTCTCCTCACAATAGCCCCTACCAGTAAAACTTTTTTCTCGATATTCGTCCCCAACGATGCGTACATCGATTTTAAAAGAGCGAAGAATATCCTCGAGATCTTGCTCCGTTGCGTAAGGCACAATCTGATCGACATATTTACATCCTTTAAGCTGTATATAGCGTTCTACAACAGTCTGTACAGGTTTGTTTTTCTCTGGTCGGTCCAATGTTGGATCAGTCTGCAAACCACAGATCAAGAAATCACATTGTCTTTTTGCATCTTCTAACATTTTAGTATGGCCAGCATGCAATAGATCAAAAGCACTAAAGGTAATTCCGATACGCATGTCTTTAGCAGGTACATTTATCATAATCAAACTCTAATTAAATTATAGGGTGCTATGTTATTTATTTATCAAAGATAAACTTTATAATGAGAACAAGTGAACTCCTTACTTTGTTCGTCAATAAATTAATGTAAATATCATGCCAAAGAGGGAATACCTTCATGACGAAGATATAATTGTGCGCAAGCACGCGCATCGGATAGTGCTTCATGGTGATTGAGCTCAATACCCAGCACTTCGCAGCAAGCATTTAGACGGGCCGGTTTGAAGCCTTTACCTTGGTAGATTTTGAATGTACATTCCCATTTATCCATTAGGCCGAGGTGATCGTAGGGCAGGTTGTAATAATTCATGGTTTTGCGAAGTACGCCACGGTCGAACAATTCATTATGCGCTACCATAATCCGATTATTGATCAGGGGATAAATCTGCGGAAACAAATCTTTAAATGTAGGGGCTTGCGCGGTATCTTTCGGCCGGATACCATGAACTCTTGTCGTTTGCCACATATATTGGTTATTAGGAGGTTGTATCAATGAATAAAATTCTTCCACAATAATTCCCTGTTCAACGACGACCAGGCCAACGGCACAGGCAGAATTCTGATCGGCAGTCGCTGTTTCGAAATCTATTGCTGTAAAATTTAATCCTGATTGCATGTTCACTCCTCCTAAAAGTTGCGGTAAAATTAACACTTTTTTTATTCTACCCAAAGTCGCAATCTAATTCGTTGCTAGAATAAGCCAATAGTAAATAGTCCAAAGGCGTTCAGGGCCGAACACCGCTGCGTAATAATTCTTCGCTATTTTCTTTTTTAGGCATATCGATAATTTTCGCTTCTTTAACCAATCTAACTTCTGGTACAAGATATGCCTTCTTGTTCCGACGTGCTTTTACTATCCGCATACGTCGATGGCGAATAGCATAGCGCTCTTCGCCTTTGATATAATAGTTATTGAATATATGTTGCTTTAAAATGAGATAAAAGGCACTTAAGCCAGCAAGCGTGACAATAGCAAAAGACCACTGAACTGTAGCTCCAAATTGCACAATATAGATCACTGCTGCACCTAGGAACAATTGAACTAAACCATACATCGCAGATACCAACAGGCTGCTATGACCAACCTCATTACTTAGCATGTGTAATAAAAAAGTACGATGAGGCTCAAAAATATGATAACCTTGATACACACGGCGCGCTACCGACCAACCTATTTCAATGCCGTATACAGCAAGAAAAAGAACATAAGTGAAGTCTCCTGTTTTTAAGATTAACTTACCTAGGGCGAATAACAGCATGAATGATAATACAGCAGGCCCAACATCTCCCGCAAAGCAAACTGCTTTCTTTCGGAAATTAAAAAACCCAAACACAACTACCCCTAGCAAGGTAAAGATTAAGAAATCCTGTTCGATATAGTTGACCGTGGTATTTACATATAGCAAAAGTCCGCCCATGACCAAGGTACATAAGGCCGTCATTCCATTGATACCGTCCATAAAATTGTAAGCATTAATTACACCTATTGTAAATACAAATGCCAAAACGAGGTAGTACCAAGGATAATTGAAAACACCAAACTCATAAACCATACACAGAACCGAAACTAGATGAATAAATAACCGCCAATTCGGATGTACACCTCTAATATCGTCTAAGAATGAAATATAGGTTAAAAGGCTAAGTCCTAAAAAGAACCAGGGATATTGAAAATCGGAGGAAATAAAATAAATAACCGATGCGGCAAAAAAGATGATCCCCGCTCCACGAATAGTAACCTTCGTATGTGAAGATCGCTCATTCGGCTTATCAACTATATTAAACTTATCAGCTATTTTTAAATAGAGCAGCGCTAAAAGGAAAAGGAATATCAGCGTAAAAATATAAGCCATAAATTATAATTAGTGAGTCAAATAATACATTGCAAATATAAGAATATTAATTTTTATTTAAAGACGTATTAACTATTATATTCGCTACAAAAAAATTCATATTTTTTTGTAGCGAATATAATGCCATAATAAATAAATTTCCATTTTTATATAAAACGGTATTAATAAGGAATTCAAAATAGCATTCTGAATTATTTTAAAAATTAATATCGAATATGATATCGATACAAATTGACCCCAAGACTATCAAATAAGTTATTGTGATGGGAATGGTTTCTTAGACTCCTTTTTTTCTTAAAAAGTATTTATAGATCAAGAATACCAATTGAATTGGCAAAAGACGAATTGGAAATCTTAGAATAGCGTATTTCAATTGATCACTTTTTGTAAAAGCGCCAATTTTGTGAGCATATTTAAGAAAGTTTATCTCATGCAATAAGTATTTACGCCCCCTCCTTCGCCTGATAGAATTTAAATTACTATCCACACGCATATAATAAAGAATTTCAGAAATATTATGGAAAGTCAATCCAGCCTTCCATAATCTTAAAAAAAGTGCGTAATCCTCAAACATTAACGTTTCGCTATTATATCCTCCTGCAGCTAACACCTTTTTTCTCTTAAACATTATCGTAGGATGGTTGAGTGGGCTGCGCAATCGAATACGTCGAACGATATCTTCGTGTGATTCAGGACATACCTTTTTGAGCATGGAGTCTCCTATTTCGCGGTCAAATTCGCTTAGATTGCAGCCTACAACGTCTATATGAGGATGTTGTTTCAAAAATTCTATCTGTTTTTCGAATCTATAAAAATCTGAAATGTCGTCTGAGTCCATCCTTGCCACATAATCATAAGTACAAGCATTTAATCCCACAGACAATGCATTACCAAGACCGCTGTTTTGTGCGATTGAAATTACGTTAACATGGACTTGAACGAGCTTAACAAACCTATCAATCACTTCATCCAAATCTGTAGTAAGGCTCCCATCCTTTACGAGCACGATCTCATCAGGCTTTAAACTCTGGTTTATTAAACTCCGTAATGCTAGGTCTAAATTATCAGCACTTTCTTTAAAATATACCGACATTAATACCGAAAATCTCATCTTCATTCTTTTTTCTCCTAATATTCTTTTCCGACTTTATTTAATATCGAAGCAATAGACTTAATACTTATTTAATAAGGTTTTATATAAAACATTGTACAAGTTGGCCATAACGTCGGCTGTAAATTTAGCCCGATATCTTTCAACAGCTTTATGCTCAAATTGTGTTTTGAAAAAACATGCTTTCTCTACTGCCCGTCTAAGATCCTGAGCATTGTCAAGCTCAAAAAACGACACTTCTTCCGCACTAAAAATCTCTCGATGAATATTGATATCAGAGCATATGATTGCTTTTCCAGCTCCAGCAGCTTCAAGAAGAGCTAATGGCAATCCTTCCATATAAGATGGAAAAATATAGTAATCGAAAAAATTATTATAACGATTTGCTTCTGCACGACTGCCTAAAAATATACATCTTTCTTTGACACCTAATAATTCAGCTTGTTTTTCCAGCGCAGCACGTTCTTCCCCATCACCTATGACTACAAATGCATAATCCGAAAGCATGGGAAGAGCCTGTACAACTTGATGGAGCCCTTTTCTTTTTGTTAACACACAAGCAACGCCGAGGAGTTTATATCTTTTTCTTAATCCAACAAGTAGATCAATATCCTGTCGATCAATCATTTTTGTGGAAAGATTCCTTCCATTGTTGATCACATGAAGCTTTTCCACAGGAAAATACTGCAAATAGTGTTTTTTCATTACTTCTGTCAAAACAACAATATTATCATGTCGCCGTAATATGGTTGTCCAGGCAAATTCAATTAATTTGGCTCCCAAGGCAGTAAATTGCAAGCCATACTCTTTCGAAATTAGGCCATGTAAAGTGGAAATGCATTTACCCTTAAATTTCTTTCTATTTCTAAAGATGAAAAAATCAGGCCGTATTCCATGCGAATGGACGATATCACTTTCATATAGCTTATTCAAATTAATATGATCTTTAATCCAATAGGCTGGACAATCTACTTCAATCGGTTCCGCAATTTCGTCAAAATAAAAGATATAAAATGTGGCATCCGAATTTATCAGCGATAGATTTGAAACGATATCTTTAGCAACTAAAATCGGACCTTTATTACTAAGTGCCGGTAATATTATTGAAATCTTCATGTATTATTTATTGAATATCACATTTTGGTATTCCTGGATAAATGACTCTTCCCCTAAATATTGATTAAATCTAAAAACTCCATACAACATCAAAAAAACCAACATGATTATTCGCAAGGGCTTTACTCCAAATGTATAAGGTAAAATAAAAATAAATACAAACTGCAAAATTAATCCAAATCGTGCTAAAATAGCCATTTGATTAAAAATAGCACCGAAAAAGACGGCCGCTAGAGCAATTTTGAAAAAGAATAAAAATAGATTTTTACTAGAATTTTTAATCATTTGTTTTCTAAAAAACCAGTAAATCAAAAGATTAAAACTATAAAAATAGGTCGAAAAGCTACTTGCCTTTTCAGTATAGCCTTCTAATAAAAAATAATTTTCGTAGCGACTATCGCCGAAGAATGCACCAATAAATCGAACAAATAGATCACTAAAAGAAAAAAAGGTAATGACTATAGATACAGCTATGATAGCAAGTATAATTTTTAGATTGACTTTTAAAAAATGATTAGCGAAGTAAATGATAACTGCCGAAGCTGCACTGATATGAAACATTGTCGCACATATTAATATCATTATGGATAATTTCAAATGTCCTTTAAAATATTGGAGAAGTCCATACCAAACTAAGGTCGTCGCGACACCAAACCGGATCTGCGTGAAACCGCCGCCTAGGTACATCAATGCAACATAAAGAAAAAGCGAAAGAAACCAATATCTGGAAAATCCAATAATAACTTTGTATAGAAAAAATAAATTTAAAAAGGCGACGAAAGAGAGATAAATATAATCTGGCGCTTTTATTGTTTTAAAGATAATATTTGTGATAACAAAAAAAGGCTCGCCATAGACATCACTCAAATTATAACCGCCAGCAAAAAATTCCCCTAATGTGGGCGATTGGCTATAGATACGAACATACTCTAAGTAATCATTGTCACATTCAAAGCGTAGACCGGCAAACAATCCCAAAAGAACGATTAAACCAGCTAGTAACCCTTTTCTATATACCGTCCTTATCGATATTCTAAAAATGTCGATAATACAAAAAAATAAAACAATTACAAATATAAGCCAGTACCAGATCATAATAGTAATATTAGATACTTTTAAATAGTTTAAGCCAAGATTCAATTACAGCCGACTTATTAAATCTTGTACTATCCTCCTTAGCTGCTAAAGAGAATTCTTCCCTAAGCTTATCATTCTCCATTATATGGGTAAGGTACGCGACAAATTTATCATCATGATCATCAGGAATTAAATAACCATTACATCCATCTTTTACGATATCGCGAGGTCCCGTAAGGCAGTCATAACTTATAATGGGAAGACCGTATGACTGAGCTTCAATCAAGACCATTGGTAGCCCCTCCCAGCGTGACGTCATCAAATAGATAGATGCTTCCTCATAATGCTTTTCAATAGTAGAAGTTGTCTTTATTAAATGAACATTCGTGAGCTTGCGATCAGCTATTAACTCTTTTAAAATTGCCTCATCCTCTCCATCACCAACAATGTCAAGCCTCCAGTCCTGCAGACTGGAAGGTAGTTTAGACCATATTTTGATCAAGCGATCAAATGCTTTTTGCTCTGTCAGCCGCCCTACCGCTAGAGCGATTTTCCGTTTTTTTAATACAATATTATCCTGAATATCAAAAGTAAGAAAATTTGGAATGCTACATACCGGCGGTATGCAGACGAAGTGAGCTAAGTACATATCCCTATCTTTCAATGTCAAAGTAACGATAGCATCTGAATACTTACTTGCCATATAGCGTGCAAAACGTTCTTTGGAACTTTTAAAAATTAATGAAACATTAAAATGTTCCCAAACGATATTACGATGCGATAATCCGACGTTGGCGACTATCGAAAAAGGACATAAAAGCGCACCAATATTGAGTAAAATAGTTCCTTTTGGACATTTTCTAAAAATTCTTCTCAGCTTCCATATTAATATTGGAAAAAGAATATAGAGAGGTACTTCCCGCTGAAACAAAGTTATTAAACGTATCCTTTTATCCACATCAAAAAAAGGCGAATTAGAACCAAAAAAACTAATAATAGTTACACTTGAAGCTCCCGAATGGATCAATTCGTTTGCCAATCCTATGCCTATCCGTTCTGTCCCACCAGCATTTGTGATATTACTACTTAATAAAACTATGTTCATTTTCTAATTTTTACCTTTCCCTTTTCTAAAAATATTAACCAAGGCATATTATAAACCTTATTACTTAAGAAAGCGACCATAATAAAATTAACAAAACTGATAATAACCGTCGAATAAGCGCCACCTAATGCACCGTATGTTTTGATCGCAAAATAACTCAGCACCAGTTGCAAACAAGCACAAAAAAAAGTGATTGAGGCCAAAGCTTTTGTTTGCTTTACGAAGAATATGTAATTGACAAACAATAAATACATCCCCTGAAAGGTTTGAGACAATATCGCCCAAAAGACGAATTCCTTAGCCTGGATATACTTGTCGGAAAAAAAATGTGTGAGTATGAAATTAGAACAAAACGTAAAAAACAAACAACTGATAATCAAAACTACAATACCATAGTAAGTAATTTTTACCAATTTTATTTTATTTTGGTTCAGTTCTTCCGAGTTCTCGACACTTAAATTTTTATATAGATAGGGCGTAAAAGCATTATTGAAGGACAAAGTTAAGAAGGAAACAAGAGTCCCAAATTGGAATCCTGTTGCGTATAGCCCTGTAGCGCTCTCATCTATAAACTTAGTTATATAGATTCGGTCTATTCCTGATCTTATCCAAAAACTAAGGGCGTGGGGAATCAACGGAACTCCGAAATAGAGAATATCTTTTATATACAGTTTATCAATATCAATTTTTAAGTAACCTCTACGAAATAGCAGAAACAAACTAAATAGGCCAAAAGACAACGTTGCGACGAGCATGCCGTCTACACGCCCTACCCATCCCATACTGTATGAAATAACAAGTAGTAATGATACCCCAATATTTACAATCGTCTGCAAAATTTCGTAAATACCAAAGTTCAGGGCTTTTTCCTCCAGGCGCCACAAAGATAAATTGATTGAAGTTATAGTCGCACCGAAAGCCATCAGTACTAAAAGAAAAATATAGTGACGAGGAACCTTGACAAATTCATAAATTATATGATGAAACAGTGAAAATATTATGATTAGGACAACAGTCATTATGCTTGTCAGCAAACATGCATTAAATATATAACGCGCTAAGTCATCCTTAGTAAATTTGTAATAATTGACACTTATGGCACCATCCACCCCGATCATAATGAAAATAGTTACCATAGCCAACAACACATTAAAATTTGCTATAATACCATAATCACCAGGCACTAAATAATAACTTAATAGTGGTAATATTAAGAATGGTACAGCTTTATTTATGGCATCGCAAAATGTATAAATTAAGCTGGATTTAAAGAGATTGCTAGTTATTAATTTACTAATATTCACTTATCAGTTTTTTTAAATTTTCTTTAATCACTGTGTAATTATCATTGCAGTTTGGTGCTCGAAAATAATCATCTAAAATTTGGCTATATTTTCGGCTATCTATTTGCTCTATAAATTCAAAGGTCTCGCTTTCATCAATGTCAATTATTTTTCCGCTCCCAAAGTTTTTAACTGTTGCGACCATATTTTCGTATGTCATCTGTAAAAATTCATTATTTTTGAATAATGATGACGAGTATAGATAATAGACTGGTTTTTCGGCCAACATTGCATATGATACCGACATACTCCCATGTGTAATCACACCTTTTGAATTTAACACTAAATTTGATGTGAGATTTTTAAAAATCCTACGTTTACCGAACTCTCTTTTATAGTTGGATTTTGGATGAGCAGCTACAATGATCTCAAAATCGCTTGTATACTCAATAAGATCAAATAATGCATTTAATTTTTCTAGGTAAACTTTACCCTCTATCCCCTTCTGATAGCCATACATCTTTATATCAGGATGGTCGATCAGCATTGTGTCTAAAAATACAAGGTAATTCCCCTTAACGATCGGACTTTCTTCCTTAACCTTGTTATATTCAATTATGTCAAAATAATTTAAAGATATTTTTCCAATACGACTTGCATAATTTTCCAAATTAGAACCCGGACTAAAAAAAAGATATGGTATGCCAATATGTTTTTGAAGAAAGAACCGATTCTTAAAACGCTCTAACATCTTGGGAAAAATATCAATTAGCCTTACATCGAAAATTCTCGAAAATAGACTCTTTTGTGAAGAAAGAGGTATAAGTGGGTTAGCATAATAATTTATTTGTACCCACTTTATACCCTTTTGTTGGAATAGACTATATATATACGATGTCTGCCAGCTAAACCAAACCTCTACAATGAAAATAGTAGTATTATTGTCAATAACACTTATGCTTTCGATCAATTCTTTTTTAGAAGAGATATATCGAACATATTCCTGCGTTTCTCTATATGTATATTTTAACCCTTTAGTATATGGAAGTAAATCAACTAATGACCAATATTCTATACTTATTTGGTCTTCCGTAAATCTATCAATATAATAATGATCCTTTTTTCTATTGCTAAAAGGTTCGTGGTCTAAAATAATTATATTCATCTGTAAGATTAATAAATAGCATCAGAAAAAATAGCAGCTTATGACTACAGGTCATCTAAACCAGTTTTCATTACGTTGTGCCTGAGCTTCCATAAACCATCAGTGTCCTTCCCCCATAAATGAGGCGATCTAAATTTATCCGACAATTCGCCTTTAAAATAATTTGGATCAATATCTAGATAGTCCATAATCTCATCAAAATATCTATCAGGGAATTCGCCGTCAAAGCGTTTTACCAAAGCAACACCATCTTCTCGTGTTAAATGCTTATTTCTTATTTCCTGCGACGCATCATATGTAGTTCGACCAATGCCAAATTTAATATGTGTAGTGTAGTAATGTAAATCGTCGATTTTATCGTCTATGCTATTGTATTTGCTATATGTTCCTTGAGTACGGAAAGGCCTCGCCTTAAATCCGGTATTTTCGACTGCATAATAATATACTTCCTGTGGTGTCCATTTTAAGTAATATCCTAAATAGTGTACCTCTATTTTTGACTTTTCTAATTCATTACTTGCTGCTGGAAGAAATGACAGAAGATCATTTAATGGAACATTATAATCCTCAGTTAATTGCTTAATGGATACACCACCCAAATATATCTCATCAAGGTTTTCATAACTGTAATATGATTTGTCTCTAAGGGAAGTCGCATTATCGGCAATAGGATTTCCATATTCCGCCTCATTTTCTCCGTAAAAGATCAAAGGTATTCCAAACTTTGCGGCTATTTTTGGTCCCAGATTCTTTTGCCCTAAAATAAAAGTCTGAAATGGATGAAAGAGGTTTTCGATAGAAAGCTTTGTTAATAATTTCATCGTTTTACCATTTCTATTAAAAGAAATATTATCAAAACCACTATCAATCCAATTTTTCCAATTTTTATACCCATAGTCAGTATATAATATTGGCGGCCATGTAACAGTCAAAGGATTCATTCCATATTTGTATTTCAAAATATGGGCCTGATAAGCACTGTCTTTTCCTCCGCTTCCAGGAACGAGACAATCATAGCTACCATCCTTACTTCTATATTGATCTAATAAATCAACAAGTTGCTTTTCTCTTTCTACCCAATCAATTTTGTCTTTTTGTTCGGCGGTCCTACAGGCATCACATATACCATCCTCATCAAAGTGCATTGTCGTCTTTTTACTATCTTTAGTATGCTTAAATTCGACAGCCGAAGCTGGACGTTGATTCGACATAACACAACGCTTACAGAATTTTACTTCGCTAGGTAAGCCATAATATGTTTCAAATTTTTGATTCATTCCTTTAATATAAATTATTTAATTCAGACCAATTTTTATAAATTTTCAATCCTTCTTTGGCACTTTTTTCCGGATGAAACTGGCAGGCAAAGATATTATCCTGCACAATACTCGAACAATATTTAATATCACCATAGTTAGTTGTGGACAAGACAACGTCGTCATTAGTCGGCTCAACATAATATGAGTGAACAAAATACATATCAGCATTATTTTTTATGGTCCCAAGTGGAGTTCCTTGCCATGCATGTAAAGATTTTTCTTCAATAGTGTTCCATGCTATTTGCGGAACTCTCACTTTGTTTCCATTCTCATCCGTATTTTTAAATCTCTTTACAGTACCGTCAACGAATCCCATTCCCTTTGAATTACCAAATTCCTCACTCGAAGAAAATAATAATTGTAAACCTAAACAAATGCCTAATAAAGGCGTCCTTTCAACAACAACTTTTTGCTCCAAGATATCTACTAGTTCCAAGTTCGTTAGATTATCCATCGCATCTTGAAATGCTCCTACTCCGGGTAAAACCAGCGCATCCGCTTCCATTAAATCATTTTTTTCCGAACTAATAGTCACATCTAATCCGACATTGAGCAATGCTTGATTAACACTGAATAAGTTTCCTAACTTATAATCAATAACGACAACTTTTTTTCTCATTTTATAATCTTACTGGGATACCTTTTATATGTAGATTTGATTTGATATCTTCAATGCTACATGAGTGAATTTTTGAAAAAGAAGCGCCACTTTTTAAAAAATTAGTATTACCTTCTTCTTCATAATCTTCCTGCACAACTATTTTATTAAGGTAACCATAGTGTAATACAGAAGATATAGCAACACCATCAATAGCACAATCGTTAATTAATCCAGCTATGTCATCAGGCCCCTTGCAACCTCCATGTGCAATCACTGGTATGTCAACGTTATCAGCAATGAGTTTTACTAATTTTCTATCAAATCCCTCGCCTGTACCTTCTTTATCTACAGAAGTAATAACTATTTCTCCAGCTCCCATTTCTTGAACACGAGTTGACCATTCAATAACATTTATACCAGAGTATTCTCTTCCATTATCCGTATACGCTAAATAATCGCCATTATTCTCTTTAATAGCCTCGATTGAAACAACAATCGTGGAAGAACCGAATTTTCTGGATGCTTCTCGAATAAAATTCGGATTTTTTATTGCTGCAGTATTAATCGCCACTTTATCTGCTCCCGCAAGCAGTGCTTCCCTGATATCGTGAATGTTACGAATTCCTCCGCCCACAGTTAATGGAATAAAAATTTTACTAGCTGTTTTTGAAATAATATTTTGGAGACTATTTCGATCATATAAACTAGCTACTGTATCTTGAAAAAATAGCTCATCAGCACCATTCTCATAATAGTACTCTGCAAAATCCTCAGGTTTTCCCAATACCCTTAATCCTTCTAAATGTATCCCTTTAACTAAATTAGGACCTTTAATATCAAGTCTTGGGATTATTCGTACTTTGTTCGTGCTCATGTAAAATAAATTCGATAACGACTGTTTATTAATATTATTTAAAACTATTTTATACTATCCTTTAGTGTCCATTGGTGTAAAGCATTCTTGTAAAACAGGTCCCTGTTGTAATGTGAATCAATAATATCCCAAAATTCTGATTCTTTATAACCTAAAAAAGTACAGAATTCACGAACTGAACGAGGGTCTAAAGCGTGATCTTTGCTTTTGACTAGTTTTATTGCTTCCGTGCGGTCTAGCATACCATAGCGAATCATACGAGAGCAGTAATCGGTCGCCGAAGCGTGTCCAAATTTAGGATATTTCATCCATGAATGAACAAGATAAGCCGCGCTATCTATTTGGTCAAAATTTTCTACGTGATGGGTTCTATTCCATTCGTGCGTTAGATCATGAAAACCTTTCGATTTTGCGATCTCATAGTTTTTGAAACTATTCCATTCTACAAAATAACTTAAATAAATTGGATCTAATTTTTCTATTTCATCTTGCTTAGGTGGATCGAAAAAATTTAAATCTTTGAGAGATACACCTTCGATAATTAATTCATCTAAATTAATACCAGCAGCTACTCCGTTAGTAATTTGATCTTTTGCTGAATATGTTTCAAACGCATTGGCTCCTCCATATTCATAGGCGACATTTTCTCCGTAAACGAGGAGAGGAGTATTAAATTTTGCCGCCATAATGAGTGGATACGTATAGATATATCTATCTATATAATATGTTGGCTTACCATATATTTCAAAGGTATATTTCATCATAGCCTTCTGTGCACGGATATTTGGTTTCATTGTAATTAAATCACAACCAAAAGCCTCTGAAATATTTTTCAAATTATGTTTACCTGCTTCAGTCATTGGAAAGTTATCCTCTACTGAAACAAGGAGTGGGTTCATTTTAAGCAATTCTTTAAATACATAAACCTGATAATGGCTATCTTTACCACCACTCACTGCAATCATACAATCATAACCATTAACCCCATTCATGCCTCTGTATTTATCACAGAGTATTTCTAACTCCTTCCACCTTAAGTCATAATCGACCGAAGCTCTTTTTTCATAAGATTGGCAGCCCGAGCAGACTCCTTGTTCATCAAAGGTGATACCTGGCCTAGTATCCGGCATCACACATTTAACACAATATTTCATATTTAATTATTCCTTTTTTCAGTTTCTACAATGCTAATACAGATCCCACTTATATTTAAGCGCTCTATATAGACTAAAAATATTTCCAGTTAAGGACAGCTATATAGCTGTCCATCCTCCGTCGACCATTAAATTATGCCCTGTTATGAAAGTAGCATCGTCAGATAACAAAAAGCTGATCGCGGGAGCAATTTCTTCCGGTCTACCCAATCTTCCTAAAGGAGATTTATCGCTATATCGTTCTATAAAAGATGGATGTTGATTTTTTTCGTCTATTATTCCTCCTGGAGAAACGCAGTTTATTCTAATGTTATGGCGACCGTAATATGATGCTAAATATCGAGAGAAATTAATAATTCCACCTTTAATCGATGCATAAGCAGCTGGAGAAGTCCCACCATATTCTTTATATAATGTGAAGTCATTTCCTACAACACCATAAATCGAGGCAATGTTAACAATTGATCCACTACCTCTTGCTCTCATAATTTTCAAAACCTGTTGACAAATATAAAAAACGGAGTTCATCTGCATATCTACATTTTTTTGCCAGGAAGAATATTCGATCTGTTCAAAAGCCTTTCCCCAATCTTCGGTTCGAGGATAAGCTAAATTTACTAACCCATCAATACGACCATAATTTTTCATGACCTTTTCTATCACGCCGTCAATTTCAGTCTTCTCAGTAATGTCAGCCTTTAAGAAAAGATTTGCTTTCGATTCAAATTCATGAACATCGATCGCAATAATTATTGCCTTTTGAGCGACTAAATGTTTAACGGATTCACGACCTATCAGTCCACCAGCGCCTGTTAATAGAATTACTTTGTCTCTTAGTCCTGAATACATAATTTCAAAATAGTGTTTGCTTCTTCGATAGTATTGAAATTTTCATTTGCTCCAATTACATGATCAATAAAATAATTCATTTGATCATCATAAGTATTTAATATTGTTTGGTTAGATCTAAAAATCACTGCTCCATTCAAGGAAACGGCATTGTTCAACAAATCTGCTATATAAGTTCCTTCGGTTGTCACAACTTCAATTGTCCTTTTAGGATCTTTTCGATAGTAGTTTAATACAATAGATGCTGTAAACATTGGGTATTCCCATATGAAATTGGCATAATCTATAGAAGAAATTTCTAAAGATGAACTGCTTTTAAGGAATGAACGATGGCCTGACGGTTTTCCAAAAAGCCAATATACATAATCAAGCTCATGGATTAGATCAATATGTACACCGCCACCCATTTCTCTATTTGCGCTATAAATTTTTCGGAAATCTACATTCGGTCTCCAATCAGGAAGGTAAGAACCACAATAAACATTTACCTCATTTATTCTGCTGTGATGAACAAGTTCCTTTAATTTTTTTAATGCATCTAAAAACCGTAAATTACATGCCACATAAGTCTTAGTTTCTGCCAGGATCACATCTTTAACAAGTTGCTCTGTTTTATTTGTTATTTCGGAGAACAGTGGCTTTTCTATAAATAAAGGTTTCCCAAATTGGTTGCATATATTTATAGCTTCGAAATGTTTACTTGTTGGATTTGAAATTATTATAAAATCTAGTGTTTCAAATTCAACTTCATTTAATGAAAATAAGTTTATAACACTCGGATAAACCGCGGCTGTCGCACTATTTCCTGTTCGCAACGCAAAAATTTCTACATTAGCTATTTGTCTTCTCATTGCTTCGATATGTTTCTTCGCAATTGACCCTAAACCTATAATAAGTACCTTCATTGATCAATAATTAAACTCAAAATCCAGTTTCTTGTTCTCCAATAAATAAGACATGAATTCAAAGTCTATCGGGTGGTCTAAGTCAAAGCATATATGAGGCAATTCACAGACTAAAGTACGGTCTGAAATAACCGTCTTATATCCTTGGTCAAAAAAGGCTTTTTTAAATATGTAAAAAGATGCATTCATATCATAAACTTTGGGTGCAGATTGCCTTGTAAGAAACTGCCCAGATTTACACAGACCATAAAACCCGTCATCTTTCTCTTCAACCATATTAAAATAAGGATTTCTATTTGCTGGACTTACTGAAAATATATTTAAAGCAGCTTCATTTTTAAATAATAAATCCATCGCATTATTCAAATCAATCACATTCCGGAGTGGGGAAGTTACATCCAGGTCGATAATAAAATCATATTTACAGTCATTTTGTGTTTCTGAATATTCTTTAACATCGAGGATCGTTTGTAATTTCCCCGCCGTATCGTTAGCGAGGAAATCAGGTCTTTCATAAGAAATATTAATCTTATGATAACCTAAAGACTGTACCACATCTTTAATCTCGGCAGAATCTGTTGATAAAATAATATCGATATTACGGTTTGTGGCAAAAGCTACAGCTACTTCACATGAATAAGCTATTAGTGCTTTCCCATTAATCAACTTAATATTTTTCCCAGGAATACCCTTAGATCCCCCTCTCGCACAAATTGTGATCAAACCTCTCATTTCTATAATTTAATATGTTTAATGTCTTCTTGCGCCTTTCTAAAATCCTCGTGTTTCCCAATATCTAGCCAATACCCGTTGAGCGGATAAGTTACCAAATTTAAATTCATCTCAATGACACGATCCATCAAATCTGTAATGTCGAAGAATGTATCATTGGGAATCATACCCAATAGATTCCTTTTTAAGATATAAATACCCGCATTTGAATAATATGTATATCGAGGTTTTTCCTTCAAAGATTTAACACAATTGTTTTCATTGACTTCTAAAACAGCATAGGGAACATCTACGTTATACGAAGTCGCAGCAACGATCATATCTGCTTGGCTTTCTTTATATGTTTTGAAGAAATCACCAAAATCAATATTCGTCAAAAGATCGGAATTCATGACAATAATATCCTCATGCATAAAATTTTCTACCAATAGTATCGAGCCAATAGTGCCCAAAGGCTTATTTTCTTTGACATATTTGATATTTATATTTTTGTCAGACCCATCGCCAAAATAACTCACTAATTGATCACCTAAATAATTTATACTCAAATTGATATTATGTATACCGACTTCTTTTAATCGGTCTATATTATATTCAATGATGGGCTTATCCCCTACTCGTAATAATGGCTTTGGCGTATTATCTGTCAGCGGACGTAAACGCTTTCCTTCCCCTCCTGCCATTAATACCGCATCCGCCGGTATTAATGTACTACGCAAACTAAAATCTAAAATATCAACAACTTGATGCTCAATATTGACTATTGGAATAATCTTAAGTAAATCTCTTTTAAATTCCTCTAACTTTCTTAGATCATATTCATTTTCTCGGATAAATACAGGTTTCGACTGTGTAAATTCCAACAAACTGTTTTCAAATCCTAATCCTCTAATGAAACCTCTACGAAGATCTCCATCCGTCAATGATCCTAATAAAGTATTATTATCATTAACGACAAACAAAATTGACGAAGGAGCTATCTTATCCAATTTTATTAATGCTTCTCTAACAGATTGTTCCTGATAAATGATATGTTTATTGACGATATTCATCTGATATTATAAAATTTTTTGACGGTACCTTGAAGTTGATCCCCATTCAATACTTGAAAGATTTGATTTGCAGCACCACCATTATCATACGGATTCTGAGAATCTTCTATCTCACCGAATATTTTATTGTTTTTTATCTCTTCAAACCCCTTCCGTATTTCATTAAATTCGCAAGCTACATTCATTACCGAACTGCTTTGCACTCTACCCCTTTGCCTGTCGCCAATATTTATTGTAGCTGTTTTTAAAGATGGCGCTTCCAATATACCACTAGAGCTATTTCCTACTATTGCCGTACAATTCTTAACCAAGGACAGAAACCGCAAAGTGCCCAATGAAGAAAAGGCGGCTGCTTTTCCAGTATTATCAGCAACGTAGCGGTCGATCATCTGGTTTATTATTCGTCCATTTGTATCCGCATTAGCTTTCGTAAAAACAAAAAAGCTATCTTCTTGCTGATCAATCACCTGTAATAAAATTTGAAATTGTTTTTCAGCACTTATTTCTCCTAACGTCTCCGGATGATATGTAACTTGATAATTAAATTTCTTAAATTTGATTTTTAGATCAGATTCCAACTCATCTTTTGTTAGTAGCGTTACATTTTTGATATTGTCTAGTCCAATTGCGCCAACGTTAAATACTATATCGGGATTTTCTCCCATCTGGATAACACGATCTCTATACTCTTCGGTTGACGTAAAATGCAAATGGCTCAGCTTAGTAATAGCATGTCTTATAGCATCATCATAGGCGCCTTCTGTAATCTCCCCACCGTGTATATGGGCAATTGGAATTTGAAATATTGTTGCTGCTGCTGCAATCGCCAACATTTCGTACCGATCTCCCAATATAACAAGTACATCAGGCTTGAGTCGAGGAAAAGCTCCGGCCATACCATTCATTGCCAAACCCATTGTTTTAACCACACTTGAAGCCGTATCTGACGAAAGTAAAATCTCGACTTTCTCATCAATTGTGAACCCGTCAGACTCAATCTGTTGATAAGTCAATCCAAACTCGGGCGACAGATGTGCACCTGTAACTATAATCTGAAGCGCCAATTCAGAAGATTGCTGGATCAGCTCCATCAAAGGCTTTAATAGACCATATTCAGCCCTCGTAGCAGTAACAACACAAATTTTCTTCATCTAAACCTCGATTAAATCATCTTCATCAAAATTGCGAATGGCTATTTTGCCTATAATTTCATCCCAACGCATTGGTGAAATTCCATTTCCAGGTCTTTTGACTGCTAGATTCTTTTCTGATAACACATCCCCTATACTGATACTCGTTGCGGCAACAATACTCTTACGCGCTATAGCTATATTTTTTTGCTCAGATGGAGACGGTTTTTTAATTCCATCTCCTGTCATTGCTTTCTCGATGTTACGTATTGCCGTCACCATATTGATCAACTCGAACGGTTCCAATGATGCCGCATGATCGGGCCCCGGCATAGTTTTGTCCAACGTGAAATGTTTTTCAATAACAGATGCACCTAAAGCAACTGCTGCAATAGGAACTTCTATTCCTAAAGTGTGATCAGAATAACCAATTTCTGTCCCAAGTTCCTCCTTTATAGCAAGCATTGCTCTCAAATTAACGTCGGCCATCGGTGTAGGATACTCTGTATTGCAATGTAAAATTGTAATATCTGAAATTCCTTCCGCTCGAAATATATCAACAGCCGATGAGATCTCATCCATTGTGGACATTCCAGTTGATAGTATAATCTTAGAAAACAATTTAGCCGCATTTCTTAAATAAGGTAGATTTGTTATTTCCCCAGAAGGTATTTTTACTAACTCTAATCCAATGCTTTTCAAATATTGTAATGAATCCAAGTCAAATGCCGTAGAAAAAAATTTAATCCCTTTGTTTGTGCAATAAGTTATTAGCGTTTCATGATCTTGAAGGGAAAGCTCTAATTTTTTCAACATTGCATATTGAGAATCCTCTTCACCACCCATATTTTGAATCTGATATTCAGCTTTTTTCGCCTTTTTAGACACCAATTTCTCTGCTTTGAAAGTCTGAAATTTAATGTAATCTACGCCAGCCTCAACAGCAACATCTATTAGCTTAAGCGCATTACTTATGTCACCATTATGATTAACTCCAGCTTCCGCAATTATTAACGTTTTTTTCATTATTTAATTTTTCTTGCTGGGTTACCGGCCCAGACTTCATTACTTGGAACATTTTGAAGTACTACGCTACCGGCACCAACCACAGTATTCTCTCCAATCTCCACACCCTGTTTTACTATTACATTTGCTCCAATAAACGAAGATTCTCCAACTGTAACATTACCAGCTAATATAGCGCCTGGTCCAATATGCACATGATCGAAAATATGACATTCATGTTCTACGACACAAGCTGTATTCAAAATACAATTATTTCCTATACGCGCAAATGCATTAATAATACAGTTCACAGCGAAAAAATTAGCTAGGCCTATTTCAGCCTTTGAACTAATCCGCGCATTGGGGTGAGCAACTGTAATAAATTGTTTCCCGTGTGATGTAACCAACTTGAAAAGCTTCTTTCGTATTTGGTTATCTCCCACACTTAAAATAACACTACCTACAGTCTCCCATTCAAAATGATCGTTACTTTCATCTCCCAGATATTTCAAATTAAAAGGATTGAAAGATTTTTCGTTCTTTTCACAGTAACTGGATATAATGATTCCCGCTTCATTAGCCGTATCTAATACAACTAGCGAATGACCAGAATAACCAATTATTGCAATATCGCTATTATCGTGCACTACTTGGAATATTTACAATACGTTGTTCTAAAAATTCAGCATTGATTTGTTCATCGCGATAGCAATGCTGATACATTGGTAACTTATATATTAAAGTCCATATTGGACGCGTCATAATGCCCTTTTCATTGGTTTCTTTCAGAAAATGATCTCGCTCCGATTTATTATTTAGTTCAACACACATCAGCCAATAATTTGTCTTGGTATCATTTATTTCCGCTCGAAAATTTACTCCAATAGATTTGAAGAAATGTGCATACTCTCCCGCTAATTTACGTTTATCTAGTAAAAAAGATTCGAGCATTTCCATTTGAGCACAAGCAAGGGCTGCATTCAAATTGGGCATTCTATAATTATACCCTAGTTCATCATGAAAAAACTCATAAGGATGCGGTCTTTTAGCAGTAGTTGTAAGGTATTTTGCTTTAGTCCCCAGATTAAGATCATTTGTAACGAGTGCTCCACCGCCACCGCAAGTAATAGTTTTATTTCCATTAAAAGAGAAGCAACCAGCTTGCCCAATCGTACCTGTATGTCTTCCCTTATAATAACTTCCTAAAGATTCCGCGGCATCTTCCACAACTGGAATTTTCCATTTATTACAAATGGTAATCAATTCATCCAAATGTACAGGAAAACCAAAGGTGTGCATCGGCACACAGGCAGAAATCCTGTTTCCAGTAGATTTATTATAACAACCATCGTCTCTCAATTCGGCATAACTTTCCAGAAATTTTCGAACAGCATCTGGCGATAACCCCATGGTATCAAGATCTACATCCAAAAATACAGGAATGGCATTATTGTATGAAATTGCATTGGCTGTAGCTATAAACGAAAGAGCTTGGGTAATTACTTCGTCCCCCTTGGAAACACCAACTAATCGTAATGCTACTTGTAAAGCTGCGGTTCCATTGACAACAGCCACTGCTTTTGTCGCTCCCGTGTAACTTTCCATCTTACGTTCAAAATCATCTACATATGCTCCCACAGAGGACACAAAAGTTGAATCGATCGTATCGAGCAAATATGCTTTTTCATTGCCCCTAAAACGTGGCTCATGCAAAGGAATAAAGTCTTCACTACAATATTGCTCCCTTACAAATGAGGTAAATTTATTGATATAATCCATTGATTACATTTTTGCGTCTAAATATTTCCCTGTCTCTTTATGTCCAAAATCAGGAATCATATGGAAAAACAGATCAACAATTTCATTTTTTGTCCATCTACGATTTTGTTTCATATCTGAGATAACGGATTCGAAATGCTCCAACTTATCTGCTTCAATGTTTAACAGATTTTTTATTACACCTAAGTTTTCAAATCGATTCATATCCAGCAGCTCGCGTTCTGTAAAGAACTCTTCAAAGTCTTTTTCTCCGGTCGTATCACTCGAGGCAAATAAACATGGCCATTTGCCTAGTTGAGGTAGAGAGTCTATTAATTGGCGAGCCTCATCTTCATCCCGGCACAAATAAGGAGTATAACCTATCGTTTCAAGATATTGAATTGCTATATCAGCAAAGGTGATTAAATGAAGATCTTCACTCAATTTTGGAAAAAAAACATCTCTATTTTCACCAAATATACAAGACATCAAACAGAGCTCACCTGATTCACTCGGAGTAACAAAATATCTTTTTATATCATTTGGAGCCACAATAGGCTGCCTTTTTTCAATACGTTTATTAAACCCATGTAATAAAGAGCCGTCCGAGAAAGCAACATTAGCAAAACGAGCTGTAGAGATTTTTATATCCTTACTCCTGCGCATTAAAAACATCTCCATAATGCGTTTAGAAGCTCCCATCATATTGACGGGATTAGCAGCCTTATCGGTAGACACACAAAAGTATTTTTTAACACCTTTTGCAATAGCTTGCTGCAAGGTCTTATCGGTATTAAAAATATTAACATCTATCATCCGCATAAGAGTATAAGGATCTTTTTCACTCCTTACATGTTTTAACGCAGACAGATTCAATACATAGTCATAAGTCCCATCCGCCTCCCAAAAAGCATCATATTCTAGCGAACCTATATCAAGTGCAAAAGTCTGAAAGTCACCGGAAATATAACCATACGAACTACGAATATCCCGTACCAATTCGACCATATTATTCTCACTGATATCGACAACATGCAGCTTTTTCGGATTTCGCTTAAAAATTTCTTTAACAGTCGCCTGACCAATAGAGCCAGCCCCGCCAATAACTAGAAATCTAGATGCAGAAACAATCTTATTAAGTTTATCTTGAAATGTTAGTAAATCATTTTCAAACAACTTTTTATCCCGTCCTATAAGTTCTAAAATATTCATCTTAACCTTGAATAATATTAATATACAGCTTACGTAAAACAAGTCCACAAACCGCAAGAAAACCAAATAATATGGCTACCAAAATCGCTGTTTTAAGCTTTCCGATCTTATCATCTGAAAGAGGCAAAACAGGTTCGTCCACCTTTTCAATCAATGGAGCTTCTTTCATTAGTGCCATTTTGGACATTTCCAAGTTTTGGACCAATTGACCCAATATTGCCCGGTTCGTTTCTGCTGAAAATTGAGATCTTTGTGTTGGCACAAGCCGTTGCGCCTGTCTCGTTGGATTTAAATTGGGCGTAGCGTCGACAACTGTTGCAGCCATTGAGATATTACCATTCATCACCGCTCGTACAGAATCTGTTTTCCGTTGCAGGATTCCGATATTATCCATCGATTTCTTTGTTTTGGTCTTAATATAGAAATCATTCACTTGCGCCACCAGAACTTCATTAAACTCTTTCGAAAATAATTCGTCAGTAGATTTTACGTCAACTTTTATCAAACCAGACTTTTTATCTAACTTGCCTACAGTGAGATTATTTTTATTAATGTCTTTTACAACGGCTTGCAAAATACTATCTCTGTCACGCTGAAGATTAGCAGGTGTTTTCTTCGAAAAATCTATTTGAATTAATTCCGGTTTTTTAGCTTTCCACATATCTTCTAACTTCTCCATCGAAATATACCTATCCATTAGCGTCAACGAGGTATCAATGGGGGATTTATGTAACAAAACTGCCTCAATCATTTTGCGAGATTTATATAATTCAAAGAGATTATCACCTTGAAAAATACCTCCCCCAGATCCGCCTAGATCGATGCCAGCGAGAGCTGCTAGGCCAGCCATTTGTCCTAACCCTCCGCCTGTGTTTTCTCCTGTTTCCAATACGAAGGTTGTTGTAGCCGTATATTCTATCGTGCGATATTTTGCATAAAAGAACCCTATTAGCCCACCTATAAGACCCGCTAATAGCCATACATACCATTTCGAAAACAAATATCGTAACCAGCTTTTAGTCTTTAAAATAAACTCCTTTAAAGACATTTCGTCATCTGCAATTTGACTATCCCTATTTTTCAACTTGAAACTATCTTAGTAAACTAACAATAATTGCCGCCAATGAAGCGATTCCTGTCCCTAATCCAACCCAACCTTGCGCACTCATACGCTCTCTCGGAGCGCGCTTAGGAACTACTATTTCAGCTCCTGGCTTAACTTCCGGATAACCTCCATCCTTACCCTTTACGGCGCCATTCGCATATTGAACAAAAACACGTTTTTTCAAGGCATTGTCTGTAAATCCGCCTGCTTGATTAATGTAGTATTTCAGATTCTTGCCCTTCACGTAGACGACATTATTTGGATTCAATACTTCACCAGCAACCTTCACCGTTTCTAACTCTTTAGGCACATTAATAATATCGCCATCCAACACCAAAAGATCTCCCTTTTCATAAGGCTTCTCCAAAATTTTATTCAGCTCAATGCCAACAAGATCGCTTGGTTCAATCTCCGATGCAGACATCCCTTGTTGTGAAACTTTTGCCAAAGCTGCACTTTTCGCTTTGGAACCGTCATTATTCTTCTCAGCATCCTGATCCGAACTAGAATCTTTCTGATTGCCCTCTTCATCTAACCTATCCTTTTCCAATTCTTTTTTCAGACGTTCTTTTTCCTTCTTCTCCTCGGCTTTCAATTTCGACATCCCCGTACGTTTTAGGGATGCACCTTCCGTATACGCATAAGGGGTCAATCCTCCCGCTCGTTTAATAATGTCAGAAATACGCTCATCTTCGCGAGAAATCGTGTAAAAGCCGGGATACAATACTTCGCCTTCAATCTTAACCTGACGTTGAGTACGGAAACCGGCATCGCCCAAAATGGAGATGACATCATAGGGTTCGAGTGTTAGCGCTGGGTCGGTCAAAACACCATCTTTAATATCCACCAAAATAGTCTTCGATGATCGATAATCAGTAACGTCCAAGTTTTGTATACGTCGCGCTATTTCCACCCGAGCATTCTTGGCCGCTTCAGTAAATCCACCGGCCTTTTGGATGATATCACCCAAAGTAGCATTGCTCGCAAATGGAAAATCACCCGGAAAACGCACTTCACCTTGAACAGTAAATTTATATTCGTCTCTCAAGTCGAAAATCGAAGCGATCTCGATCTTATCTTCTCTTTTTAACGGAATGTCAGGCGTCGTTCCCGCGAGCACTTCCCGAACATTAAAATTGATCAATTCGGAGGTATTATCGGATCTCAGACGATTAATGATACCGCGCTCCAAGAAGGCATCTTCGCGTACACCATCAGCCATTTCTAGCACTTGTTTCAACGTCATACCCGGTTCCAAACCAAAAATTCCGGGACGGAATACAGCACCTAAAACACTAATCCGGTTTGCAAAGCGCTCTAAAATAGGCTCTACAATATATTGATCACCACTTTTGGGGGTATAATTTGCAAATTGATCCGCATAGATATCTTGTACACTGCGCTCGCGGCCTGTTGTTTGCAACACTTTAACCTTGGCACTATAAGCGTTTTCGGTAAAATCTCCCGCATAACGCAAGATATCCGAAAGTGACTCTCCGGGTACGGTCTCAAAAATGGCAGGACGTTTGACTTCACCCTCAAATTGTACACGTGCGCCATATACTGGGATATGAATAATATCCTGATCTTGTAGCCGGATATTACCTTGTTGTATGCCATTCGCTAAAAAATCGTACACATCGATAGTACTCACGACACGGTTACCACGAATGACCTGAATCTTACGGTAAGTACCATTCTTATTAGGCCCCCCGGCAGCGTAAAGCGCATTAAAGACTGTCGCTAAAGAAGGTAAGCTGTAAGTGCCCGGTTTGGTTGCGGCTCCTGTCAAGGTAACACGGATTGTACGGATATTGCCAATGGTGACATTTACCTGTGTCCTGCCAGAGCGTATTGCTGGATAGGTAGCACCCAAACGCTGTTCAATCTTGCTCCTAGCTGCAGCAATAGATAAACCAGCCACATTGATCTGACCGACATATTCTACTTTGATCGTGCCATCAGGGCTAACCGGAAGTTGATAAGATGCCTCATTGTCTCCCGTAATATCCAATAGAATCTCATCGTCAGGACCTACAATATAGGAACTTGGGGTTGCCATACGCAGATTGGGTTCAAAGGTAATTGCATTATTTTTAAATAAGTCTGATCCAAAGATCTTGAGCTTACCTTCTTCACTGTCAACCGAATCTCGCTGATTTAATTGTTTTGTCTGCAGTGAATCGGTATTTGATGCTCCGCCGACCTGACGGCCATTGCTTCGGCTATTGCCTGATTTATTAGATGATCCCTGTAACTGATCGGGTTGTTGCTTTTTACGCTTAATTTTCGCCAGACGCTCTTTTAATTTCTGTACTTCAACAGCGGAAACACCTTGAGCACGGGCGAAACCATCCAGCTGACTTTCGTCATAGCCCATCAAAGCGGCCTGCTTGACATATTGTTCTATCTGTGCGTCACTGAGATTGTCCACTTTTATATTGGCAGGATTGGTCTGTGCGTGTACTGTACCCACAAATCCTGCAATGCATAACCATAATATTATTCTTTTCATCTATACCCCGGTATTTGCCTCAAAATTAGTAAAACTATTTAATTAAACGGTTTAAATATTTCTTGATTTGGCTTTTTTGCTTTAATTCACATGCTTTTGAGGCACCTTGCCGAAGCACATTACACTGTACGTAATAATCACCGATTTTGCTACATACAAAGTCAACGTCCAAATATAGGAACGATGGTTTTGCATTAAATATTTTGAGTGTTTCAATCTTTTAAAAATTCTTATTTTTAAAATTTTCTATTTTTTAAATCCGCCCAGTCTTTCATATTGACTTAGGAACTAGCAAAATAAACATCGATCTATTCTCAATTTTGATTATTTTTTTTATTTAACGAAATAGTTAAACGGATAAGAAGACTTATATTTGCACATGCGCCTTATTATTTACACAAATGCTATCCTTATTATTTTGGGATGTGGTCTATTGTCATCTTGCCTAAAAAAAGAGCTGTATACAGGAGGTAAAAACGACGACGGAAAAGAAGTATCGCCTACAGACAATGACGGGAATAAAAACCGCTATATCTATCCCTTTGGAGAAGAAAAGAATGGAAAAGAAGCGGAGATCATCATTGAGCTCCAATCAGACCAAAGCATACCCGAAAATCCTATTGTAAGCATTCCACCACTAAAATATAATAAGAGCTTACTTTTTATGCTGACGCAAGACGACTGTAAACAGTCCGCATTCAGCATGACCTGGGCAGCCATTAATGGCAAACCTATTGATCGCTCGGACATTAAACGGAAATATTATTATGATATTGAACACCTGGAAACAGATGATCTGCCTCCGAACAGCTACCTGTTGGGTAAAACACTCGGTAGTACGGATGGATTCGGCAATGAGGTGAGGTTCCATTTTACAAGCACACTGGCACCGGAATGGGATTTTATGGATGCGACCACGAACGTAAGAAAAGGTTTTACGGAAAATTATTTTCGCTTCTATATGAAGTCTGGTTTACGATGGAATAATGTGATCGAACTCGTCAACGATGGCAATGCCATTGCATTTCACGACCTCAATACAGCCGAAGTCTACAATGTTGATTCGCTTATTAAACATTTTGACCTAGCACAACAAATCACCAAAAAAAAATTAAATGGCCGGAACATCAAGTTTCTGGCGGAACCTAATGGAAATAAAACTTACCTGCAGGCTGCATTTAAATTCCCTGCAATTCAGACAATGACTGCACAAACAGGTGCTGATAAGTTGATTCCGTACCAGGTAAATTCTTCTTTGAACCAAAAGACCTTAGCGCGAGTATTTGTCAATCACGCCGCAGAAGTGGAAAAGCTGGTAAATGATGCTGCCGCAAAAAATGTTACTAACCGCGAGGCAATCCATATTGGTTTGCACGAAACAGATCATGACTGGGCACAGTTACTGCTCTGGCTTAACAATACATATGGAAAAGACGGTAAAGACATCCTCTGGTTTCCTTCACAAGAAGAGTATTATGAATACAGTTACAACAGACAATATACTGTGATAAACAGCCGTATAGAGGGGAATAAATTAAGAGTAAAAGTTAAATTTCCGGCCCAGGCCGATTTTTACTACCCTGCGCTAACACTCAATATCAATGGAGTACAAATGGACAACATAAAATCGATCTCCGCCAATGAAACCGTAACAGGCCTGACCTACGGCAATTTTGACAAAGGAATCAGCATCAATTTAGACTGTAGAGAATTTATGTACGAACATGCCGCTCAATATGTAGATCGGTATCTGACAAAAAAATCGGACGCAAACCTTCTGGACGCAAAATATTATATCAATGCGCTAAAAGATTCCGAACGTAAGAAAAATTTGTTTACTAGATTAGGGACAAATTGATTTAATTCTTAAAAAGATGTATACCAGCAGAAACTTATGCTTATATTGCAGTTCATTTGTCTATTAATTGTGTTGAAATAAATTGATCGGCTTGAATAGACAGTGCCCTAGCATTATATTAAGAATATCGGTAACATAACCATGAGAATTATTATTAGCTTACTTGCGCTATTCTTTTATGCCTGTACGAATAATACAAAAGAAAAACAGGAAAAAGGCAACTTGCGAGAAAACACACAAGTGGTCAGTTCGGCAGACAGTACTTTATTCCATTTCTGGGATAAAGTTGACATGCAGGATACTGCTCAAGTTAATAATCCGGAAAAAGGGGAACAGCAGCTTGCCGATTTTCTGCAAATCTTAGCACAGACGCCTGATTCAGCCACAAGGGATAAAGCAGTTGACCTCATGTTGGACAAAGCAAAAGCCAATCGGATAAGCTTTGATTATTTCATCAAACAATATGAGCATTACCTATACGATGGAAATTCGCCCATGCGGAATGATCTGCTGTACGAATCGGTGTTACGCTATCTGATCAAGACAGATGTGCTTTCAGACCTTGAAAAAGAAGCCTACAGACCAACGTATAAATTGCTACTCCGCAATAAAGAGGGAAAAACTGCCGAAGACTTTACTTATGAACTCGCAAATGGCAAAAAACAAAAGTTATCGGATACAAAATCAAAATATACCTTCTTGATCTTTTACGATCCGGATTGCTCGCATTGCAAAGAAACTATTCATCAGCTTCGTGACACACCACAATTGGTACAGCTATTTGCCCAGCTTCAGGTACAGATACTCGCTATTGACCCATGGGGAGATCGCACAAAATGGAAAAACTATCAATCTGAATTGGCTGACCAATGGATCAACGGATTTGACAGCGAAAGCAAAATATTGTCTTTCAATTTGTACGACCTCAAGGCTTCACCAACGATTTATCTTTTGGATGAAAACAAAAAGGTCCTATTAAAAGACACCTATTTACAACAAGTTATTGCGTATTTTGTTAAAACCAATTCCTAGCTGATGGCTGAAAACACAAACGACAGCAAAACACGGGTTATTTCAAACGAAGACTATTTTGCCGAGGTACAACGCATCCTTAATGAAGGAAAGGAAGTCCGCATACGAGTCAAGGGAAAAAGCATGCGTCCGTTTATCCAAGACGGAGACACCGTATTACTGCGGGCATATCAGGGAGAACCCTTAGTTTTGGGCTGTAATATACTCGCCAAGGACAACGATAAATTTGTGTTCCACAGGCTTGTAGGCAAGAAAAAGAACCAATATGTATTGGCGGGAGATGGCAATCTTTTGCTCCGCGAATATGTAGGAGCAAAAGACATCATCGCTATCGGTTATATGCACTATCCGCAAACCGGAGGAGAGGCCGTCGACATCAACCGCAACTGGACAAGATTACGGGGTTTAGGCTGGTACCATCTCCGTCTGCTTCGCCGCATTGTCGCAAAATTGAAACGCTGAGACAAAAAAATCATTAACTTTGACTTAAAAGAACAAAAAGAGCATACAAATTCGTTTATATAGTTGAAAGAATATGCTTTACTTTATGCATAACAATTACAATATGGAGCATCCAACTTTAAAGCATACGCAAGTTTTAAATTCCTTGAATACTTCTTTTAACGATTAAAAAACACATTATTTACATATGAAATTAAGATCGGATTTAGTTTTGAGAACAATTGGTTCAGATCATTTGATTGTGGACCCTAGCCAAGATATGGTTGACCTATCAACAGTATATACCTTGAATAGCTCTGCAGCATGGTTGTGGGAACAGCTCAAAGGAAAAGATTTCACGATTGACACTATCGTTGATTTACTTTGTGAAAATTATGACGTGGACATCGAACAGGCAAAATCTGATGCAGAAATTCTTCTTCAAGACTTCCAAAAACAGGGCCTATTGGAAAAATAACCATTATTTCAAACCGAGACTTTAAATGAAGAGCGTCTGGATATTCCATATAGCAATTAATAAACAAATTGATTGTATGAAATGAATAACAATAGCTTGAAGCAACACTTGCGCTGGGCTTTGTCAATCAGCCAGGGATACCGAAGCCAACTGTTCCTTTATTTCATACTGGAACTGATATGCATTGGCCTTTCCCTCGCTTTTGTGTTTCTGTCAAAAAAGGCTGTGGACACGGCCACATCTCATGGGGATTTACCACTGAAATGGCTGCTTATTGGCATCGTGGGAAGTATTGCCTTAAATGTAGGCATCAAGGGGTATTCGGGGCGCATGATGGAGCAGATCAAATTGAAGCTTACGATCCAGCTCCAACGAACGATGCTCGACGCGCAAATGCTCTCCATATGGCAATTAGTCAAAAACTGGCATACTGGCGATATTCAGATCCGCATCCAGACGGACTGTGAGGAAGTCGCCAATACCATCGCCAATACCTTCTTGTCTTTTATATTAACCACGATCCAGCTATTGGCCTCAGTCGGTTTTCTTTGGTATATGGACCCGATGCTGGCACTGATGATCCTGGCCATATCCCCTCTTTTTGTGTTTTCAAAATTGTATTTCCGCAAGATGCGTAAGCTTAGCAAGGAAGTCAAGGAAGAGGAAAGCAACTTTTCAAAGGTACTGCAGGAAAATCTTCGTTTTCGACTCCTCATTCGGGCCATGGGCATCTTCCAAAAAAGAAGAGAGAAACTCTTAGCGAGTCAGCATCAATTATTATTGTTGAAAATACGCCAGCTCAACTTCTCCACATACACTCAGGGAGCCATGAAAGTAGCGATGAATGCAGGTTATTTGATCGCTTTTATCTGGGGGATCTATCGGTTACAAGCGGGGCAGATTTCGTTCGGAACAATGACCGCTTTTCTACAATTGGTAGCACGGATACAATCGCCTATCCTCGCATTGATTGCCTATATCCCAGGCTTTGTACGCTTCCGGGTATCTGCAGATCGCCTATTGGAGTTGCAGGCAGGAGAAATCGAACCTCAGGTAACACAACAGCGTCTCCATGAGACACAAGAACTTCGTATCAATGACCTCTCCTTCCGCTATGAAGATAAATGGGTGTTACAAAATTTAAATCTTTCCCTAAAGATGGGTGAGCCCACCGCGATCATCGGACCGAGTGGAAAAGGAAAAACAACATTGATCCGTTTGCTGCTTGCACTGCTTAAAGCAGAAAAAGGACAAATTACGCTTTTAGATAAGGATGGTGAAAGAGAGTTAACGGCCAGCCATCGGATCAACCTTGCTTATATTCCGCAGGGAAATTCACTATTCAGTGGTACCATTCGTGAGAATTTACTCCTTCATGTGAAAGAAAAAGGGGCAATGGATATGCAAAAAGCACTTTGGCTTGCTTGTGCGGAATTTGTATTTGACCTACCCGACGGAATCGATACGGTCGTCGGTGAATCTGGCATCGGCCTATCGGAAGGGCAGGCACAACGCGTTGCTATTGCACGCGCACTCATGCACGACGGTGACATATGGCTCTTCGATGAGGTTACTTCCGCATTGGATAAGACGACGTCTGATACGTTAATTCAACGATTATTGGAACATGGAAAGCACAAAATCTGCTTGTTTGTAACACATGACCTACACCTGGCCGAAAAATGTCAGCAACGTATTTATCTAGATTAAGTATTGGACGGACAAACATAGTAGATCAATAAAACGCATATCGGCACAATAGACAAATGAAAAGAAGTAGCTGACAACAGCTATGAAATAAAAAGAAATGACCGGCAAATACTTAAGTCTGAATTTCTAACAAGTTTTTAAAAGACAAATCGGGCGAGCCCACGAAGTAATTATTTAAACATGAATTTGACGACATCATCCGAATTATCCCAGACACGCTACCGCATCGCGGAATTAATACTGGAGTTTAATCATCCTCCAGATTATCCGCTAACCAAACTTCTTCCTTCGTTTCGCGACTTCCAATGGCTAGCCCCCACCGACAAAACAGACATTAGTATCACTGTCAGTGTAGCAAAAGCACCGATACCTGAGGATATGGGTATACTTCGGACAGACGAATCTATTGCATGGGGAGATCGATTTCGCTTTTATGAAAAAGAGGATACTTTCATCACAACAATCAGCAACGAACAAGGCAATGGACTTTGGTACCTCCAAAGTGACCGCAACTTTGAACGTTCTTTACTTTATGTCCCTGCAAGCACAGCGGATGAACAGAGTGGCGTTATTACCTGGATGGCGATGATGATCTTTGGGCAAGCCAGCCTATTGCATAACACCATCATGATCCATGCTTCTGTTGCAAACCACGCAGGCAGAGGTGTCGCTTTTTTAGGCAAGAGCGGCACCGGAAAGAGCACACATAGCCGCCTTTGGTTAAAACATATTCCAAACACCTCTTTACTCAACGACGATAATCCAGCTATTCGAATAACCGATGAAGGTGTATTAATTTATGGAACGCCTTGGAGCGGCAAGACGCCATGTTATAAAAATGAACGACTACCATTGCAGGGGTTTGTTCGCTTACAGCAGGCACCTAAGAATGAGTTCGAATGGCAAACTGGACTTAAAGGCTTTATCGCGGTATTGCCAAGCTGCACTTCGATACGTTGGAACAAGGAATTATTTTCCAACATGAATACCATTTTGGAAAAAATCATCGCTCAGGTTTCTGTTGGCTACTTAAAATGTTTGCCTGATGCTGCCGCGGCAGAACTGTGCCATTCTTATCTTTTTTCGAACGAATAAAAGGGATCAGATTCGTACTTTGTTCGTACCTGCTTCGGATGCGGACAGACTTTGACCCAATATGCAACAGACCTTGACCAGATCCTGAACAGGAATTATCTGGTCAGGATCTGCACAAAGTTACTACACGTATTGATCAGCTCCGAACGTTGTCCGAACAAAGTACGAACACAAGGCGAATAAAGTTATAAAAAAATCCCCCAAAGGTCTTGATGACAGATGGGGGATTTTTTTATAGCTTTTTTTGATTAGCGTTTCTTGATCATGCCACGGTCTGGCCGTATATTGACCTCGCCCTGATTAAGTATACGGTATCCTTTTCGGCTTACAGCATTAATAGAAGCTTTGGTCGTAATACCCGGTGCGGCATCGTTCAGCGCTGTCGCTAACATGGTTTCTTTCTTGTCACCCACGTCGACAAATACATAATCTGTTATCTTGCTTTCATCGGGAATCAACCCATCCCAATAGTCTGGGAACTTTTCTGGATTAGAATTCTTCAGGAGAAAGGAAACTGGCCAAAAAGATACTTTGTTTTGGACAACCTGCTCAAAGAAACCCACTGGCTTGCCGTAGGTACGCGTACCAGAAGCGATAAGCTGTACTTGTAAATAGGGCTTGAGCACATTAATTAACATTTCGGCCGCCGATGCGGTGTGGTCACTCACCAGGAAATAGACTTTATTCAAGTTCAAATTACTTTTTCCCTCAAATTTTGTATCCTGAAACATCTTATTGAGGCTCGGCGTTGCTTTAATATAATCGTTCACTTCATAGGTTAGCATCAGCTTTCCTTTCGTAATGGCTCCGCCAATTTTATCGGCGACATAAGCAGAAGCGTCAACATACCCCCCGCCATTGTAGCGTAAATCAACAATTAAACTTTTAATCTGCTGAGTCTGGAATTTATCAAAAACTGCATCGATCTTTTGTTGGTTCACATTATTATTCTCAATTTCTTCAAAAGACGATAAGGCAAGATATCCTACGTTGTTTCCATTATAAGAATAGATCGAATCTTTGTAAATCGGATCAATGGTATAGCCATTCGCATAAGTAAGATCTTTGGTGGTTGATGTACCATCTTGATGTTTAATGTGTAAACTAAGAGTACCTGCGTCCAACGCGGCATTGAGTTTATTTTGAATTTTATCCCTATCGCTTTCATTGAAGCTACAATTCTGGCCTTCACAGGTTACAGCCAATGAATAATCTGAGTCGTTACCTACAGCAGTAATATAATCCGAACGTTTTAAACCTGCTCTTTGCGCGGGTGAACCACCTTCGACAAAATAGATAATTGGATAAGCTGTTTTCCCATCATCCGTCCCAAAGCTATTATAAATGCCATAACCATCGTTGGTATCCATCTTGAGCTTGCCAGAAGCTCTTGTTGCGGTGTTATAGCCGTCGAGTCCCACCATATACGAAAACCGATCCAATACCCCGCCTGAATAAACTGCATGGGTCGGAGTAAGCGCTTTGAGGGCAGCAAGAACAGCATCAGCAGAGTTGTATTGATCTGTAAACTTGGATGGATCACTGGTATAATCAGGAATGGATTTGTCCCAAAGTGAATATAACTTATAATACTTGTAGATATCATCCTTGATCAGCTGCGCTTCGGTACGCTCCACTGGTTCGGGTTCGGGTTCAGGCTCCGGTTCAGGGCTATCCTTTTTACAAGAGAAAACTAAAAGTCCAGTCAGTGCTAGGATAGCCAAACGTCCTGTTTGTTTTAATGGCGCTAAGTTCATAGTTGAAACATTTGTAAAACAAACATAAATAATTTAAGTTGATATACAATAAAAAAACACGCTGGCCTTGGGGTAGTGCCAGCGTATTTACTACTTATTGAAAAACGTTGTGATAACAATCGACAGATAAAAAAGTTTTAAAAACCATTAATCTATTGCTATTTTAATTTATTGATGTGATAAACCTGCGTAACCCCAGGATCTATTTCAGCTCCTTTTTTAACACTATTATTTTTAATATTGTATTCATAGATAAACCATTTCGCTGCTGGAGTTTTCACCGCGGTATAGAGATTGCCGTCTTGAATCAGGTTGATGGTAGTCGTTGGATCTCCACCAGTCAATTCTGCTAAGTTTGCAACAATTTTTTTATTCGCTACATCAATAACATATGGTCTGATGTAAGCTTTTCCATCACCCAACCAGGCTAAATCTCCTCCTTTGACAGCATAGTCTTTAAGATCATATAAATAGCTCTTATCAAATTCGGTCTGGCCATTGTTCACGCGCAAAATCGCGTAAGTACCATCTGTTTTACCACGTGTCAAGAGGTAAAGATTGTTGTTGTCATCCAGGAAAGAATAATTTTCTCTCTGCCAGTGCCCCGCAACGTAGCTCGCTCTATCGTCACTCATAATATGACCATTTGCCATACTTGGGTAATCACAGATGTAGGCATAAGCTTTTGTATTGACAGGTTTATAATCGAAAGTGTAATAATAAAAGCCAAAATAAGCTTTACCCCCACCCACACGCATACTAGTAACATTAAGTATAGTCGGATCGACAGTACCATCAGCTTTGTAAACTGTGTAATCCAAGGTCGGGATCTGCGCTTTTAAGGTTTTATTGAGTGTCATATCCTTGGTATTCATAAAGTAAATATCTTTTTCAAATACCTTTTTCTCCAGGTTTGCATCACTCGCTCCTGTTGATGTAAATACGATTTCGTCTGTTGTACTAAATTGGCTCGCCACCTTCCCAAGATAGAAGTACCCAGGGAACGCATAGTTATCAACTTCTTTAAACTCCCCTGCATCTGTCAATTGATGCTTGCTAAAACGCGTACCGTCATTGGAAAGATAATAATTACCATTAAAGACATAGGCATAGCCTGCATAACGGGCTTGAGGTAAAAAGGCAGTAATATCTGTACCTTTATTATTCGCAGGCGATAACAACGTATCTTTCATGATCTGGTCAGTTGTTAACAAATACGATCCATTTGCTGTTGCAACCCAAACAGCGTATTTTGATTCAACAGGCTCCGTGACATCAGGAACATTAGGGCTATCTTTGCAAGAAGATATCAACAGTGCAGCTAATGCACAATAGCCAAATAGTCTATTTTTTTTCATGATTATTGATGATGTTTGATTAATTATAGTAAGGAAACTCTAAATTTTATATAAAATGCACGTCCAGGTTTTTGGAGACGAAAATTATCGTAGGCGCGTTCATCAAAGATATTTCTCGCCTCGCCTGAAATATTATAGCGATTGTGATTCCAAGAGTAGCTTAAAAGCAAGGAATGGACAAGTTGTGTCGGAATGTAGCTTTTGGATGCCAAAGAGCCTAAATGACTATCGCTTAAATAAAACCATTTGGTATACTGCGTCGTCCAGTTGATCTGTGTACGGCTACCTTTGCTGAACCAATTATTTTGCGCAAAACCAACATCGAAGTTACCATACACCCAAGGCCGGTTTGGAATCTGATAACCATAAGTTAAGCTAACTTGCTGGTTTGTATCGTCAGTGAACTTCTGATTGTCAATAGCCTTATCATAACTACCATTTAAAGCAGCAGTAATAACATCTTTATAGCCGTAGCGAAACTCAAAACTCCCACCATATAATTTGACCCCAGGAATGTTATAATATTGAAATTTATCACGTTCATTATCGGCTACAACACGGATATTAAGGTAATCTTTTGCCAAACGATAGAATCCAGAAATATCAAAATTCAGATAATGGTTGTCGTTTAAAAACGTATTATAATAAAACCCTGTATTTACGTTGTCGCTACGTTCAGGTTTGATATCCCAGTTCGAAAGGTAATTTTGTCCATCACCGTATATTGCATCCATGGATGGCATATTGTAGGCACGCTCTGCCGACAACTTAACCCCTCCATCCTTAAAAATACGGTAACGTGAAGCAAAGCTATAGCCTGTAAATCCAAGATATCTTGATTGGCCGATAATAGAACCGCTCACAACCTCATTATAATCCCCAAATACACGTTGATCAATTTCTTGATAAGTATCCAACCCGTAATATTTGATGGCAATATTGTTTACAAGACGTTTCTCTAACCACTGATTTTGCCAGGCTAAACCAACGATATGTTTAACCAGATTATTCGGTAGCCCCGAGGTATTATTATTTAATACTTTATCATATGTCTGGCGGTCATTGGTACTAACGTTATAGTTTAGGTTCAAACTGTTGTTACGGCTTTCGTCAAAATCATAGTTAAAATTAGCCCTAGCAAGTATACTACCTGTATTATATTTTGTATGAACCTCATTTCGTACAGCTTGCCCTATTGAATTTGTTATCGGTTTACCGGTCCATTCATAGTTGTATTTTGCCGTATCTCTGACATGGGACACGTCATAACCATAATTTGCATAAATATCTGCATACAGTCGTTCAACAAGAAAATTCTGCTTTTTATAGCTAATGGTAGGCATAATGTAGGCAGATTCTCTCCAGTTACCCCCATATACTGTGTTTATTGTCGCACCAAGTTGATTTTGTTTGTTATTTGTGGCATAAGTTAGGCCAATGAAAAATTGGTCCGCCCAGCTCTTATCCCGAAGCCCCACCTCTACCTGACCCATTGCTGAATAATAGCGGTCGTTGAATCGTTTTGCTTCGTCAATAGATACGAACTTGTTGTTGACCACTTTTTCCAATATCACACCGTATTTCTCCTCGGTATACATTTTGTAGCTATTGTCTGAGTAGTTATAAAATGCATTTGTACGTACAGATAGCTTGTTTTTAGGATTTGTATACATCCCCACCAGGGATGCTTGATGTGTATTGAAGGATCCATAACTATAACTTAAATCCAGAAAGTGTCTATTCCGTTGCTTTGTAATAATATTGACAGCGCCCCCAAGAGCGTCCGAACCCAGAAATGCAGGAACTACACCCTTATAAATTTCAATTCGATCTACCAAGTTTACAGGAATATTATTCAACGACATCGCAGGACCAAAATCATCCATCGGCACTCCATCGATGTAGATTTTCGCCGCCAAACCATTGATACGAAAGACAAAATTGGACCCCAGTCCCCCATCTTCACGAATGGTTACCCCAGGAGCTGTACGAAGAATCTGATTGACAGTAGCCGTTTGATTAGCGTATCGGTTCATATCAATCACACTGACATTGAATCCAGACCTTTTTATTTCGCCAACACGACGTTGATTTTCTGTCTGCCCTTTCACATTGACCAACTCAAGAACATGTTCATCCTTTTTTAGCTGAAAGTCTTTATAAATTTCATTGCCTTTTAAAGGTGCGCTTTGCGTAATGTAACCGACAGAAGTTACTGCTAACTTATAGGGTGGCTTGGAGTCCACACGCAATTTGTAAAACCCGTCCACATCTGTGGAGGTTCTGTTTTCAGTGCCCGTAATACTGACCGTAGCACTTTCAATTCCTTTCCCAAACAGATCTTTAACATATCCTGTAATAGTGGTCTGTGCGTGTGCTGTGGTCGTAAGAATAAATAAAAATAAAAAAACGATGTAGGTAGACTTAAACATATGAGTTGGGTAATAAATAAAAGCATGCTATTCTTTAAACTGGGACAAATATAAATTTATTTAGATTAATTACAAATAATAATTTCAATTATACCCAAAAATCACTTAGATTAAAACACACTATAAATGAATGGGATACGAACATATTAGGTCCCTAACCGAGGAATAAAGTAAACTTACGCATGAGGTTGTAGAAACAAATATAATTAATATATTTGCACTGTTTAAAATCAATCTAAATAAATACAACAATTTTTAACCGCTAAAAAACAGTAAACGATGTATACATTTTTGCTTCTGACTATTTTTACCGGCAGCCTTTTTTGGTACTGTTCTTCGGAAAAAGTCAACATAGAAAAAAGTCATAAACTGATACTAACTTTTGCGAAAGATAAGACCCGTTCGAAAATATTAGGTATTGTACTTCTCGGCCTATCTTGGATATTGACGATGTACCTACAAGGGCTTCTTTCGGGAACATTAGCATTCGGCGCCTATACCATGGGATTTTTCAGCTTGATTGTACTCTTATGGCCTTACCGCTACTTTCAGTGGAAACAGTTGACAATTGTTTTTCTACTTGCTCTTATTTTTGAAACCCTGATCTTCTAAACCATGCCAGCCAATAAAAAATACTTAAGCAGCCCATTTCAAAGATTTCTAAAATTAACCGCAGGATTCTTTGGCGGCTATTTTGTCATGCTATACCTCCATCTTTGCTTAACCAAATTGTTTGATAAAACAGACATATTGATTACGGCCTATGTCACAGGCTATATTGCTTGGGGAATATTATTGCTATTCGCATTTCTTTCAAAAAGCGGATGGCTGATATGGGGCATATATTTGCTTCTGATCGCATTATTCTATAGCATCTTTATATACCTATAATCCTCTCTACCATGAATCTAAGACGTTATAACATCTATTTTAATACCCATACGATCTCAGGGATAATCATCTGTGCCATTTTATATGTAATTTTCTTCGCCGGATCCTTTTCATTTTTTAAAAATGAAATCAATGCCTGGCAAAAAAACGAGTCGGACAAAGGTGGCACGTACCGAAATATGGTTTTTGATCATCTTCTGGACTCAGTTGGCCAGATCAAAGAACTTAAGGGTAGGGATATTACCTTTTATATGCAACATAACGGCCATGCAAGTTATGTCAATATAGGAACCTCGCAGGATACGATAATTGCTAATAAGGCCAAAGAGTTGGCGGCAAAAAAAGAACTGGAGGAAAAAAAGAATAGAAAAGCGAACGTAGAGGAAGGAAAAAAGAAAAAAAGAGGGCGTGGGCGCCGTGGTGCGGAGGACTCGATGTATTTCACCTATGACCTTGCCACAAAAAAACCGTCAGATTATGGTGACGGCTACACGATGGGGGAGTTTCTCTATCGCCTCCATTTCCTTGCCCCACTCAACCAGATCGGAATCAATATCGGACGTCCCTTTGGTTATAGCTTGGCTGGCCTCGTTTCTTTTATCTTCCTTTTTGCACTGATATCTGGTCTCATGCTCCATTGGGACAAGATCAAATCCAACTTCTTTGTATTTAGACCCGGAAACAAATGGAAAACGGTATGGACCGATATGCACACGGCCCTCGGCGTGATCGGATTCCCGTACCAATTTATGTATGCACTGACAGGAATCGTACTGATTGTGAACTCGGTGCTTATTATTCCATTTAGCAAGTACCTTTACGATGGAAAGGAGGATCAAGTATATGAAGCACTTGGCTATAGCGACAATACGAAGTACACGTATTTGTATGAACCACTTACGACAAGCTTTAAAATGGGTGACTTCCTGGATAAGCTGGAGAGCAAATGGCCAAACAGTCATATGAACCGCATATTCATCAAAAATTATGGTGATAAAAGCATGCATGTCGTAGCGCTATATGATGCAGATATCGATAAAAACTTTGCTGGCTCGGGCAAACTGATCTATCGTGTCGCAGACGACAAAATTCTTTTTGAAAAATCTGCCGCAGAAAATGGCTCCTATCTAGATTACATGAAGGGTTTCATCTACCGTTTGCATCTTGCGGATTTTGGCGGATATCCTGTCAAAATCATTTATTTTGTGCTGGGTATAATGGGCTGTTTTGTCATCATCTCCGGCATACTGATCTGGCTAGTCGCACGGGATAAAAATAATATCCCAAAGCGCAAACGTATCTTTAACTTTTGGGCTGCCAATGTATTTATGGCCAGCTGCCTCACGATGTTTCCGGTCACCGCAGGAACTTTTATCGCTGTTAAGCTAGCGACGAAAGTGGACCAACCTTTTATATTCCATGTTTATTTCTATAGTTGGCTGGCATTAGGTGTTTTTTACATTATACGACGTAACATAGGGAAAACAAACTTAGAAACACTCTTACTTGGCTCGGTATTGTCTTTAGCAGTACCTATTGTGAATGGGATAAAAACGGGGAACTGGATATGGGAAACTTATCGCTCAGGCTCAAATGACATTTTACTGGTAGATCTACTATGGCTATCCTTGGGGATAATCGGACTACTCATCTTTAAAAAGATGTTACAAACGGCAAAAAAGGAAAATGCGAATGGCAAAAAAGTTACTGGAGCAACGACCAAAAGCCATACGAAGTCTGGCAATAGCAGCGATGGCGACAGTACAACTAGTACAGGTAGTCCATTGCCACCTAAGAGAGCGTTTGCCCTAAAAAACAAACCTGCTACAGAGATCTAAAATTCGTTGTTCATATCTGCACTGGGCGAGCTTTAACGCTCGCCTTTTGCTATTTTTTGCGAGCTCCTCTTTATGTGACCTCCTCCCTTTAATATCGGTACTTCTCTTTCCATTTATCTCGTAAGTTCTGCCTTATTTTTTCTTCCTGTGGATTTTGGCCGGGTTCATATAATTTGACACCACTCACCTCTTTGGGAAGAAATTCCTGAACGACAAAGTTTCCCGGATAGGCATGGGCATACTTATATTCGGCACCATAGTTTAAGTCTTTCATCAATTTGGTCGGCGCATTACGGATATGCAGCGGTACCGACAGATCTCCAGTTTGTTTCACCAAGGCCTGTGCCTTATTTATTGCTTCATAGGAAGCGTTGCTTTTAACAGAAGTCGCCAAATAGATAACCGTTTGCGAAAGAATGATACGTGATTCGGGCCACCCGATAACATTGACAGCCTGAAAGCAATTGTTTGCCAACAACAAGGCATTCGGATTGGCATTGCCAATATCTTCAGAAGCTAAAATCAACAACCTCCGTGCAATAAAGGATGGATCTTCCCCGCCTTCGATCATCCGTGCAAGCCAATATACTGCTGCATTCGGATCAGACCCGCGAATTGATTTAATAAAGGCCGAAATAATATCGTAATGCTGCTCACCCGCTTTATCATAAATGGCCATATTTTGCTGTACCTGCTTCAATACAAAAGCATTTGTAATTGGCTCTTTGTGCAATACTGCAGCATTCACAACCAATTCGAGAACATTCAACAATTTACGTGCATCGCCACCGGACAACCGCAACAAGGCCTCATATTCTTCTACAACAATCGCTTGTTTCTGTAAATATTCATCTTCATGTAATGCTTTTTGAATCAATCCAATCAGATCTTCTTCCGAAAGATGTTCCAATACATACACTTGGCAACGCGAGAGCAATGCGGAGATGACCTCGAACGATGGGTTTTCTGTTGTGGCACCAATCAGTGTCACAAGCCCGCGTTCAACAGCCCCTAAAAGTGAATCTTGCTGCGACTTGGAAAAACGGTGAATCTCATCAATAAATAAAATGGGTTGATCTTGGTTGAAGTTCATCAGCCGTTCGGCTTTTTCGATGACTTCACGAATATCTTTCACCCCTGCTTGAATCGCACTTAATGAAAAGAATGGCCGGTCGAGCTCTCTTGCGATCAGCAAGGCCAAACTTGTTTTTCCGACCCCGGGAGGTCCCCACAAAATCATGGATGGAATATTTTTTTGCTGGATCGCATGGTAGAGTACCGCATCTGGGCCCACAATATGTTGTTGTCCCACATAATCACTCAATTGCCGCGGCCTAAGTCGTTCTGCTAATGGAATTCGTGTCGCCATAACACAAAGTTAAAAATTAAAACAGCACTAAGGCTAAATATTTTAGCTTTATTCGTCCAAACTCTTCGACGAAGAGTTCTGCAAAGTAATAAGCATCAAGCTTTCACAAGCATAATTTTAAAGGGCATCATTCGCCGTTCGATATTACTTTAACATTTTTTCACACAATTTTTCGTCATATTTGCTCTATTATATATGTAAATTGCTTTTGGCAGAGCATAACCGACCGTACAGGTTTATCGAATTAAGTAGTAGATTGCTCAAATATGTCCTTTAGCTAAATTTATGTAGACGTTAATAATAACGTAATATTTTATGAGAATGACAAAATACTGGATTTCTATATTGACCGCTTTGACTGCATTCATGAATATACCATGTCAGGTAATCGCACAGGATGCCGCCAAAGATTATACTGGCGCAATAAAACAATACGATGCTTCCTTTAAAGGTATCGGTCCAGAGGTCTACTTTTTACCACCTCCAAAAACGGCCAATGAAATACTAGCAGAAAATTATGCAGACAAGAAGTCTTTCAGCAAAGAAATTGCCAGGCAGCTCCTGCTCCAGCGATTGCTGTTGCAACTGCGGAGCACCAATAACTTGGGCCATTTTCAATATTTGATGAACCCCATGCCTACTGCAGCAAATAGCTGGGATAGTGCTATAGAGACGCAAACAAAAGCTGAAAACTGGATTGCTGGCTACGCGCTCGCCAATGAAGCAGCGTTATTTTCAATTAAAAATAACGATAGCAGCAATGCCTCAAAATTTCTATATCAGGCACTTTCCTTGGCAAATCGTACCGATAACAGGGATGATATTGCTACAATTAATATGAACATCAGCAATTTCCAGCTGTACAGTGGAGACTTTGTACGTGCTGAAGAGAGCGCACAAAATTATCATACCTATGCAATGAAGAGCAAAAGCTATGCAGACCAAGCCAGCGCCTGGCTTTTAATTGCTATGGCACGAGCCGGTCAGGGAAATTATAAAGCTGCCGAAAACAATATTATCCGCAGTGCGATCCCTTTGCTCAATAAGGCCAAAGCCTATGAGGGGAAGATTTTCGCATGGGAAATGCTTGCTGAAATTTATTTTAAGCAAAACAAATTTACCGAGGCTCAGTGGTTTCTGCTACAAGCCCGCGACTTGGCCAATGCAAAAAAACTAAGTAGCGAGCTCGCTGAAATCGAATACTTGCTGGCCTCATCCAAGCAAAAAGATGGTAATTATAAGGTGGCAATCAAAGAATTTGTGCAAGCGGCTGAACTCGCTTCAGATGAAAATAATAAACAACTGTCGCTGGCTATATTGGACAAACTTGGTGAAGTATATCTTGTGCTAAAAGATTATCCATCTGCTGATCAGACCTACAAAGCCTATACGCAGTTAAAAAATGAATTGTACAATTGAAACATTTAAAACAATCTACCCCTTCTAGTGGTCTGTTGAAAGAGCAGTCTACAAAGAGATTTTAAGCTTTTTGTAAATATTGAAGGATAAATCAAATAAATTTTTAGATTCTGCCATAATGTGCTATGAATTTCACTAAATTTAGCACGCTCATCAATAGGAGCTGAATATTTTTTAAAAAGAATGATTATTAAAACCGTCGAAAATATGTTTAGGAAACTCATATTTGCACTTTTTGTTGTATCCATTGTTTCTTGTGGTTCAAAACCACGGGTAGCGCTTCCTGATGATGGAGGGCTTAAACCAAGCACACAACATCAAATTATCGCTAAAGAAGTCTCTGGATTATTGGAAAATGCGAGCTACAAAAAGGTCAAAATGAATGATTCGATATCGGGCATCATATACGATAATCTGATCAAAAGTTTGGATCAAGGAAAAAATTACTTGCTTCAATCGGATATTGATGAATTTCAAGCGTACAGAAACAACCTTGCGCAGGATATCAAAAATGGAGATCTTTCTTCGGCATTCCATATTTTTAATGTCTATTCAAAGAGATACCTGGACAGAATGCAATATGCGTTGTCAGAAATTGACAAGAAACAGGATTATACCAAGGATGAGTATTACCAACCTAATCGTGAAAAACTGGGCTGGTTTAAAACTGCAGATGAAGCCAACGACCAATGGCGTAAACGCGTAAAATACGACCTACTGAACTTAGAAACTGCCAGTGGAAAATCTACGGACAGTGCGAAGACCAAACAGGTGGAAACACTAAAAAAACGTTATGTTAATTTGATCTCGCAGGCGAAGAAAACCAATGCCAACGATGCTTTTCAGGTGGTCATGCAGGCATTAACAGATGCTGTTGATCCACATACGTCCTATTTTAACCCTTCCTTTGCACAGGCATTCAATGAAGGAATGGCCAATACATTTGAAGGTATCGGAGCAAGACTTGTCGTCGACAACGAGGCCGTAAGCATCTTCGAAATTATCCCTGGTGGACCAATATTCAAAGACAAGAGCATTCATGTCAATGATAAAATCATTGCTGTAGCCCAAGGAAAAGATGGTGAATTCGAAGACATTATTGGCTGGAGACTTGATGCAGCCGTAGCAAAAATCAAAGGTCCAAAAGGAACCATTGTTCGCCTGAAAATTATACCTGCTGGTCAGCCAATGAACTCTCATCCGCGCATTGTATCTTTAGTACGTGAGAAAATCGTCGTTGAAGAAGAATCTGCGAAAAAAGAGATTATGAACGTCAAAGGTGCCGATGGAAAAACGTACAAAGTGGGTATCATCAATATTCCGAAGTTCTACATGGATTTTGAAGCTTACAGAAGACGCGATCCAAACTATAAGAGCACAACGAGAGACGTTAGGTTAATCTTAGACACGTTGAAACAAGAAAAAGTAGATGCTGTGGTTATCGATTTGCGATTTAATGGTGGCGGTTCCTTACCGGAAGCAATTGATTTAACAGGTTTATTTATCGATAAAGGTCCAGTTGTACAAGTAAGAGACACAAAAAATAACATCGATGTCGAAGAAGATAAAAACGCCGGTGTATCCTGGGATGGTCCATTGGGCATCATGATCAACCGCTTCTCGGCTTCGGCTTCTGAAATCTTTGCTGGAGCTATTCAAGATTATGGAAGAGGTATTATCTTAGGATCTCAAAGTTATGGTAAAGGAACAGTGCAATCGGCAATCGATATGTCACGCGTTATCAGCCCAACCAGCCGCTTACTGCTAAAAGCCTCAGGTGAAAAAGATCCAGATACCCCAGAAGGTGCTCCTCAATATGGACAGATCAATATCACACTAGGTAAATTCTATCGTGTTAACGGTAGTAGTACACAACATAAAGGAGTTACACCAGATATCGTATTCCCTTCTCAGTTTTCTGCAGAGAAATTTGGCGAGAGCTCAGAAAAATCAGCACTCCCTTGGGATCAGATCCAATCGAGCAACTTCAAAAAAGTAGCTGATCTAAGTACTGTTGACAAAAAGTTAGAAGCAATGCATGAGGCACGCATTAAAAACTCATTGGAATATAAGTATCTGAAAGAGGATATTGAAGAAGCTCAAAAAGATGAGGATGTTAAAATTCCATTGGAACTCAACAAATTCAAAAAAGAGAAAGATGACAACCTCAAGAAAAATAGAGACCGCATCAACGCTTTATTGAAATTGCAGGGTAAACCAGCTTGGGAGGAAGGTAAGTCCCAACCTAAAATCGATCTTGACTTTGTGAAAGATGAAAGTGCCAAAGTGATGACCGATTATATCATCAACTTTCAAGCAAAAAAATAGAACGTATTCTCTCTCTAAAAAAAGGCAACCGTAATCGCGGTTGCCTTTTTTTATGACACTCATCACAATAGGGAGAGTTTAACATTAAATTCACGTTTTCTTTGTAACTTATCGCTACATTCATTGTTTTAGTAATATACCGGTACTGCTTGAAGTCCGAATGATTCCCATAGCTCATACGCTAAAGATTTTGCAGGACAGGATGCAACAACCAGGTTATAGAAGTTAAACGTATAAAAAAGAACATCATGAAACGTATCCTCCTGTTAACTGACTTTTCAGAAAATGCTCTTCTGGCAGCACAACAAGTAGCCCTGTGTACAGAAGCCTGGAAAACTCAAAAGGTTATTATCTACCATACTTACAACAGTGTTACCATTGTCAATAACGAACCTATTGTCATTGTCAATGATGAGGTAAAAGAGACCAAAGAGAAAGAACTGACAGCATGGTTTGACCAAATTAGATTATTGTTCCCTCCACAAGTGGAACTAACGCATCAGATGGAAGATGTTGATCTGCCATTGGGAGTCAATGACATGTGTAAATCGCACGACATTGACCTTGTCGCATTGGGTATCACCGGACAAACAGGTTTTGCTAAGATTCTGGTCGGAAGTAATGCCATTACACTGATGGACATCTGCAATAAGCCCATGCTTATCGTTTCCCATAAGGTAAATCCTGCCGTCCCCAAAAATGTGTTGGCTACAACCGATCTGAAGGAGGTAGACAGAAAGCTGGATTTATTCAATTTAGATCAGGTGTTAGATACTTTCAATGCACAATTGTATGTTTTGAATGTTGCTAAAAAAGAAGGTTCAGCCGCAGACTTGGCACAGGAATTAAAGCACCTCCATGAACGCCTAGACAAATATCATCCGATTTATGACTACATCAGCCATGATGATATTGCACTAGGTATTGAAGAATATGCCAAAGAGAAACATATTGATCTCATACTTTCATTCCATAAAAAGCAAGGACTATTAGCGAGCTTATTCAAAACAAGCATTTCTAAAAAAATAGCCTGGAATGGCGCGGCCAACTTACTGGTTATTCCCATGGATAGATCGTAGAAATCTGTGCTTTGTACATATCAACAGCGATGGACTCGTTGTCCAATAGAAACAAATTATACGACAAAAACGCCGCAATTTAGAATACATTGCGGCGTTTTTGTCGTATAGTTCTTCCTCCGGGAAGTCTCCTACCTCAGGGAATTCTCCTATTTCTTGTCAACCGAATATTTACCCGGCCCAACAAGGATCAGTCCTAAAAACACAAAGCAAAGCTCAATCGCATGTGATGCACCAGAGATACCATCTCCTTTAGAAAGATGCATTAATCCAGCGATGACCATCGTAAATGCAAGCAACAATGCCACTGGTCGGAAAAAGAGTCCCAACAGTAAAAATAGGCCACCAACAGTTTCGGTTGCAGCTGCCATAAAGCCCCAAAAAGTAGGCATAAAATGAATACCAATATTACCCATAGATTTTCCTACACCTGCCCAAAGCTCAGGACCGCCCTGTAATTTGGGCAGACCATGCATGATCATCATCACCCCAAGTCCAACACGCAAGACCAAAAGTCCCGTATCCCTATATTTACCCAATGAATTCCAAATTGCCATAAAAAACGTTTAATTTATTAAAACTTGAATTACCGATCTCCCTAAATTAATGAAATTATTTAAATTGAACAGCTCACAGTACTCACCATAATAAATAAAGCTATTGCATTTATAATACTTAATGCGTAATTTGATGACTATAGACCCGATTATAATGCTTTGGAACGGCTAGGACAGCGTAAAAAAACTTAGCCGCGGATTATGGATCAACAAATAACTAAAGGATGAAAAACCTACTCTTGTTAACAGACTTTTCGGACAATGCCTATGCTGCTGCTCGATATGCCGCACAATTAGCTCCACTTTGGGGCATTGAAAAAGTTGTCCTATACCACACATACGAAGTAATCCCTACCGTGGGAACCGAACCTGTTGTCATAAGCAATTCAGAAATCTTGGAAGAAAAACAAAAAGATCTCAATACCTGGCAACAGGAACTGATGTTGCTTTTCCCTGAGGGCATTGCCTGGAAATCAGTTCTTGAGGAATATGAACTTAGCTATGGCGTAAACCGTACCTGTGCTGAGGAGGACATTGACCTTGTTATCGTCGGAACTGCAGGTAAAAGTGGCTTAAAGAAACTGCTTCTTGGAAGCAATACCCTCAAGCTGATCGAAAATTGTCACACACCATTACTGGTGGTCCCCGCACGAGCAGAATTTCGGGTACCCAAAAAGATGTTGATCGCCACCAATCTCAAAGAGGTAAAACTAAAATTAAACCGTCTTTTGGTTAATGCGTCCGAAGTATTACGGAAAAGTGAGGTCTATGTCGTCCATGTGACTAAAGAAGATCCTGCAAATAAAGCGGTAAATGCCGAAATAACAACCATGCAGGATTTACTGGCTCCTTATCATCCCATTTATAGTTATATCCTCAATGCAGACATTGCTTCAGGGATCAACCAATACATCAACGAAAATCATATCGACATGATGGTCACTTTCCATCGGGACAAGGGCTTATTAAGTCGAATTTTCAATACGAGCATTGCGCAAAAAATGGCCTGGAAGAGTCAGGCTGCCATGATGGTCATCCCTGTACATTCGGGATAATCAATAAATAAAACAACGAGATTCTGTTCAGCTTCCCCTACAAATAGGTTAACTGAACAGCATTTACTGTTGTATTCAAGGCTACTTTTCGCCCAAATACCAGAGCGTGATTATCATCAATATGCCCTGCTGGATAGCCAAATGCTACCGGAAAATCATATTCTTTAACTATATCCCACACAATTTCCTCTACACCCTGCCCAAAAGCAGGATCATTGTCTTTCATAGCAGAAAAGCCACCTACAATTAGACCATTCAATTTTTTTAATTTCCCCGCGCGCTTCAATGCCCTTAGCATTCTGTCTACGGAGTAATAGGCTTCACCTACATCCTCAATAAATAAAACTTTATTCTTGTAATTGACATCCGAATTAGAAGCAAGTACAGATAGTAAGATTGCTAAATTTCCACCGACCAATTTTCCTTCGCCTTTACCCGCACGATTGGGGAATAACGTTTGCTCGTAGGCAAAATCCATATTATGACCAAACAATGCATTTTTTAACGTTTCCAACGATGCTTTTGTACCCGTTTCAAAAGACTTTGGCATCTGTCCATGTATTGTTGCAATTTTATAGTTCCGTTGAATATGACTATGCAATACGGTAATATCGCTAAAACCCACCAACCATTTGGGATCTTTTTCAAAGCTTGAAAAATCTATTTGATCGACAATACGAACACAACCGTAACCTCCGCGCGCGGCAAAAACCGCTTTAATAGACGGATCATCCAATGCCCACTGCAGATCGGCAGCGCGTAAATTGTCATCTCCGGCAAACTGATGGAACGATGTCCCAACAGTCTTCCCGACCACAACCTCCAGCCCCCAGTTCTCCAATGTTTTTATGCCAACATCAATAGAGCCACGTATAAAACTCGCAGGACAAACGATAGCTACTTTATCGCCTTCTTTCAGAAAATCAGGTATTTTGGACATTTTTTTTATCGCTAATGATCAAACATCAGGAGCTCTCCATGGTAGAGTCCGATTATAAATTTACTTGATATATTGTGCTTATATGTACAAATAAACGTAAATTTATCTAAGTTTTCTACCGCTATTTTGAATAATATTTCTACGATAACAAGCTGTTAAATGGAAGCGCATTTTAATCAAGTTGAAACAATCGTAGAAATGAGCCATAACAAGAATTCAAGAATAAATTGTTCGATATGACACGCATTTATATTGCATATAAACAGCAATTTATCTAAGTTTGCCAAAGAAAACAAGTACACACTTTAATATACTTTCAAGCATTGAGTATTCTAGATAAAAAACGTTATACCATCACATCGGCATTACCTTATGCCAATGGTCCTTTACATATTGGACACCTTGCCGGAGCTTATATCCCAGGGGATATCTTTGTCCGCTATTTGCGTCTGAATCAAAAAGATGTAGTCTATGTATGTGGTTCAGATGAGCATGGTGCGGCGATTACCATCCGTGCAAAAAAAGAGGGCATCACCCCGCAACAAATCATTGACAAATACAATAAACAAATCAAAGAAAGCTTTGAGGAGTTTGGTATCTCTTTCGATATATATCACCGTACGTCGGAGCCCATACATCACCAGTTATCGCAGGATTTCTTCTTGAACCTTTACAACAAAGGCGAATTTGTTGAGAAATTTTCGGAGCAGTACTACGATGAGGAATACCATCAGTTTTTGGCCGACCGTTACATTACAGGAACTTGTCCAAATTGTAAGTCCGAAGGTGCCTATGGTGACCAATGTGAAAAATGTGGGACATCACTTAGCCCAACAGATTTGATCAACCCGATTTCAACATTGAGCGGAAAAACGCCAGTTTTGAAAGAAACGAAACATTGGTATCTACCTTTGGATAAATACCAGCCTTGGCTTGAAAAATGGCTGATCGAAGGAAAGAAAAATATCCTTAAATCCAACGTTTTTGGCCAATGTCAATCTTGGCTTAAATCCGGTTTACAGCCGCGTTCAATGACAAGAGATCTGGATTGGGGCGTTGATGTACCTTTGGCTGAAGCAGAGGGTAAAAAACTATATGTTTGGTTAGATGCACCTATCGGTTATATCTCAGCAACAAAACAGTGGGCTTTAGACCATGGTAAAAACTGGGAAGACTATTGGAAAACCCATGAAAACCCAGCAGACGATTCTACGCTGATCCATTTTATTGGAAAAGATAATATTGTTTTCCACTGTATTATTTTCCCGGCGATTCTTCATGCACACGGCGACTATATTTTACCAGAAAATATTCCAGCCAACGAATTCCTTAACCTGGAGGGCGATAAGCTGTCCACGTCTAGAAATCATGCGGTTTGGTTACATGAATACCTACAGGAATTTCCTGATAAACAGGATGAATTGCGTTATGTATTGACATCCATATTACCGGAAACTTCGGATGCCGAGTTTACCTGGAAAGATTTCCAAGCTAGGATCAACAATGAGCTCGTTGCTATTTTTGGAAACTTTGTCAATCGTGTCTTGGTACTTTCCCACAAATATTTTGATGGCAAGGTATTGAACGGTTCGCCACTAACAGCTGTAGATCAAGCGGTACTGGATGAACTAAAATCATACCCTACTTCTATCAAATCGTCTTTGGAGCAATTCCGCTTCCGTGAGGCATTGGCAGAATTTATGAATGTAGCTCGTCTGGGCAACAAATATCTTGCCGATGAGGAACCATGGAAAATCATTAAAACAGATGAGGAACGTGTCAAAACAATCCTAAATGTTGCTGCTCAAATCGTTGCCAATCTTGCCGTTCTTGCACAACCGTTTTTACCAAAAACAGCTATCAAATTATTTGAAATGCTTAATTTTCCACAAGGAAACTGGAACGACGCAGGTTCAGATGCTTTGATCCAAGCTGGACACCAATTGGGTGAAGTGCAATTGTTATTCGACAAAATAACCGATGAACAAGTCGACTTCCAGCTAAACAAACTTGCTGAAGCAAAAGCGAAAAACCTAGCCGATAATGCCAAGGTTGCTCCTGCAAAAGAAAATATTAGCTTCGATGATTTTGTTAAAATGGATATCCGTGTCGGAACCATTGCAGCCGCTGAAAAAGTTGCCAAAACCAAGAAGTTGTTAAAATTGACGATAGACACCGGCTTAGATACACGCACTGTCGTTTCGGGCATCGCAGAGTTTTTCAGTCCTGAGGAGATCGTAGGCCGCCAGGTATCCATCTTAGTCAATCTTGAGCCTCGTGAAATAAAGGGAATTATGTCACAAGGAATGATCCTTATGGCAGAAGACGCAGATGGTCGATTGGATTTTGTCAAACCAGATACAGCAATTAAAGTCGGAAGTACGGTACGTTAATATAAGACCTACCTCCATTCATACAAAAAGCCTGTTCATATGAACAGGCTTTTTTATCATCTAGATAGCATCGATTACCCGCTAAAAGAGTATACTCTGCAACCGCTTCTTAAACGCCTTCTCATCTAGATAATCATAGACGGTATCTTTCAGCTTTTTTATGATCTCTGCCCTGGACTCCGCCACAACTTTTTTCTTTTTGGTCAGCACATTGGAAAATGCGGTATTGGTAATCTCCACCTTTGTGGCAAACATATTTACATTCATACTTGGGATGGATATCCCCATCACTAAGCCCGGGAGTCCGTGTATAAGTTCAGGACCACCGGAGATGGGTATTTGTCCCGCAAAAAACGCAACCACATAGACCGAATCTTGAATAATTCCATTGGCTCTTCTGCAGTCATATCCCGCAATATTTCGGTATTCATCGGTATACTTCCATTTTACAGTAGGCAATGAATCTTTAAGCAAGAGCTGATCATCTCCAAAGGGGAGCAATTTTAAGAATTCCTGATTCTGAAAATTAATGTACGTTTTTGAATCCGGGAGAATAGAATTATAATGAGTCACATTACGATAATTTGCAGGATAATCTTCCTGCACCGTTTCAAACAGGGTTTCATTATCGTAAAATTTCAGAATATGGTGGGTCACCACTTCTGCAGGCCCATTCTTCACCGCATTGTCGACCATCAGCTTATCCCAGGTATCTAAATCGGGTTTGCTGAGATAATTGCGTTTTAAGAAATTCTGCACATGAAACTTCCGTTCATAAGTCACCGTTCCACTGCTCGGAAAATACGCGTGTTGTGCATGGGCTGCTCCTGAGCTCAGCAATAATACCCAGACCATCAACTTTATATACTTACTCATTTGGCATCTCCTTTCATTGTTGTAAAATTGTAGATTACTTTTAGCATTCCATAACGACGCAATACGTTGTTACTGGTCTGGATAAATGAAGTTCCATTCTGATAACGGTACACCCCATTATTTTTGTTTAAAATATCATTGACAAATACCTGTACTTCCAAAGACTTATCTTTCAATAATTTTTTGGAAACATAACCATTCATATTAATGATATTAATGGATTGCAAAGTTTTCGTCGCGGCCTGATAATTTTGGTCTGTAGACAGTGAAATTTTAAAGTCTTTTGGTAGATAGTAAGTAAACTGCGAATAAGAGCGGAATTTAAAGGTTGTCCGATTCAACTCTGGCTGCAAATAGGAACTCATCTGCTCCACACCAGGCATCAAGGAAATGTAAAAATCCATCTTATTTGCTTTATATCTATTAAAGCCTATTTCAGGTGTTATACTCCTTGTCTGATTTCTATTGAGCTTTGGTTCTTCGTTATACGATGATAAATAACTAAATTGGCTATTGTACTGACCGTTGATACCGATATTCATCTTCAATCCCCATTTCTTTTGTAGCACAAAACTGTAAGATCCACTACCATAAATACGCCAGTTATCCTTATCAATATTGACATAGGAAATTTGTTGCGTACCCTCATCCAGGTTATAGCGTACATTGGTATTAATATTCTTCTTACCCTGATCTGCACTCGCATAAAAATAGAATCCCTGGTCTTTCAACTGCTTATAGCTATTGTAATTGATCGAATAGGAGTTGTTAAATCCTGCTTTCAGATTTGGATTATCCAAATATTCTACAAGCGGCTGTGCGTTTTGCTTTAAAGGCTCAATTTGTGTCAAGGAAGGTTGTGTTGTACGTCCGCTATAACGAAATCCAATGTTTTTACTCTTCGAAATTTTATAATTCACTGAAAAGTTGGGGTTCATTGAGGTCTGATTACGCTGCAATGTTGTGTTGAGATTATTATATGTTCTCTTTACATCCTCAAAATCGACTCTGTTACTCAGATTTACGGTTAATGTATTCGACTTGTAATTCAGGGAAGTATTAATTCCATTTTTCAAACTGGAGAAATCGAAATCATTTAATAGATTTTGATCCAGGACAGTGTATTTACCTGTAGCAGGATCTTTATCGAATGACTGATTAAGGGTCTCCGATTTATTGCTATTGAATGAGTAGCCAACAGCGGCGGTCAGTCGTTTTGACAGCGGCTCTGAATATGTTACTGAAGCCCCGTACGTATTATTTGATAGCTTATCATTTTTATATTGATCGATCACGGTTGTGTTACCCGAACTTTGGAAAAAGTTCTCAGAAAAATATTGGGTTTTTGACCTATTCTGATCGGTATTTGCATTTACATTAAAGGTAACGGAGCGACGTTCTTTTTTGAAACGACGTGTTAACATCGCATTGACATTAAATCGATCCTGATCGCCATTCAAATCGGTTTTCGAGGTCGTCTTTGTGATCAGGGTTCCATCCAACGTGCGCTGATCAGCATCAGAATTGGAGGAATTATCACGGCTAGACTTGGTAAAACCCATATTGACGGTCAAATCGGAAAGTGAATCTAATTTCAAATCATACCTTACATTTGCAACATTTGACTTGTTTTCGTTCTCAGATTTAGTCACATTATTATCCACCTGTGCGCGTTCAGGAAGGTTATTCTGCGCGTTATACGTACTTGTATTGTTTACATTGATCTGATTCCGCTTGAAATTTGCATTGATCTTATGCTTATCATCTTTGGATTTATCGGAATAACTTGCGCCCATGTTTATGGCCTTAGGCACGCCACCACCATAGTATTTACCATCCCATCCCCCATCAGAACCATCACCACCGGAAATCATAATACCACCACCGTCCATCATCTGTACATTGCTGCTTCCGCCCACACCATATTTTTGGCTATCTTCAAATCCTAATCCGACCATTCCATCATTAGCCAGAATGCCATAAGCAGCGATTTTCTGCGAGCCCTTAAACTTATTGAGCATGACTTTTCCACCATAATATTTATCTGTACCAGCTCCCGCAACAGCTTGGCCGAACATTCCTTTTTTCTTATCTTCTTTAAGCTTAATATCAATTGTTTGCGTTCGTTCACCATCATCTACTCCTGTACGTACGGCAAGATCTGATTTCTTCTCATAGACTTGTACTTTGCTGACCATATCTGACCGAATATTCTTGGTAATCAGGGTTGGATCATCACCAAAAAACTCTTCCCCATCAAGCAATACTTTTTTTACCTCCTTACCTTGAGCGATGATCTTGCCTGACCCATCCATCGTAATACCCGGCAATACCTTCAACAGATCCTCCACTTTAGCATCCTTCTCTACTTTAAAGCTAGCGGCATCGTATTCGATGGTGTCGCCTTTAATAACCACAGGAATTTTACCGTTCACCTGAACCTCTTCCAATAGTAGAGCTGCTTTGGATAGCTTTACAATACCAATATCTAGATCTTCGGCGGCCACATGGATATCTTTTACCAGGTCAGCATACTGCGGATAGGAAACCACCATTTTATAGGTACCTGTGTCGAGATTAGCAATTTGGAATGTTCCATTTTCCTTCGTTCGACCGAATTTAATCAAAATCGAATCTTTGGGACTGAGCAGCGCGATTGAAGCCTGGTGTAGTTTTGCAAGATCTTTGATATCTGCCACCGATCCCACAAGTTTATGTTGCGCATAAGACTTGGAACTCAGTACGGATAATAAAAGAAACAAAACTAGGGAATAGGTTAGTTTCATAAATTTCGTTTATATATTGTCGAGGTAAATATATAAATGTTGCTACGGAAAATTCGTAAAATAATGTTAAATAATTATGTAATTAATAAATGAAACTTGACCCACTCAAATAAAACACGGTAATTCACGCTATACCAATAACTTAATCTCATAAAAAAAGAGGCGTAACTTATTTGTTACGCCTCCAGTCTAAATAGAAAAATATATTTTATTTCCTTTAATCTACATTCAGGTTCAATTCTTTTTCCTTATTGATTAAATGGGCAATACTTGTATCATTTAAAATCTGCAACATGGCATTTCTCACCTCTACAAAAGTATCGCGTATGCCACAGGCATGTTCTTGGGTACACTCTTCGCAGGAGCGGTAGAAGTTCAAGCTCACGCAGGGTAACAAAGCGATAGGTCCATCAATCAGGCGCATCACCTGCGATAAAAAAACGTCTTCGGGAGCCTTATTGAGGCTATAACCACCTCCAGCACCTTTTTTGCTATAGAGAATTCCGGCATTTCGCATTTCAAGTAGAATTTGTTCCAAGAATTTTTTTGGAATATTCTCCTCCTGCGCAATCTTCACGATTTGCATAGGCTCATTACCGTAATTACGACCAAGCACCATCAGTGCCTTTATTGCATATTTTGTCTTTTTGGAAAGCATAATTTGTTAACCCCCTGTTGAATTGCAAATTTACGTTTTTTATTCAATAGAATAAAACCTTCATGATTTCACGCATGCAGCAACAGGCTCCTTATTGCCCCAATACCGCCGTGATCGGTTTTCCGATGCTACCATTGGGCTCAGTAATGTGCAATAGTGAAGAAATTGTCGGTGCAATATCCACAATATTTACCTCTGTATTAGATACACCCGGTTTAATTCCCCAACCCATAAATACCAAAGGAATATGGGAATCATAACCAGACCAGGTACCATGTGTTGTACCAGTCGAGCGCGGCGTACCGTCATACCATTGTGGTTCACAAACAATCTGAATAGCACCACTACGTTTAAAGTTGTAACCATTGATCATTTTTTCGCGAATAGGCGCCGGAATCATCAGACTTTCCCCTTTTTCCATATCAGCAACATAAGCGACACCTTCTGTATGGCGAAGCTCACGAATAATGGTCTCTTTTATTTTATCACGATCCAAGTTCAAAGAATCAATCAATTGATTATTTAAGTGCACCTGATAGTTCATCATGCTTTTAACAAGCTTCTCTTGTCCAAATTTCTCTTTAAGGATTTTGTTAAGCCCTGTGATAATCTGACGGGAATAGAAATAGCCACCATTTCCTTTCATATCCATAAAGAACCGAGAGTTATAAGAAGCGCCATGATCTGCTGTCAGGAAGAACGTGTAGTTACCCTTGCCCACCGTCTTATCGAGGTAGTTGAAGAAATCGGCAAGCTGTTTATCGAGCTGTAGATAGATATCTTCAATCTCCACTGCTGTCAATGAGTAACGGTGTCCAACGTAGTCCGTTGCAGAAAGACTCACACAAAGGAAGTCGGTATTTTTAGTTGGGTTATTTCCCATCTGCTCATTTTTGATTGCTTCCATAGCAAGATCCAACGTAAACTGATTTCCCATTGGTGTGGTTTTGATCAGCTCATAGCCTTCGTCTTTCATTAGCTTAGAAGTCGCACGCGGCAAAGTCGGTTTTTCTTCACCAGGGTACTTACCTTCGTAGATGTTATCATCTGCAATACTGTTGGCAGCATAGGTGCTGATATCATACATTGGTTTCCAGTCGCCTTTCAGGTATTTTTCAGCCAATTTTTTCTTGTTGAAGTCTACCACCCATTTTGGCAGTTTATCCATGTAGAAATTAGAGGTGATCCAATCACCTGATTTAGCTTCAAACCAATACGCTGCATCGGCAAAATGCCCCGCCGGTAGAATACCTCCACGGTCTTTGATTGCAATACCGATCACTTTGGATTTAAAGTTAGAGGCGAGCTTCAATTGGTCCGTTACGGTCGAAGCAAGCAAATTGCGTGGAGACTGCTGTCCCTCCTTGGCTGTAGTACCTACACCAATGACATTGTCGTCCTGCGTACAGTACATGTTCTTGCCCGTCTGTTCTTCGATCCAGTCATTGCCTGCAATACCATGTATGGAGGGAACCGAACCTGTATATACCGAACTGTGCCCAATGGCGGTGTATGTCGGAATATAATTAATCAATGTATTTTCACAGGAGAATCCTTCTTTCAAAAGTCGTTTGAAACCATCATTTCCATATCGATCTGCAAAACGATATAAATAATCCCAACGCATTTGATCCACCATCAGGCCGACAACCAATTTTGGTCTTTCCGGTTGTTGCGCCATGGACGAAAGCGCCGCTATTCCAAGGACGACACTTAAAAAAAATCTTTTAATCATAATCGTATTAAGTATTGAAATATTAGTTTTTTATTTACTGCATAGTATTCTTTCAGACCTTAACAAAAGGAACAATAAATCGGAACTTATTGGCAGCCCAGTTGCCCTGATACAGATTACTTCACTTCGCTAAAGTAGGGTTTAATCTTTTAAATGTGCTTTTAAAAATTGGCCTGTATAAGAATCTTTACAATGAATAAGTTCTTCAGGAAGTCCCGCAAAGACTAGCTTTCCACCTTTATTACCGCCCTCAGGACCAATATCGATGACCCAATCTGCCGATTTGATCATATCCATATTATGCTCAATCACCAAGATACTGTTTCCTAGGGCAATCAGTGCATCAAATGATTTCAATAGCTTCTTAATATCCTGAAAGTGTAAGCCTGTCGTTGGTTCATCAAAGATAAAAAGTGTCTTCTTGCTGTTATTTCCCTTAATGAGGAAGGAGGCCAGTTTAATCCGCTGTGCTTCACCGCCAGACAATGTACTTGACGATTGCCCGAGCTTAACGTAGCCTAGTCCAACGTCCTGTAAAGGTTGCAATTTCGCCAATATTTTAGGCTGGTCTGCAAAGAATACGATCGCTTCATCAACACTCAGCTCAAGGACATCTGCTACCGACTTGTTCTTATAAAGTACATCAAGCACAAATTGTTTAAATCGTTTGCCCCCACATGCCTCACATGGCAAAACGATATCGGCCATAAATTGCATTTCAATTTTAACTTCACCTTCACCCTGACAGACATCACAACGTCCACCTTCAACATTAAATGAAAATGCCGCAGGTTTCAGTCCAGCAGCTTTAGCTGGTGCCTGGTTGGCATATAAGGCCCTGATTTCATCCCAGGCTTTCACGTAAGTCACCGGGTTGGATCGCGAAGAACGACCGATCGGGTTTTGATCGACCATTTCAACTTGTTCGATCTGGGTAATATCCCCCTCGATCGCATCATAGACCCCAGTCTGTTCACCGGAGTAATTGCCTATCGACTTCTGCAATGCTGGGTACAGGATACGTTTAACCAATGAGGTCTTGCCTGATCCCGAAACACCCGTTACCACAGTAAATGTATTCAATGGAAATTGTACATCAATCCCTTTGAGGTTATTCTCATGTGCTCCTTTAATGGTCACACTATTGGACCATGGGCGGCGTTTTTTGGGTACCTCAATCTGGCTTTTGCCACTGAGGTATTGACCAGTAAGACTTTTTGTATCTTTCAGAATCTGCTGATATGTACCTGCGAAGACCATTTCGCCGCCATTGATCCCGGCTTCCGGTCCGATATCGATCAGGTAATCAGCGGCCTCCATCATCTCCTGCTCATGCTCGACCACCACAACCGTATTACCGACATCGCGCAGGGATTTCAGCACAGAAATCAGACGCTGTGTATCACGTGGATGAAGTCCAATACTTGGCTCGTCCAACACATAGATAGAACCTACGAGTGAACTTCCTAATGACGTTGCCAGATTGATCCGCTGTGATTCCCCTCCGGAAAGGGTATTCGATAGCCGGTTCAAGGTCAGGTAACTTAATCCAACATCGCACAAAAATTGCAATCTATTATTAATTTCAGCAAGAAGTCTTTTGGCAATGACCAGTTCATTACCCACCAGCGGTAAAGTTGTAAAGAATTCCAAGGCTTCTTCAAGCGGCATCAAAACGATATCGGTGATAGACTTGCCCCCTACTTTCACGTAAGTAGCATCTTTACGTAGTCTGGTTCCGCGGCAGTCCGGGCAATCTGTCTTCCCACGATAGCGAGACAACATCACACGGTATTGAATTTTATAAGTCTGCTCTTCAAGCTCTTGGAAGAACTGTGTCAGGCCAGCAAAATATTTATTTCCCGTCCACAGCAGCTCTTTCTGTTCCGTGGTCAGATCCATGTATGCACGATGTATTGGAAAATCAAATTTCAGGGAACTTTTAACAAGCACCTGTAACCACTCGCCCATTTTCTCCCCTCGCCAAGGTGCAATTGCGCCATCGTAGACCGAACGGCTTTTGTCTGGAATAACAAGATCAGGGTCAATACCGATGATCTTGCCATAACCTTCACATCGGCGACAGGCACCATAAGGATTATTAAAACTGAAGAAATTTGGTGTAGGTTCTTCAAATGTTATTCCATCAAGTTCAAATTTATGGGAGAAATGATGTCTTTGACCATTTTCTTCCATATAGAGCTCCCCCTTACCTTCGAAAAAACCTGTTTGGACAGAGTCGGAAAGTCGATTGACTGTGTCATCGTCCTGTTCAATGCGAACCCGGTCAACCACAATAAGCACTTCACCATCCTGGAGGTCTTTATTGGCAACGGCCTTATCATCGATAATTGTTTCGATTTTCTGCATGCTATCGCCATAGACGACACGCACAAAACCTTTCTGCAACAAGAGAGACAGCTCTTCCTTGAGTTTACGTCCATGAGAAGGAATAAGTGGCGCGAGAAGCGTCAACGTTGTCCCCTCTTCCAAATTCAACGCAAAATCCACCACTGAACTCACACTGTCTTTGGTCACCTCGCGACCAGATACAGGAGAAATTGTCTTTCCGATTCGGGCATATAACAATTTCAGATAATCATAGATCTCGGTGGATGTTCCTACCGTCGAACGGGGGTTGGAAGTAATAACACGTTGCTCAATGGCAATCGCGGGAGCAATACCTTTGATGTAATCCACCTCTGGTTTATTCATCCGTCCCATAAATTGTCTTGCGTACGAAGAGAGACTTTCGACATAACGTCGCTGTCCTTCGGCATAGAGCGTATCAAAAGCTAAGGAGGATTTTCCTGAGCCCGACATTCCAGTGATAACAACTAATTTATTTTTAGGGATATCAACGTCAATATTTTTTAAGTTATTAACTCTTGCTCCCTTTATCTGAATATATTCTTTTGGAGTGTGCTCCACCTGTTTACTCATAATAATCCTTATCTCACACAAAGTTACGTATTCTTGGCTGATTATATTCCTGCGAATTAAAAAGCAATTCGCTTTTCTATCACCTGAATTTCATAAAAAGAGGAACTGTTCCAAAGTCGGCAAAATTTTGATGAAAGGCTTCATACACGGCAAACAAGCAAATCTACGACCAGCTATAAATTGAAATACATCAGCCAATTTAGTTTCCCAAACAATTATTTTTTAATATTTTGCGATTTACGATTAATCCTTCCAAAAACAATACAGTCCTATAGGTGTTATATCTGTTATAAGCGTGTAGCATTTTTCGCAGATAGCGCGTTTAAAAAACAATTAAAAATAAGAAAATGAGGTATTCGAGTTTACAACACATACAAAACCGGAATATTTCATGGCCATTAAAATTAAATAATTGCATATATGAAAAAAAATGTATTTCAAGTAATGATGCTATTGATGATCGCATTAGTATCCTCAACAACTATTAGTAGAGCACAAATGGTTATCGACAAAATTGACTTAGGCATTTTTCCTAGCCCAGAAAAAGGGTATAAAAAAATGGTGATTGAAGTTCCCTATTCAGAAAGTGATAAAAACAAAAAAATAGAGTTTTCGGTGGGAAAATGGATGGAAGTAGACGGATGTAATACTTTTAATTTATCGGGCACTTTAGAGAAGAAGGATCTTCAAGGCTGGGGTTATGACTATTATGTATTCAAAACAAATGGCAATGTCGCCAGCACCATGATGGCTTGCCCAAACAAAGAAAAAAGAAACCTTTTTGTTTCAGCACAACCTGAGACTGTGCGTTACAATGGCAGAATGCCGATTGTGATTTATGTACCTGAAGCTTATGATGTGCAATTCAAAATCTACACAACTGACGGCGACACCTATCGTGCTGCAGAGGTAAGAACAAAAAAGTAAACCACTACAGCTATTTGGTGAACAAATATCCATGCAATAAAAAAAGCCCTCGAACAATGTTCGGGGGCTTTTCTTTTATCGCGTTTCGCTATTGACTATTGAAATTTCTTCGCGTTTACTTTACGCTCGTTTTCAGTCAAATAGATTTTACGTAGACGCATTGATTGTGGTGTCACCTCGATATACTCGTCAGCTTGAATATACTCCATACATTCTTCCAATGAGAATTTGATTGCCGGTGCAATACGTGTGTTATCATCAGAACCAGAAGCACGCATATTTGTCAACTGTTTTCCTTTAGTAACGTTGATCGTTAAATCATTATCACGGATGTGTTCACCTAAAATTTGTCCTTCGTATACATCCACACCTGGATCTACGAAGAAACGACCACGGTCTTGTAATTTATCAATGGAGTACGCAGTTGTTGAACCCGTATCCAAAGAGATCAATACACCTGCCAAACGACCAGGAATTGTACCTTTCCAAGGCTCGTAACCTTTCAAACGGTGCGCCATAACAGCTTCACCAGCTGTTGCTGTCAACACGTTGTTACGTAAACCGATGATACCACGAGAAGGAATAGAGAACTCAAGATGTTGCATATCTCCTCTAGCTTCCATAATCAACAATTCACCTTTACGTTGTGTAACCAACTCAATTACTTTTCCTGACACATCAGAAGGTACGTCAACAACAAGTTCTTCGATAGGTTCACATTTTTGACCATCGATTTCTTTGATGATAACTTGTGGCTGGCCTACTTGCAATTCATAACCCTCACGACGCATTGTTTCGATCAATACAGACAAGTGAAGGATACCACGTCCGTATACCAACCAAGCATCTGGAGATTCAGTAGGAACTACGCGTAGTGCCAAGTTTTTCTCCAACTCTTTTTGCAAACGATCGTAGATATTACGTGATGTTACCAATTTACCTTCTTTACCGAAGAAAGGCGAGTTATTGATGGTGAACAACATGTTCATTGTTGGTTCATCAATGCTGATAACTTCCAATTGCTCTGGATTTTCGAAATCTGCGATTGTATCACCGATATCGAAACCTTCGATACCTACTACAGCACAGATATCACCTGCATGTACTTCAGATACTTTGATACGGCCTAGACCTTCAAATACCTGTAGCTCTTTAACTCTTGATTTTACAACTTTTCCGTCGCGTTTCACCAAAGAAACAGGTTGGTTTTCTTTGATTGTACCACGAGCAACACGACCGATAGCGATACGTCCTACGAAAGTTGAGTAATCCAACGATGTTACCTGCATTTGTAAAGTACCTTCAGATACTTCTGGTGCAGGGATATATTTGATGATAGCTTCCAATAAGTCAGTGAAGTCTTCAGTACGATTTTTCCAATCGGTAGACATCCATCCTTGTTTTGAAGAACCGTACAATACTGGGAAATCCAATTGCTCTTCAGTAGCGCCCAAGTTGAAGAATAAGTCAAAAACATGTTCGTAAACTTCGTCAGGACGACAGTTTTCTTTATCGACTTTATTGACAACAACGATCGGTTTGATACCTAAACCTAAAGCTTTACCTGTAACGAAACGTGTTTGAGGCATTGGGCCTTCAAAAGCATCTACCAATAGTACTACACCATCGGCCATCTTCAATACACGTTCAACCTCACCACCGAAATCGGCGTGACCTGGTGTATCGATGATGTTGATTTTAACACCTTTATATGTTACTGATACGTTCTTAGATACAATAGTGATCCCGCGTTCACGCTCTAAATCATTATTGTCTAGGATTAATTCACCAGCATTTTCATTTTCTCTGAATTGATTGGTAAAATATAAAATTTTGTCTACAAGCGTAGTTTTACCGTGGTCGACGTGAGCGATGATCGCAATGTTTCTAATGTTTTGCATTGAGCAAGAATATTTTTATAAAATTTTAGGGTGCAAAGATAAACATTTTGCACCATAAAATTTATAACTATGTGTATTTTATTTAATTACACCTAATTCTTTACCTACTTTGGTAAAGGCGGCGATTGCTTTATCCAGGTGAGCAACTTCATGTCCTGCCGAAATCTGCACACGGATACGAGCTTTTCCCTGAGGTACAACAGGATAGTAAAAGCCTATCACATAAATTCCCTCGTCCAACATCTTGGATGCGAACTCCTGCGCTAATTTCGCGTCATACAGCATTACAGGCACGATTGGATGGAAACCTGGTTTGATATCAAATCCAGCAGCCGTCATTTTTTCACGGAAATAAGTTGTATTTGACTCCAATTTATCGCGCAATGCAGTTGTCTCGCTCAGCATGTCCAAGACCGCAACAGAAGCTCCGGCAATTGCTGGTGCTAGGGTATTCGAAAATAAATAAGGACGTGAACGCTGACGTAACAAATCGATGATTTCTTTTTTACCGGAAGTAAAACCACCAGAAGCACCACCTAGCGCCTTACCCAAAGTCCCTGTAATGATATCTACACGATCAATTACATTGAAAAGCTCGTGTGTACCACGTCCAGTTGCACCGATAAATCCTGTACAATGCGATTCATCGATCATCACTAACGCCTGGTATTTATCGGCTAGATCACAGATCTGGTCCAATGGAGCTACAGATCCATCCATCGAAAATGCTCCATCTGTAACAATGATTTTATGTCGAGCACCGGATGCGGCCTGCAATTGCGCTTCCAGATCAGCCATATCCGCATTTTTATAACGGAAACGTTGTGCTTTACATAAACGAACACCGTCTATGATAGAAGCATGATTTAATTCGTCTGAAATGATGGCATCTTCGGCACCAAATAATGGTTCAAACACACCACCATTAGCGTCGAATGCTGCCGCATATAAAATAGTATCTTCAGTTCCAAGGAACGTAGAAATTTTTGCTTCTAATTCTTTATGCACATCTTGGGTACCACAGATGAAACGGACGGAAGACATTCCATAACCGTGTGTATCAATCGCTTTCTTAGCAGCTTCGATTACTTTTGGGTGCGAAGACAGTCCCAAATAATTGTTAGCACAAAAATTGACAACTTCCTGTCCTGTGCTTACTTTGATGTCTGCTCCTTGTGGAGTAACGATCACCCGCTCTTGTTTATACAATCCCGCTTCTTTGATTGCTTCCAATTCCTTTTCTAAAACTGGTTGTAATGTATTGTACATAATTCGATTTTATTTTTTTATACAATATTACAGTTTTTTCATTGGAATAAGTTGCTTTGCTTTTCGAGAAAAGGGCTATTCACGGAGAATTCACCCCAAATCAATGATTTGGTAACATTAAACCGATTGCATAAAATTCCTTTTTTCAATCGATCTACTTTTTCCTTTTGCTTTAATAGCGAGCAACTGGGCGACAAGCCCCAGATATCTTCGTCCTGCAAGCAGGGTGCATGAGCAATCTCTCAATGGTAAATCCACTTAAAAAAGGTGGACTCAACGTGGACTCAAGGTGGACTCATTGTGCTTGCAGTCCGAAGTTGGTATAACCTTATCTCAACTTTGGTCTCTCGCATTTTAGACGAAAAGCGCCTGAATTTTAATAGCAGATAGGAGCGAAAGCTAGCGGATTTAAGCTATCGCATAAGAAAAGGTCTTATCTATAAGAATTTCATGAAAACAGAGCGGTAGGCGCCCCTATGTGAATTACTCGTAACGAAGTGCGTCGACTGGATCCAATTTAGATGCTTTTGAGGCCGGGTAATAGCCCGATAACATACCGACGAGTCCACATACCGCGAAACCTAAAATAATCGCTCCCCAAGGTATAATAAAGGATGTGCCGAGCTGCAGCGCCAGAATATTACCAATCAAAATGCCTATAAAGATCCCGGCGACACCTCCAATCATACAGATCACAATTGCTTCCATCAGAAATTGTTTACGTATAACACTCGGTGTTGCACCGATTGCCTTACGAATACCGATCTCTCGTGTACGTTCAGTGACCGAAACTAACATGATGTTCATCAATCCGATTGAAGCTCCCACAAGGGTTATAAAAGCAATCACGACCGCTCCCAAAGTAACCATAGCCATATTTTGCATCAGCATCTGGGCAACCGCATCTGATTTGGTGATTTCAAAATCATTTGACTGCCGTGATGCCAATCCGCGAATATTCCGAAATACGATTGTAGCTTCGCCGATTGCGGCTTCCAATCGCATGGGGTCATTGGAAGAAACAGTGATCACATAGGAAGGCTCGGTACCCTGCATCACTGCCCGGGCCTTGATCAGGGGAATAAAGCAGGCTCTGTCCCCGCCCATCCCGGCAGAGGAACCTTTACTTTTTAAGACTCCTATCACCAAATAGCGGATATTGTTAACAGTAATAAACTGTCCTATTGGATCAATAATTTCGTTGAATAGCATTTTACTCACTTCACTACCGATGATGATCACGCCACTACCTGTTTCAACCTCCCGCGTAGAAAAATTACGGCCTTCGCTGACAACATACCCTGATGTCTGCAGATAATTTTCATCTGTCCCGATCAGGCCGATATTGGGGTTTGTCTTTTTGGATTGATATTTTGCGGTCGTATTCCAACTCACATTGGCACTGATTGATGTCAATGCATTAAAGTGAAAATCCTGTCTAAATCTTGCAGACTGTGCGTAGGTAATATTAGCAAAGACTTTTGAGCGAGTCCCTTCATTACCGATCCGAACATTCAATCCCCTGTTGCGTATGTTGAAGGAATTTGATCCCATCGATGAAAAGGAATCAGTCAGCGAGTTTTTCATGGCATCAATTGAGGTCAATACCCCTATTAATGCCATCATCCCTATGGCAATGATCAGTGCTGTTAAAAATGTCCGCAGCTTATTCCCTACAATGGACTGCAGTGCAAGCTTGACATTTTCAACATAAGACATTTTTACGGCCATAGAGCTGGTATTTATAATTTGTAGGGATGAAAATACTGTAATTCCAGCACAAAACCAAAAAGGCAATTTACTTCCTAGAAATAAATTGCCTTTTTGGTGGAATCTGACCTATCCATGCAAGCGGACTATGCTAGTCTCACGGCCATTTTCTATCTTAATTAATTCTTTTCCATGTCTCGGTGCGCCCAAGCAAGCTCACACCCACATAACCTCTGATATCAAGCTTATCGCCTTTTAAGGTCATCTTGCAGCTATACGTTTTGCCCGACTTCGGATCATAGATCTTTCCGTCAACATACGTATTGCCATCTTTATCAAAATTGGTCAGGATTTCGAGCCCTTGTACATTTCTACTCTGCAGTGCTTTATCTGGATTTTTTATATCTTTCTTCGGCTGACCGGCTTCATTATTTGGAAATTTCAGCCAATAAAGCTTACCAAAAAACTTATCGCCTTTCTTGTAAATTTCAACGCGGCCTTCACCGCTTGGGTTTTCCCACTTTCCGATGATGGGATCTGTTTGCGCAAATAATGCTACTGTAGTCAGCAGCATTATGAATGACATCATAATTTTCTTCATGGGTCTATTATTTTATGAACTTAATTCTCTCAATTTCCACGCTATTGTTAATATGATCGCTTTTAAACCACCCAAATACTCCTATCAACCCTTTTCCGTCATCAGCAATCGCCCTACTTAACGAGTATAATGATTGACCACCAAATAACAACAGCATCATAGCTTCTGAATAAATATACAAAATATTTACTATGCTTGCATATATTTTTATTTCTAAAACTGCTCATCGCCAATCAGACGGCCCGCATTGATCCACGCTAACGGCCCATCTATGCCCGTTTCTCCAGAATACTTAAATTCATAATCTAAACAAAGTTTGGCATCGGGTTTGCACGATAGTTATTATATTATTACTTTATTTACTCTTTATAAATTAGCACATATTATGAAATTTATTATTAGTCTTTTACTTACTGGTGTAGTCGTCGCAATAGCGTGTTGGATTGTTCCCGGCGCTCATGTTGCTGGATTCGGTTGGGCTATCGTTACAGGACTCGTCATTGGATTTGTCAATGCGACTGTGGGATCGATTTTAAGGTTATTTACGTTCCCGTTGAATTGGCTTACCCTCGGCCTGGTTTCCTTTATTATTACTGTATTGATGGTCTTGTTATCAGACTCGCTACTCGGCTCCAAATTTGATGTCGATGGATTCTGGACTGCCGCACTGTTTGCCATTGTCGTTGCCATATTGGAAATGATTATTGGCAGCACTTCGAAAGATTAAAAATACATTCATAAAATAGCAGCGGGCGTCCACATCAATACATGTGGACGCCTTTTCATTACTCAACGATTGTCCCCTTCCTTGCTGACATCATCTTTCCTTACTGACAACATCTGTCGTTTGAAAAACAGCTTGTTTACTGTTCCAATTCCTTTAAAATAATCGTCTAAAATAATTGTCCTTCAGGGTGAGTTTATCCTCATTTCCCTCGCTTTTTACAGCAGAATTCGCTAAATTTAATTCTTTAAAAGAACCGCTGATATATGTGCGAACACAACCACGAGCATAGCCATGACACACAGGAGCACGGCCTTCCAACAAAAGACCGTCCTTGGTGGATTACCCAAAGCAAGCTCCTCATGGCCCTTGTCATTCTACTTACTTTACTCCTATTGAAATATGCTTTTAAGATCAGCCTACCCTTTGGCATCAACTTGACCTTAAATAGCATTGCCTATCTTCTTGCCGGAATCCCCGTTATTCAAATGGCATTGCGCAAGGCAAGTCGTGGCGATATTTTTAATGAGTTCTTTTTGATGACCGTGGCGACCTTGGGAGCTTTCGCCATTGGAGAATTTGAAGAGGGCGTCGCGGTAATGGTGTTCTATCAAATCGGAGAATGGTTTCAGGATACTGCCGTCGACAATGCCAAGAAATCAATCAAATCGCTATTGGATATCCGCCCTGACACAGTAACGGTCATACGCAATGGGCAACAAGCGCAGGTAAATCCAAAAACTGTCACAATTGGCGAGACTATCCTTGTGAAAGCAGGAGAAAAAGTGGCTCTGGATGGTACATTGAAAACGGAAAAAGCGGCATTTAACACTGCTGCTTTGACTGGGGAGAGTAAACCCGATACAAAGTATTCCGGTGATGCTATCTTTGCAGGTATGATCAATTTGGAAACAGTTGTTCAAATCGAGGTATCCAGCGTATTTGAAGATAGCAAATTGAGCAAAATTCTGGAAATGGTTCAGGACGCCACTGCACGTAAATCCAAAACACAATTGTTTATCGCCAGATTTGCTAAGATATATGTTCCTATTATTTTCGGCCTTGCGCTTTTGGTCCTTATTTTACCCCTATTTTTTGTTCATGACTATAGTTTTAAGGACTGGTTCTACCGGAGTTTAGTCTTTCTGGTGATCAGCTGTCCCTGCGCCCTGGTCGTTTCTATTCCCCTGGGTTATTTTGGCGGCATAGGCTTAGCTTCCCGAAATGGTATATTATTTAAGGGCGGCAACTTCCTCGATGCCATCACTTCAGTCGATACCGTTGTCATGGATAAAACGGGCACGCTTACAGCCGGTGTCTTTGAGGTAACTGAAGTTTTTGCCGTCAATGGAGATCCAGAGGAATTACTGAACTATGCGAAAGCCATTGAGGCACATTCAACACACCCCATTGCGAAGGCGATCGCCAGTTATCATCCCGGCACTGCCGCATTTCAGGCTGAGAAAATCCAGGAAATAGCAGGCCACGGACTTTTCGCCACTGTTAACGGAAAGCCCACACTCGCGGGCAACAGCAAATTAATGGACAAATTCGATATTAGCTATCCGGCAGATCTAAGGCAAATGGCATACTCCGTTGTATTACTCGCCATCGAAGGTCAATATGCGGGTTATATTACTGTTGCGGATCGAATTAAACCAGATGCCAGGGAAGTGATCCAAGCCATGCATGCTCAAGGTTTGTATACAGTCATGTTATCTGGAGATAAAACAGCGGTAGTAGATGAAGTCGCCAAAGAACTTGGACTCGACAAAACCTATGGCGATCTTCTTCCTGAGGATAAAGTAAGCCATGTACAGCAGCTGATTGATCAAGGACGCCGCGTTGCCTTTGCCGGCGATGGCGTAAATGACGCCCCTGTAGTTGCCTTAGCACATGTAGGTATTGCTATGGGTGGACTGGGAGCTGATGCAACTATTGAAACTGCTGATGTTGTGATCCAAAACGATGAGCCACACAAGATTTTGTCGGCCATAAAAATTGGAAAAATAACCCGAAGTATTGTCTGGCAAAATGTCATCTTGGCGATGGGAATAAAAATCATTGTTTTGATCCTAGGCGCCGGAGGCATTGCAACACTATGGGAAGCAGTCATTGCCGATGTGGGGGTAGCTCTTCTGGCGATTTTAAATGCCATTCGGATCCAGCATAAAAAAGTTTAAAAACTGAGCGATCATGTAATGCCATAAAAAAGCACTGCCCCCAAAAAGTTAGATACTTTCTGAGGGCAGTCCTGTTGTATAAAGGATCTCTTTTAGATCCTAGTTAGAAATTTAATCCCGCCAAGCTTTATATGCATTGATCAATCCATTGGTAGAAGAGTCATGACTCGTAACCGTATTGGCGTCACTTAATTCCGGAAGGATTTGATTGGCCAATTGTTTACCTAGCTCCACCCCCCATTGATCAAAACTATAAATATTCCAGATCACACCCTGCACAAAAATCTTATGCTCATAAAATGCGATAAGTCGTCCTAAAGTACGTGGCGTCATTATTTTGAACAGGATGGAATTCGTTGGGCGATTGCCTTCAAAGACTTTATAGGCTTTAAGCGCTTCTATTTCTTGGTCCGATTTGCCTGCTTTCTTGAATTCGGCAACTACTTCTTCCTCCGTTTTGCCATTCATCAAAGCTTCAGTCTGTGCAAAAAAATTGGACAATAGCAATTGGTGGTGGTTTCCGATCGGATTAAGACTATTGGCAGGCGCAATGAAATCACACGGAATCAATTTGGTTCCCTGGTGAATCAACTGATAGAAGGCATGCTGCCCGTTCGTACCAGGTTCACCCCATATAATCGGTCCAGTCTGATAATCCACCTGTTGGCCATTACGGTCAACATATTTGCCGTTACTCTCCATATCCCCTTGTTGGAAATATGCAGCAAAACGGTGTAGATATTGATCGTAAGGGAGAATTGCATGGCTTTCGGCTTTGAAAAAATTATTGTACCATACACCAAGCAAAGCCAATATCACGGGAATATTGGATTCGAAAGAAGTTTCCTTAAAATGAACGTCCGCATCGTAGGCACCTTTCAAAAGTTCCTCGAAATTATCAAAGCCTATTGCCAAGCTAATTGAAAGACCTATAGCGGACCATAGGGAATAACGTCCGCCTACCCAGTCCCAAAACACAAACATATTTTGAGTATCTATTCCAAAAGCACGTACTGCCTCTGTATTCGTGCTCAATGCTGCAAAATGCTTAGCGACATCCTCCTGAAGGGCTCCGCTCGCCAAAAACCAGTCTTTAGCTGTATGCGCATTGGCCATCGTTTCCTGCGTTGTGAAAGTTTTTGAAGCAATCAGAAACAAGGTTGTTTCAGGATCCACAGCTTTCAATGTTTCAGCAATGTGTGTACCGTCTACGTTGGAAACAAAATGTACATTTAAGCGCGTTTTATATGCTTTTAAGGCTTCTGTTACCATCACAGGACCTAGATCTGAACCACCGATACCGATATTAACCACATCTGTAATTTCTTTACCCGTATATCCTTTCCACTGACCAGATATAATCTTTTCCGTGAAGGCTTTCATTTGTGCCAGCACGCGTTTAACATCAGGCATAACATCCTTTCCATCCACATAAACGGGCTGATCGGATTGATTTCGCAAAGCGGTGTGTAACACCGGTCTATTTTCGGTCGCGTTGATGCGCTCACCCGAGAACATCGCTGCTATCGCATCAGCAAGGCCACATTCTTTAGCCAACTGGACCAAGAGCGCTTTTGTTTCTTCGGTAATCCGATTTTTGGAGTAATCCAAAAGTATATCTTCGAAAGCGATCGAGAACTTCTCAAAACGTGCGGGATCTGCGGCAAAAAGTGCGCGTAGATCATTTTTTTCGCTATTGTTGGATAGACCTGATAAAGAACCAAAATGCTGCGCTAGATTCTTATAGGCCTCAGTCTTTGTAAAATTAATTTTTGGGAACATACTGTTTTTACTGAAATTATTTGTTTTAAACATCAATAAGAGCCTTCAGTATTTCATTGTTACACATTGTGTAGATCCTTAAATGAAGGTTTATTCCGTTGACAATACCAAAACTAAAAAAAAAAGGTCAAATTATCCCTATTGGGCAATCTATATTGGGCGCGAAGTTATTCGATAGAAGCACGAATTTATTAATTAAAATTTCTACTTTAGCGGATATGACAAAAGAACAAATTCAAGACTTGAGGGATCGTGTTACTTCCCTGAGGAGGCATCTTTGACATCGATGCACGCAAAGAAGAAATAGAAAGAGATCAAGCTATTACGCTTGAAGCAAGCTTTTGGGATGATTCCAAAGCTGCAGAAAAAATACTCTTGGCCATAAAAAACCAAAAGGTATGGACAGACCACTTCGATGAAGTTGCAGCGGCGGTTGAAGACGCATATGTCATGTATGAATTCTTCCAATCTGGCGACGCGAGTGATAAGGAAGTGGATGACCAATATAAACTAGCTTTAGCGCAAGTCGAGGAACTCGAATTCAAAAACATGCTTAGCGCCGAAGAAGATCAGCTGGATGCAATTTTACAGATTACAGCTGGTGCCGGCGGGACTGAAAGTTGTGACTGGGCTGCCATGCTGATGCGTATGTATATTATGTGGGGCGAGAAAAATGGGTATAAAGTGACCGAACAAGATTCGCAGGAAGGTGATGTTGCAGGCATTAAGAGTGTAACCTTACAGATATCAGGCGATTTTGCTTATGGTTACCTTAAGGGAGAAAACGGTGTACACAGGCTTGTTCGGATTTCTCCGTTTGATTCCAATGCAAAACGCCATACTTCCTTCGCGTCTGTTTATGTCTACCCCTTGATTGATGATAATATTGAGATTGATGTTAAGGATTCGGAAATCGAGTGGGACACGTTCCGCTCAGGTGGTGCAGGTGGCCAGAACGTAAATAAGGTGGAAACAGCTGTTCGATTACATCACAAACCTACTGGCATTATTATTAAAAATCAGGAATCCAGATCGCAATTACAAAACAAAGAAAATGCGATGCGCTTATTGAAATCACAGTTATATGAGATTGAAATGCGTAAACGCCAGGAAGCTACCGCTGCTATTGAAGGAAACAAAAAGAAAATAGAATGGGGATCCCAAATTCGAAATTATGTCCTACATCCTTACAAGTTAATTAAAGATTTACGGACCAATTACGAAACATCCAATACACAAGCTGTGCTGGATGGTGATCTAAATGATTTTCTAAAAAATTATCTAATGGAATTTGGCGGATAAAGACGATTTCGAAACTTGATGATATTGGAGACGCTCTCTTTTGGGAGCGTCTTTTTTTTGCGCTATCTTTTGTTTTTTTTATTTGACTTAAGCAGAATTTCTTCAGCCCACCCATTGCCCCCTTTCCTACACAGTTTGTCACAAAAATTGTCAATTTCTCTTAACAATCTGCAGGCAAATGTTAAAAAACCTTAAAAGTCTACTGCCCATATCGTTATTATATTTTAATCGATTTTTATTACAAAATAAAATTAAAACACTGAAAAAGAACAACTTACTTAATGCTATTTTGTATCAAGAACGTTACAATTTAAACAGTCGGATCATTTTTGGCACAAAATAAAGGCATGTGTTTTGCGTTTATGGAATCGTAATATTTTCATTACAAATGATACCGATTGCGGTATCGATTAAATATAGAATGAACGAATGTATATCTAAAATAGAACGGTTATGAATTACATGAAAGAAAACTCGATCGTATCCAAGCAGATGACCAAACAATGGAAGCCTGCTGTATATGATGTAAATGCAGGAGAAAAGCGATCTGATAATACAGTGAGCAAAAACGAGGAAAGCAACTTTGGTCCAAAAGAATATGGTATTTTTGGAGCGACTTTTTTTATATTATTTGCGTCAGTTTTTGGCGTATACATGCTTCAGCCTGATTTTGATGCATTACGTTTCCAACGTTTGGACAGCATCGGCGGAACATTTCTGATCGTCTTAGGTATATTTTTAGCTGCTATCGCTGTCAGCTTTTTGATTTTTTTGATTGTACTGCACCGTAAATATAAACCCATTGCTTCTGTATCGGACGATGAGCTGCCTACTTGTACGATTATTGTTCCGGCTTATAATGAAGGACAGTTAGTCTATGATACCTTACATAGTTTGGCCAGCAGCGATTATCCGGAGAAGAAACTTCAGATCATTGCCATTGACGACGGTAGCAAGGACAATACCTTTGCCTGGATACAACGTGCCAAAATGGAATTGGGCGATCGTGTTGAAATTTATCAACAGCCCAAGAATATGGGTAAGAGACATGCTTTATACCGTGGATTTAAGTTAGGTACCGGAGAAATCTTTATTACGGTTGATAGTGATTCTATTGTTAAAAAGGATACTATACGTAATATGGCGAGTCCTTTTGTAACAAACAAGGAGTGTGGAGCAGTTGCGGGCAACGTGCGCGTATTGAATAATAAAAAAGCGATTATACCTCGTATGTTGAACGTTAGCTTCGTATTCAGCTTTGAGTTTGTGCGTTCTGCGCAAAGTATGTTGGGTACGGTCATGTGTACACCAGGAGCCTTGTCCGGCTATCGTAAAGAGGCTGTCATGAACTGTTTGGAGGATTGGATCAACCAGACTTTTATGGGGCAACCGTCTGATATCGGTGAAGATCGTGCGATGACCAATATGATCCTAAAACAAGGTTATCATGTGTTATTTCAATCCAATGCATACGTTTATACCGACACGCCGGTCCGTTACAAAAATCTGTACAAGATGTTTATCCGTTGGGAACGAAGCAACGTGCGCGAAAACATTGCGATGAGTCAATTTGCATTTAAGAATTTCCGTCAAGGACCTAAATGGGGAGCACGTATCTTATTGCTTATGCAATGGAAAAAAGTATTATTGTCTTATCCAATGATGTTATTGATGCTGTGGACAGTATTTCATTATCCATTGATGTTCTTAAGCTCAACGTTGGTCGGTATCTTAATATTTTCCAGCATTCAGGCCTATTTCTTTGCTTCGAAAAACTCCGACGCCAAAGAAGCTTTTTGGGCTTATAGTTACAGTATATTTTATGCTTTCAGCTTATTCTGGATTACACCGTATGCTATAGCGACAGCTGGACGCAGAGGTTGGTTGACAAGGGGTTAAATCATAAGACCACACGGCGGTTTTTCTGTTACTTTCTATGATCTGCAACAGGAAAACCGTCGTTTTTTTATATTAAAAATCCAATGCAATCGTTTGATTAAAAAAAACATTATCATATTTTTTGTTTTTAATACTAACTTAACACCACAATTATAAATTTGGCCTAAATTAAACTAAGGGAGTACACAAATTGCGGTAATTATGGAACAGTTAGATGACACCGTGCTATTCGTTGGGATTCAAGCCAATGACCGTCATGCTTTTTCGGAATTAGTCAATCGCTATTCTGCTATACTTTTTCGATTTATACAGCGTCGTATTTCCTGTGTTGAAGACTGTGAAGATATCCTGCAGGAGGTATTTGTCGCCCTTTGGAACAATAGACACAAAATCAACATTGAATCCTCCCTCTATCCGTATCTTTTTAAAACAGCAAAATACAAAATCATTGACTGGACTATTCATGAACAAAGGAAAGTTGTCCGTGCTGAAAACCTCTCCAAGACCTTTCAAACACAAACTTTAACCACTACATCTGAAGAAGAGCTATTGGCAAAGGAACTCGCGGTGCTTATCGAGCAAGAAATTGACAAGATGCCTTCAACAATGCGATCTGCTTTTTCGCTTAGCAGAAAAGAATCCATGTCTATTAAAGATATCGCGACGGAACTTGCACTATCAGAACAAACCGTAAAAAACAATATCTCCCTGGCTTTAGGCTGGCTCAAGCTTCGATTTAAATAATAATCCGCTAGACGAACTTGTGTCATGCAGTCTCATTTTTCAATACTTTCTAATTTAAAAACACTGTAATACAATAATTTATATTTTTTTTTGATTTTTCTTCGGTACTTCTCTTCGCATAAGGGGATTATAGGTTTGTATGAAGGAACAAGAATCATCAGATCAAGCCAAAGCCTTGCTTAAAAAATACTTGGAAGGCCAATGTACAGCCGCGGAAGAACAACAGGTACTCCGTTGGTTTTATACATTGGACCAATCCGAGAACGAGCTGTCAGTGAACGAAAATCCACCCGACCTGGCATCACGTATCAATGCAAGATTAGATGACCAACTATTTGATGAACCCGTACCGCTCAAACGAATGAGCTGGATACGATCTAAATGGATGGTTGCAGCCACGCTTATCGCCATTCTAGGGTTTAGCTTCTGGTTCTATCAAAAATTGTCCTCGCCAGCACAAATACCGCTTACATTGGCAGCGGAGGTTCGTTCCCACAACAAGACTTTTCACAATGACATCCTTCCAGGAGGGCATTATGCAAAACTTATAACACCGACAGGAAAAGAGCAGCAGCTCGCAGATCCATTTGTCCAACAGCATAATTCAACAACAGCTATAGCCGGGAAAAATTTCCGTGTTGATGTACCCAAGGCCGGTACTTATATGGTCATTTTAGAAGATGGCACAAAAGTATGGCTCAATTCGCTCACGCAGCTTTCTTATCCAACACATTTTGAGGCAGATCAACGTCAAGTTACATTAACGGGAGAAGCTTATTTTAAGGTCGCTAAGGATGCTAGCCGACCTTTCCGCATCCACGCCAACGGTACAACAATCGAAGTATTGGGCACCACATTCAATGTAAATGCGTATCAGAATGAAGTATCCACGTCACTCGTGGAGGGAAGTGTAAAAGTTCTTAAAGAAGGTAAGCAGACCATTATTAAGCCCGGTGAGCAAGCGACAACATTGACGAATGATATTGAGGTCAAAGTAAGTGATCTAGCGAAAAATACAGCATGGCAGCGTGAAGAATTTTATTTCGACGGCAGCAATTTCAACGATATCACGCAGCAAATTGCACGTTGGTATAATGTTGAATTTAAAAATATCGAAGCCATCACTAACGCTTCTACCTACAAAGGCTCCATAAGCAGAAACAGTAAGCTTTCAGAAGTATTGGAGATCCTTGCTTTAGCAACGGGACGAAAATTCGACATCAACGGTCGGAAAGTAATCGTGCAATGAAATTGATTATCTACCTAAAAAATATATCTATGGCATAAACATCGACTTATCGCCTGGCAATAACAAAAGAAGGGGATGTTGACGCATCCCCAGTTAAATCCAAGGCTTATTTTACTGATTACCAACAGAAATTTAAAACCTCAAAAATCATTCTAATTTATGAATTTTTTTTCTCCAATGAAAAGGCAGGAGAAAACACGGGAATTCCGGATCCCTCCAGCCTTCAAAACTTTATGTATGATAAAGTTAAGCACTCTTTCTTTGCTTTCCCTTGCTTTGGGAGCACATGCCTCGGGAAATGCACAAACAGTCAATCTCTCCTTGAAAAAAGTAAAGGTTGAGAAAGTTTTACAAGAAATTTCTAAGCAAACAGACTTACGATTTTTTTATGATGAAAAACTGCTGAATAATCTGCAGCCCATCAGTGTGGATGCAAATCATGCTTCCATTTCACAAGTGCTATCCAAAGCACTTAAAGGACAGAATCTAAGCTATCAGATTCTCAACAACACCATTGTAATTTCCGAAAAACAACGTACAGATATCGAAATTACAGGTACAGTTCGCGATTCAAAAGCAGTACTTGCCGGTGTAACGGTGTCTGTAGAGGGAAATTCCGCATTATCTACAAAAACAGATGCCAACGGGCACTTTTCGCTTCGGATACCTGAGAAGGCAGTATTGGTATTTCAATATATGGGCTACACGGCGGAACGCATACAAGTAGGGGATCAACGTATTTTCAATGTAACATTACAAGCAAGCAACTCTCAATTAGATGAGGTGGTGGTCGTGGGTTATGGTACACAAAGGAAAGTCAATCTTACGGGTGCTGTTGATATGGTTTCTTCAAAACAATTAGAAAGCCGCCCTATCGCCAACTTGGGTGCCGGATTACAGGGTTTGATTCCAAATCTTAATATCACAAGTGCCAATGGGCGCGCAACCACAAACCCTTCCTTCAACGTTCGTGGTTTTACAAGTTTAAATGGTGGAGAACCATTGATTTTGGTTGATAACATTCCTTACTCATCCGACGAAGTAGCCCGCATCAACCCAAATGACGTGGAGAACGTAACTGTATTGAAAGATGCGGCTTCTGCGGCAATCTATGGTGCCCGTGGGGGATTCGGCGTGGTATTGATTACCACTAAAAAAGCCAAAAGTGACAAATTAGATATTGCTTTTAGTAGCAATGTGGGATACAGAACACTAGGAAAGCTTCCTAAATTTATTACGGATCCTTATCAGGTCATGGACATTAAAACAGAAGCTGGAAAGCCTTTGTATAATCTCTACCCGGAATCTGCACGTGAGTATGCAAAAAAACGTTCACTGGACCCATCATTACCTGCCGTAACCCTGTCTGACAATGGTCAGGATTGGGTATATACAGGCACTACAGACTGGCTAAAAGAGGCTTATAACAATACTGCTCCCACCTATAATGCTAATTTAAGTATTGCGAAGAAATCCGATAAGATCGGTTATTATTTATCAAGTGACTACTACAGACAGGACGGGCTTTTAAAATATGGCAATGATATTTACAAACGTTACAACATCAGGGGAAAAGTCGATCTTGATGTGACAAATTGGCTACAGATTTCCAATAATACTCTATTAACGAGTACAAACTATGAAGCTCCTGTATTTTTGGATGGTGATTTTTTCTGGAATGTCAACCGCACAAACTCTTTAGATGTTCCCTTCAATCCCGATGGAACCTGGACAAAAGCAGGAGCACAAGTACTCGGTGCTTTACAACAAGGGGGCAGAAAAGATAACCGCATCAATGAGTTTGTCACAACCTTTTCCGCTAAAGCAGCGCTAATAAAAGGCGTATGGGATTTAAATGCCGATGCAACCATCCGTAGAACCGCGGGAACAACTCGTTCGTACGATGTGCCCTCCATGTATAAGACTGGCCCACAAGCTGTATTAACACCGACATTCTCCAATACCTACGCGCGAAATGATAATTCAACGACCCGATATAATGTGTATAATATCTACACAGATTTTCATAAAGAGATTGGAGATCATTATTTCCAGGCCATGGTGGGTTACAATCAAGAATATTACTATGCGAACAACAATTGGGTAAAAGCACTTAACTTAATATCTTCATCCGTCCCGTCGATAGGCACTGCAACGGGAAATGTCACGAAAGATGAGCAAATCAAAGATTGGGCAGTACAGGGGATTTTCTCTCGTGTAAGTTACAATTACAAAGAGAAATATCTGGCGGAATTCAACGGTCGTTTTGATGGATCTTCCCGTTTTCCTGCTGGCAATCGCTGGGGCTTTTTTCCATCCATTTCTGCAGGTTGGGCCGTTTCAAAAGAGAGTTTCTTCGAACCTGTTAAACAGGCACTATCCATGGATTTCTTAAAGATCAGAGGATCTTATGGTTCCCTTGGGAACCAACTATTCTCATATGATAGCGGCAGACCTTACTACGACACGTATCCGTATATCCCAATTATGAATAACAAACAGACGGATTATATTCTGGGAACTGGAAAACCTCAGGCGGTATATAGTCCAAATGCAGTCTCAGACACCTTTACCTGGGAAACTATTCAAACGGTTAATGCTGGGATTGACATGAATTTTTTCAACAGCAAATTAGGCGTAAATTTTGACAAATATACGCGTTATACCAAAGATATGCTGGTACCCGGAAAAGAGCTTCCAGGGCCATTCGGCACGGTGATTCCCGTAGAGAATGCAGGTGACCTGAAAACAAAAGGCTGGGAATTACGTCTAACCTGGCGTGATAGTAAAGAAGTTGGCGGCTCACCATTCTGGTACAACATTGCAGTAACTTTGGCTGATAACCGGTCTTGGATAACACGCTTTGACAACCCGAGCAGATCTTTGGGCGACAATTGGATAAGAAACTATGTGGGTCAAGAAATCGGAGAGATTTGGGGAGGAGATATCGTTGGCTTTTTCAAAAGCGACGCCGATGTTACACAGCATCCAAATCAAACTGCCATGGGAACGGACGATCAATCGTACAAGTTCTATGCAGGCGATCCGATCTTTGCCGACCGTAATGGAGATGGCAAAGTCGACATGGGCAAAAAGACAGTAGACGATCCAGGCGATATGCATATTATTGGCAACAACAGTTCTCGTCTACCTTACAGTGTTGACCTATCAACAGGATGGAAAGGTTTCGACTTCCGGGTATTTCTACAGGGCATCGGAAAACGTGATTGGTATCCAGGTGCTTCTAATATCTATTTCTGGGGGGTGAATGCGCAGCCATGGACAAATCCAACAGTTCAAAATGCTGATCATTGGACACCCGATAATCAAAATGCTTACTTCCCGGCAATACGCGCTTATTCGGCAGAAGACAATTACCAACAACTTGGTATACCAAACAAACGTTATATGCAAAATGGAGCCTATATGCGTGTGAAAAACCTAACTGTGGGCTATACGTTGCCTCAATCGGTATTAAACAGCCTTAAACTACATAAAGTACGTTTCTTCTTTAGTGCAGAAAACGTGTTCGAAATTTCACACCTCAAAGTTAAGTTAGATCCAGAATCTCTGGGCGGTATATATCCATCGTCAGCAAACAGGGTACAGGCAGCGTATCCTTTTCAACGGACATTTACTTTCGGCCTAAACGTGAATCTTTAATTTCTAAAACTAAAAAAATGAAACGTATCAATTATATCGCTTTAGCATCCCTTGTTCTGCTGGGTGCTTCTTGCAAAAAAGACTATCTGGACCGAACATCGGGTTCAGCGATTACCAAGGAGGTCTTTTTTAATACACCTGAAGATCTCGCAACGTATACGAATGGTCTTTATAAACAAATGCGTGCGGAATACACCGACCTTTATTCGGACAATATTGCATTGAGCAACAACGATCAAAATGCTGAAGTGAGGACATTGCTGGCAGGCACATTGTCTCCCGCAACGGTTAAAGGCTGGGATAAAGATGTATGGGCTCCTTTACGCGATGTGAATTATATGCTGGACAATGCCGGAAAAGTTGCTGGCGATCCGGCTGTAATAAATCACTATATCGGAATAGCCCGACTACTTCGTGCAAACTTCTATTATAAGATGGTCAAAAAATATGGTGATGTGCCTTGGTACTCCCATGCATTAGGAACAACCTCCGAAGAACTGTACAAAGCAAAAGATCCGCGGACAGCTGTTGTGGACTCGGTCATGAAAGACCTTGAATTTGCTGTCGCAAATGTGCTACCAGCGCGTACAGATAATTCTTACTTAACAAAATGGAGTGCCTTGACTTTATTGTCGCGAATTTCCCTCCATGAAGGAACATTCCGTAAATATCATACAGAATTGAATCTCCAGAGCACTGCGCAAACATTTTTGGAAAGAGCAGTTTCTGCTTCTCAAGAAATCATGAGCAATGGTGGTTTTTCAATCGCGGGAAGCAGCGTTACAGATTACAGGGCACTTTTTGCTAGCAATAACCTTTCGACCAATAAAGAGATTATTTTTTTACAAAAGAACAGTCGTGATCTAGGGGTTGCAAATAATACTCATACAGTGTTAGATTGGCAATGGGCGTTGAGCGCAAGCTTAGCCAATGAGTTCCTAATGAAAGATGGTACTCCATTTACCTCCAAAACTAATTACGACAAGAAAAATTTTACGGAGATTTTCCAAGATCGCGATCCTCGTCTAGCCGAAACAGTGATGCCTCCAGGATTTAGCAACAACGCTGCGGGAACGCCCTATATAACGCGTCCGGACTTCGGTGGATTACTTCAAATTAAATTTTACCCACGTGATCCCGCACTCCGCGGCGGATGGGAGCTGAATTATACCGATCTCCCAATCATGCGTTATGCCGAAGTATTATTGATTAATGCCGAGGCAAAAGCTGAATTAGGAACTTTAACACAGGTCGATATTGAGGCAACAATAAATAAGATCCGTAGTCGGGTTGGTATGCCAGCGCTGAATCTTGCGACGGCCAATGCCACGCCAGATAGTTATCTTGCCAAACAATATCCGACTGTAAGCGGAACCAATAAAGGTGTTTTACTAGAAATTCGTCGCGAACGCCGTGTGGAACTCGCCTGTGAAGGATTCCGTTTTGACGATCTTTACCGATGGAAAGCTGGATCACTGCTAGCTCAAGCCCCTTCAGGAATATACATTCCTGCTTTGGGCGGTGTAGACGTTACTGGAGATGGGGTCGCAGATATTGCCATTCTCAAAAAAGGCGATGACTCTCCTATCGCAAATCTCCCTACAGCGGTAAAAGAAAAGATCGCCAAGTTTTATATCAATGAAGGAACTTTTTATCTCTCTAATGAAACTTCCGGAAAGATCATGTTCTTAGATGATAAAGCACCACAGCGTCCACGAAGTTTTGATGAAGCTAAATACTATTATTTCCCGATACCAATTGAACAAATTGTATTAAATCCCAAATTGGAGCAACCAACAGGCTGGAAATAATAATTACAATTTGATCTAGACAATAAAGAGCCAGCTCTCCCCTTGGTATAGCTGGCTCGATTTTATTTAAACAACATGAAATTACTCAAATTACTTGCCTGCTGCCTCCTTCCGATTCCCTCCCTTTTTGCACAACAACGCGTTGGTCGGGTTTTTGAAGATCAGAATGCGAATAACCTGTTCGAACAGAACGAGAATCTCTTAGGCGGAATCACTGTATCCGATGGTTATGATGTGGTAAAAACCAACAGAGACGGAACATATGCACTACCTTATAACCCAAATGCCCGCTTTTTGTCTGTCACTGTACCCAGTGGTTACAAGGCTACGAAAACACATTATATTCCATTGCGCGCGGAGGCCAAAAATCTAGACTTCGCTTTAGTCAAAGATGCGGTCCAACAAAACGATTTTCTACGGTTTATCCAAATCACGGATACAGAAACGCCATTGTATGGACCTTGGATTGACAATGTCAGAAATTACGCCAAACAACAGCGTGCAAGTCTGATCATGCATACCGGAGATATCTGCTATGAACCGGGCATGCTTTTTCATGCCAAGCAAGTTAACAGTGAACTCATGGGCAGACCGACTTACTATACCGTCGGCAATCATGATCTTGTCAAAGGTGAATATGGCGAGAAGCTATTTGAAGATCTTTTTGGACCGACTTATTACTCATTCGACGCCGGGCCGGCTCACTTCGTCGTTACACCAATGCCAAATGGCGATTATAAACCCAGCTACACGGCTGATCAGATCATAGCTTGGCTCAAAAAAGATCTAGCTGCCATGGATAAATCCAAGCCGCTGATCTTTATTAACCATGACTTCTTTGTAGGGCCTGATTTTGTACTTAAAGGAGAAAAAGAACAGATCGATTTAAAGCAATATAACCTTAAGGCCTGGTTCTATGGACACTGGCACAACAATTTCGTTTTCAAACAAAATGGTGTCTATGTGGTTTGTTCCAATGCCCCTAACAAAGGTGGTATTGATAATTCTGCCGCACAGTTTGTTGTCGTCGATATTGACAAACAAGGTATCAAGAATATCAAGCCGATCTACACAAACTTACGTGATCACGTCCAGTTGGTACGGCCCGTGGGCAATCAGTCCTTAAATGCTGACCAAACGCTGCCTATACTGGTCAACGCCTACGATAGCGAGCGACAAATACAGGGCGTAGACCTCACAATATCCGCACATGAGACCGGAAATCGCATAAGCTCGATTTCGCTGAAAGCCTCCGGAGATTGTACATGGCAAGCAAATGTTCCTTTCCAAAAACAAAATCACAAAGGACAATACGATGCACTTATCACGATTCGTTACGAGAATGGCGAACAGACCTTAAAGAAAGAAACGTTTAACCTCGCGCCAGCAGAAAATGATAAGATCAAACTACAGTGGTCCACTTCAGTCAATGGAAATATCTGGAAAACAAGCCCTTTGGTTGTTGGCGATAAACTTTTTATAGCCACAATGGATGATGGCATAGGAGCCAATCATGCAATCAAAGCCCTGGATAGACGGAGTGGAAAAGTATTATGGTCTCTGCCAACGATAAATTCCATTAAGCATAAATTACGTTTCAGTGATGGTATATTGTTGGCCACCGATGTTGAAACCAATGTCTATGCCATAGATGCAAATACAGGTAAAATCCTGTGGACAAAGAAACCTTCGACTCCAAGTCTCCCGACCTTTGTTTCTGGCGCTGCGCTTGACAACGGGATCTATTATACTGGATTAGGAAAACGAATGTCTGCGATTGATATTCATACAGGCAAACCGTTATGGGAAGGTGTAGAACCATCAGGCGGAGAGGCTACTCCTGCGGAACTATCGGTTGTCGGTCAAGTTCTTTTAGCTGGATACAACTGGAATGCACTCTGTGCTTATGATATCCATACCGGAAAACTGCTCTGGAAACGTCAGGAAGATGGCTTACGTTTTAGAAGTGGCGGGATAACAGCTCAAAATGATTACATCTATACGACCGGCCTCAATGGCATCTTTAAGATCGATCTAAAAACGGGAGAAATCTCACAGAAGAGCATTAAAACCGACGATTTTAAGGTGATGACTGCACCAAAGGTCAGTGAAAACCTTTTGGTTATGCCAACTTCCACCAACGGAATAAAAGCCTATGATCTACAGACTCTGGAAGAGAAGTGGCATTTTCCCACTGGAGAAGCTCTTGTCTATTCTTCTGCATACAGTAGTCCTGATAACCATAAACTGGTCGGCACAGTTGAATCTGCAGTTATTGAAGTCAAAGACAAGTTAGTTTTTGGTGCTTCAGACGGCTATGTCTACGTCCTAAATAAAGCGGGTAAACTCCTATCAAAATTCAACCTAGGTTCGCCTATATTTTCAGACATCACAGTGGATGGCGATATGATTTATGTGGCTGATTTCGCAGGAAATGTTTCGTGCTTTAAACTCTAGTATTTATACATATAACAAAAAAGGGAGGTGCTAACTCATTTTAGAGTTAGTACCTCCCTTTTTCTTTTATTCTTAAAAAGTGTACACTCCCATTCGACTTATGATCAAAGCGAATCTTGGGATACCTAATCTTACCTAAGTCAGATACGGTTGTTCATCTTTTATAACCGACAAAAACTATGCGTCAGTTTCTACAACTTACAACCAACTTACGCTACCGGTCTCAACATCATAGTTTGCGCCAACAATCTTAATTTTACCCTCTTCTTCAAGTTTACGGAGCGTTGAACTTTGTCTGCGAATGTCACGGATCGCATGTTTAATGTTCTGTTGATTTAGTTTTTCAAGCAACACACTATTTTTAGAAGAACGTTCTTCCCCCTGATCGATCACCTCATTAATGATCGGGTCGAAATGATTAATCAAATGATTTAGGTTATCCATTCCCATACCCTCAATCTGTGCTGCATCCAATCCTCCTTTTAATGCTCCACATTTGGTATGCCCTAGAACGACAACCAGTTTAGAACCTGCCACATTGCAACCAAACTCCATCGAACCTAAAATATCCTGATTGACAAAATTTCCGGCGATCCGGATACTGAAGATATCGCCCAATCCCTGATCAAATATAAGTTCAGCTGAAGTACGGCTATCGATGCAGCTTAGCACCACTGCAAATGGCCATTGTCCCTCACGCGTAGCGTTCACCTGTTCGAGTAGATCGCGGTTAGCTTTCAGATTATTAACAAAGCGCTGGTTTCCCTCCTTCAGGAAATCTAATGCTTTTTCAGGTGTAATCGTCGATTGTGTTTCGTACGTATGTGCCTTCATAAAATTTTATTATTTGGAATATTAAAGGTAAAATTAATACGTTACATTTTAATTACCAATAGGAGAAAATACCTGTAATTTCTTATATAGCCCCAGTGACTTCGTTCTTTGTGTAATAATCTATCCAAGCTTTAATTCTTCCAACAAACATTTTAAGATAGTTTTCTGTCAAAAATATGTTGGACCAATCAAATCTTTGTGCCTGTACGCCCAGATAAAAAATAAAAATAGAAGCGCCAGCTTTTGGTATTAAGCTGAGCTCTTTTTTAGATAAAAATCTATTGCTCTGGTATCCCTGTAAGAAGCTTTGCATTTTTAATTCATACTGCTCTTTATCTGATTCTATGAAAAACAGTTGTTTACAGAAATATCCAACATCTAAAATTTGCCATCCATTTCCACAAAAGTCAAAGTCAAAAATCGTAATCTCCTTTTCAGCTGTAACGGCCATATTATCATACCATATATCCATATGTATAATTCCGGTTTTCGTATTATCGAAATCTGAATTTTGAAAATTTCCTCCAAATTCCCTAATGAATTCCATTTCTGGCAACTTGTCCGAAAAGAATTGTTTTAAATACGCATAAGGTAGTTCTATAAGAGACTCCTTATGATAAGATACTCGGTTAATGTTATTGTTTTCGGTATGGTTGTGCATATTTGCCATTAGAGAACCTATTCGAAAACAAGTTTCGTGGTCCATAAATCGAATTTTCTCACCTTGAGCAAAGGAAAAAAGTACAACGTATCTGGTTCCTTCAGGAGCGTTTATTTCTTGAATGAATGTTCCGTCTTTATCTTCAATTGGAAAAGAAACACTTAAATTTTCATTCTTCAATGATTTCAGAAGGTCAAGCTCTTCAATAATTTCGGTTTTTGACCTCCAGTTATGACTATAAACTCGCAAAACGTATTTCGTTTCGGTGTTGGAAAGAAAATACGTGTGATTCATTCCTGTTCTGAATAGGGTACAATTGTATTTGTCGTCTAGGCCATATCTATCTTTCACAAAATCTCCTAATTGTTTGGCAGAAAGAGTAGAGGCTATAACAGGAAATGTTTTCATTTTTTTAGTTGCTAAATTTATAGTTTCGTTAATGAAGGATGTTTTTCCATTCAGGGTTATGATCAATATCAGATTATTTTTTATCCCCCTACAACTTTTGTTTATGACTCACTTGTTCCCGGAAGTTCATATTGGTTTTGTAGATACTAATAGCAAAAAAAAGCTTGCAATACGAATTGCAAGCTTTTTAAAGTTTTAATCTTTCGATCTGTAGCCCGTAGGGGAATCGAACCCTACTTGCATCAATCTATTTATCAGTTATTTACAAACCTTCCATTTCCCTACTCACCGAATAACGCACTGGTTTGACATACGTTTTAGCTGCAAGTGCCTATAGATAAAGATAACGCAAAAAACTAAGATATTCACTTTAAAAGATAAAAGTATAACCATTTGTTTCTTTCAGTAAGATATATTATTATTTAGCTCTGGAAGTTTTACTCCAATATAGATTTCTTATAGGATTTGCTACAATTAGAGAAACCATCAATATATAAAAATATCTAGGGAAATCCCATAAGAAGGTCCAAACATAATTATTTTGGTAATACTCAAAAAACGAACGTATTTTATTGTATAAAGATCCTGTAAAGTTCATGTAAGTAGGATCACTGTAAATTTGCTGTCTAAAAATCATATTATACACGCCATACAAGCAAAAAATCAATAAAAAACTCCATGAAAACTTATTTCTAAAGAGCAATAAGATTATAAGAAGAATAACTATAAGAAAATGGTCAAATTTAAACCTGTGATTTTCTAAAAGTAATGTTAATTGTAATATCGCTATAAAGAATAAAAAAATAGCAATACCATAGAGTACAGTTTTATTCTTCATCCTCGTCATCCATTTTCAAATTGTAATACCTAATTTTCCGAGCACTATCATATATCCTATGCACTTCCTTTTTTGTTTGAACCTTTGGTGTCTCTTTAAATCCATTCTTAGACCAAAGATACAAAGTCCCATCTTTGGACACACCTAAATAGATTGCTGCGTGGATAGGTTCCTCATACTTTCCATCAAAAAAATTGGAATTCTCCTCATTAAAACTCACAACTGTTTCACCAAAAATATAATCATCTTTCTTTTCAGTAACTTCACGATAATTTGAACTAATAATGCTTGCAAAATCAGCGTTCTCAGTAGCTCGGCTTGAAAGGAAACGGGGAGTATCACCAATGGAAGTGGCAATGGCTGATTCATAGCAATTATAATTAATTTGATTAAACTTATACCACGGTGTATATTCCGCATAACGGCTTTTATTCGCTACAATATCATTTAATGCTGAATTAATAGATGCAACACCTGATATCTTGTCCGACAACCTCAATAGACCATATTTGCTTGTATTTGAATATTCCCTGTTAGCAGTATTCTGGTCAACATTTAAAAATTTTGCCAATGTCTGAGCATTGTCACCCTGTTCTTTTTGAAGTACCAATTTATTATTATAGACCCTCGGTTTCCATAACGGCGCCATCCCATCAGGATCTATGAAACGAATCGGGTTATCAAAAGCATAGTTATATGGTGAGTGTCTTCGCATTTTCTCTGCCAGAGGATCCACAACATTCCACCTACCGATTTCAGGGTCATAGAATCTTGCACCATAATCCAGCTGATCTCCGATTTCGTCCTGTTTTTCCTTTCCATTGTAAAGATATCTATTGCTTGCGCTTGCCAAAATAGATTTCGTCTTCCCGAATGGATAATAATCCTGTTTCTGTACCGTCTCTACATTGGATCCATTACGTTTTAAAACCGCACGTACATTTCCAAGGTTATCCTCAAGAAAATAGTGGTAAACATATGATCCTCCACTATTGACAAGATAGCCGTTCTCTGTCGCCACCCTTTCGATAGTATGGCTTGCAGAACCAACCTTATTATACTCTATCCCTTCAATATAATTTCGCAATGTCGTAGTGTTGCCGGAACTGACTATTTTCCTTAATTTCCCTCCCGATCCGTCATACAGGTATCCAACTTTCATTGTGCCGAACCAAACGGAATCCGGACGGTTAAGATGGTTATAGTTCAAGTTCATACCCATGCGTGTTGTTTTGGCATTTCCGTTCACATCGTAGGTATAGCGTCCGGAGAGCCCCCCTTTCAGTGAATCAAGTCTATTTCCGATATAGGCATATACAATAGCATTTGCATTATCCCGCTTTAGGCTGGTGATATTCCCCATCAAATCATAATCTACCTGCTCGCGCATAGAGGCCGAATTTCCATCTTTTAGTCTGTTCAACCTATCATAGCTGTAAGTAAAAAACTTGGATCCTGACTCTCCCTGACGGGTCCAGTACTGCTCAGAAATATTACCATTATACTGTGCCGTTGCTCCCTGCTCAGGGTCGTCATACCTGAGCCCATAACTAAAATAAGGCGAGCTAGCGGATCTCAGCCAGCCTCTGGCATTATAGCCATATTCCGTGACGTTATGAAAATTTGCACCCGAGCCATCTCCTCCGACAGATTTTTTCTTTAACTGCCCGATCTCATTATATTCATTGCTGACCAAAGTTACTGCATTCTGACTGTTTACACTATGCCCCACTGTTAATATCCGTCCTACATGGTCATATTTATAACTGTTTTTAAGTGTCAGAGCCAGAGCTCCGTCTTTATAATGTTTTCTGGTTGTGGAAACTACTTCATCAACAAAATTATAGCTGTTGGTGGTAATATCTACTCCGCCAAGTTGGTGCTCCTTTACGATCTTACTTATTCTCGCCTTATTATCGTAGTATGTCGCCACGATCAGAAATTTACTGGTTCCCAATATATTCGTCGCAGTCACTGTGGGTAGCCCTCTTGTATGCTGACTTTCGCTGGCGGTCCCATTTGGTAGGGTAAAATATGTACTGTAAGGATTCAGCGAGGAATTACCGAGTACTGCATAGTCATCATAATAACTGACCGTAAAAATGGTAGTTCCGCTGGTTGGCATCGTTATATTTGTATATCCCTTTGTAGCCGTCAGGGTCGCATCAAACGATTCATATAGCTGTGTGCTTCCTGTGGGTTTTAAAGTATTATCGACTGTCTGCTGTAAAGCTGCTCGGGTTGTCCCCACGGCAATTGCCGCTTCTCCTGTAATGATGATCCTTCCAAGTGCATCATATTTAACAAATCCCCATTTACCGCGATCTCTTTGCGCCTGATCACTGGAAAAGACAACCCGTCCGGCGACATTGTATACGGAATATTCCCACCCTTTGCCCGGAACCTTTTTTTCAATAAGCCTTAATTTACCATCATAACGATAGGCATAAATAAAATTTAAAAAGCTGGCATCCGACTCCGTAAAAGTTGAAATATTGTCCAGTGAAGGTGGTATAACATATATAAGTTGACCAAGATCATCATAGACATACTGCGTTGTCGCAAAAGCAGGTGCCTGATCTGTACCGCCATTCTGTACTTTTCTACAGATTAGCAGCCCATCCCTATCTTTATACTCAAGAACTTGGTTCTGCTGCTCATCTTTCGATACAATCTTATATAGCTGTCCGGCATTATATGAACCGGTGCTCGTTGCTCCCGTACTTAATGTACCATTATAATTTATATTCCATAACCTTACTTCCCCAGCTATATTGATCTGGTAGGCAGTCGTCATTGTATGCCCATTGCCTATGGCCCAGCTTGCACCAGGGGAAGACTGCTCTAAGGGACGGTCGAGGGATGAGCTTTCAAAAACAGTCTCCGAAAATGGATTTGAAATCATTGCCACCGCGCCTGTTTCCTGCTGATAGAATCTATATTGTGCACTATTATTATAATTGGCCAGATCAAGGGCACCTGTTCTATAAGATCCAGCACTACCAGCTGACGCATAAGCCAGATATTTTTTTGTCTCCCTTCCGAGCGCGTCATAACTGACTGGGGTGACAATATCTTTATTGTCTGATGATGCCTTTACGTTTACAGTCTGCAAGAGCCTCCCCAGACCATCAAAATACTGAACATCAGCACGCATGCTATCCGAAGGAAGTACCAAAAGGTCCGAATCTGTCTTTGTCCCCTTTTTCATGATCACCCGCGTAAAGATATAATTTGGATAAGGGGTCGGGATCACCTGGGCATTCATTTCCCCGGATAAAAAGGCCATGACTAAAAATGACGCTATATATTTTAAATTAAGCTGCATAAAAGAATATTTACACTGTTTCCAAAATATGTGTTATTTACTGCCGGCAGAAATTCCACGCCGATGGTTAATTGCCTCCATCCTTTTATCCGAACGCTTTCTCATTGCTTCCAGTAGAGAATCATAACGCTGTAACTGACTTGGATCAAGCAATGCTTTCATTCTAATCCTAAAGTCTCGTTGTACAGACTTGATCTTTTCCGAACGTTTCTTTCCCAGATCATCTCCATTGCCTTTAAAATTGAAATAGATACTGTCGACCAGTCTGCTGCGTTCCCTGTCCAGTTTAAAGAAAACATCGGATTGTTCTTCCGTTAATGTAAGCCCGTTTTTTATTGACTCTTCCATCCGGCTAAGAAGTAAGTGTTCATTCCTTGGCTGGGCATTTTGCTGCGCAAATGTGAAAAACCCAACATGTACGAGAATAATAGATAATATTAAGATCTTCATAATAAATTTTAATAAAAGGTAATCCGATAATTGGTCCCCGGCTGTAAAAAATAATTATCGGCACATTGCTCGACCAGACATATCTGTACCCAGGTACCCCCAGGATAATTCGGACCCGGCACTTCGCCCGGACCACATTCAGGACAGAATGTTGGAGGCTCATAGATCCATTCGCAGTCACTCTCATAGGAGCCATATATTTTTGCCTGGTATGCAAGAACGACAGAAGTTCCACTGGCAACCGCTGTGCGATAATAACCTGCCGGAACCGGGCCGGGTGGAACAGGCTCCGGTACCTCCCCATCATCAATTAAACCTCCGCTGCCGTATGTGTCCCCACCATACATTCCATCAACTGGCTCTGCAATAGGTTCACCCACTGGCAGACCGGGAATATTCGCACACCCAAAGTTTATATTATAATTGACGGTCATATTTTCAACACGTATAGGTCTGGTGCATGCCTCATCGGAAAAGAATTTCACAATAACATCCGCATAGTTATTTCCAGCACCGGGATTCCAGTTTTCATAGACCAGTTTCGCATAAACTATCGCCCCAGGTTCTGCCTGAGGAATGTAGTTAATATCAGCAAAACCATAGTCGTATCGTTTAACTATATCTCGGTTGGCATCATATACAGTTTTTAGCCTCTGAGCATTGTCATATGCGTAAAAAACATTAATTTCCTGTGGGCTGCCTATCTTGGAGAGAAGCCCCAGACTGTTGCTATTGTAGAAATAGATATCCGTCTTGTTGAAATAACTCCTGATACTATTTTCAAGATCATTTATTTTTGACTCTGTCAAAAAGTACCGTTCAGCGAGATCAATGTTGGCGCCAAACTGGGACTTGATCGTAGCATAATCAGCATTCTTTACTACTGCAATTGGACGGTCCTTGTAAAATCCCCACACATAACTGATCCTGTCAGCCTGTTTGAATAGTATTTCAGTCGGTTTTCCATATTTATTATAAGACTCTATCCGTGCAAGTTCATCGATATTACCCGCTTTTGTCAGGGTTGTTCCGGACTTATATAATTTCTGATAGGATGCAGAGAGAAATTTATTCCACTGAAATTCTTTAGAGATCTGTGCGGGATTGTTAAGTCCGGCATATGATTTATACTCATATATTTCCGCGGAAATTGGACTCCCATTTTTGTAGTTGATCTTTTCAATGGGTACCAGTATATTTTTTTGGGCCAATGTATTTATAGCCTGCCCAAAAGGATCGGAATAACCACTTGAAGCCATATCAATGGAATATCTATATTCAGTTTTCAGAATATTGCCCTTACTGTCATTTCGCGTGATCTCTTTTGGTTTTCTATGCTCATAGTAACTGTATTCTGTTGTATTTACCGCTGTAGTAGAACTGCTTCCGTTATAGACATACTCAGTAACTTTTTCCTTGGAGGGAAGGACGGAATACGTGTAATTCACATAATATTTTGCAGTGGACTCATACCATTCCCCCGCACACAATTTATTTCGTTCTACATAAATTGCCTTAGATATATTCTGGGCAGGATTAAGATTTATGAAAGTTGTCTCCACTTTCTTTACCAACCTTTTGGAATTATCATAGATTTCGGTCTTGTACTCTTTCCCCCGTTCTGCTTCTTTAGATGTATAGGGATTATACGGGCTTAAATCTGCAATAACTGACAGTCCTGATTCATCTTTGTGTCCATTGTCAAAATTCGTAAAATAATGCTTAATATAGCTTCCATCGGAATTCTCCTCGACAACTTCACTATACCCGATATGGCTTCCCTGACTGCTGCTAGCTGCGGGAATTACAGAATTATTGGAAAATATTGTTTTTGTCACATATACATCTCCTTGGGCCGCCTTGGTTTTGAAGTCCTGAAAATTGTACTGTATCTCATGGGAAAGCACGCCACTGGATCTCTGCTGACCAGTTGTATTGTAATTGGTCACATAATGATAAGTTTTAACGATCGGGGAGCCTATTTCCGGGTAGAAGCTCAGCTTTTTTATTCTCAATCCTCCCACAGATTTATTCCAGAGGTTCAAAGAGTCTGTACGATTTTTCGGAACGGAGAAATATGCGTCGTTCAATTCATAATCCAGTTCCGCCCTTCCACCAGTGGGATAGGTGATTGACTTTAGCATATTCATTTTCGTATGCATCAGAGAAGGATTGCGGGCGTTATAATATTTTGCAGGATTATTTTTAAGATCATTGGTTTCCACCGAGTAGATCGCGTTCGAATTATAGAAGCCCCAGTGGTCTGTCCGTCCATTGAAAAAATAACAGTTACCGTCCAATGCATTATAATCCATGGCATAGGAACTGATTTTTGAGCTATTTCCATCGCTGAAAACCACTCCGGTCAGATTGTACCTATTACTGCTTGCTGTGGAAGTCGTATAGTTCAGGTCGATATGCTGTATTTTCGAGATGTCGCTCAGGGCATCTGATGGAAGCACTGTGAGCGTGCCGTCCGCATTAACCCCGCTATTTACATTATTGAAAATGTCGATTTTCGACAGCCTCAGATCCTCAAGAAAACTCGAATAGAAATACGAAAAATCAGCGGACCGGAAATTATAGGGAATTGTTCCCGCAGAGCCATATGAGGATGATAAGTTATTATAATATTGTATCAGATAGGGAAGAGCTAATGTATTATAATAATAAGGGAAATTGGCGCTATCATTTTCCTCGTTCAGACGTACAGAAGGATAACTTAGACTCTGAAAATAAAAGTTATGCATATTCGTAAACGGGTTTACGGCTTGCAATATCCCCTGATTTACCCATGTGGCCGCAATCTTTGTCGGATTATTTTCATACTGGAACGTAATTCTCTTGCTGGAGCTTATGATTTCCGAAAGATAGATCGGTGCATTTAATCTTCCTGTAAATGTAGATTGCAGTGACTGGCTGTTTCCTCCACATGAAATTGCTCCTAGAAAATTAAAGATAGAGGTATTGGTATTGCTATATTTAGTCTGTATATTCCAATATTTGTATTCTGAAAGCTGCGCCGTGAAAGCGCCCCTAGTATATTTGAAGTCGATTATCTCGCCATTGGGGTGAATTACCTGTTTCAGATGCCAGGCATCTGCCTGCCAGAAGTCCCTATCCTGATTAACAAAATCAATACTGTATTCAATATAGTTACTGCTGCCCCCAAATACATATTTCGTACCGTCCTCATCGATTATCGTAAAACCTCCAAAGGTTTTATAACTGCCATATTGTGCCCTCCAGTTGTTACCGAAAGCTCCACTGAAAGAATACCCATCTTTATCCTTGCTCGTTACCGGTAGTTTAAAGGGAACTTCAAGAAACGTGCTATTGAGTTCAACTTTGAAATTTTTATCCGCCGCAACTACCCAGTTCCCATCTATATCCAGATAAAAGCTTCCTCCGCCCGTGGGAAGACTAAAGGAAAACTCATCCGGTTCCGTATCACGGTAGCCAAGCAGTGTATTGGTCAGCGGATTGGAAGAAGATAGTGGAAAAGCAAGGTCATTCAGGAAACTGATCTGTCCCCAGCGCGTTCCCATCATCGTCTTCAGCGTATCCCTATTGAAATAGAATCCCGAATAATTATACCTTTCTGCTTCATACTTGGAAATCCCGAGATTTGGAATGCCATCATATCCATAATAGTTCATATCATCAGCCCTGTCCTTTACTTTCCGCTGGATTACGCCACTGGACTGTAGGCTCCAGTTAGGAGCAATAATCCCCGGTTTTAAGTCCGATCTAAAGCCGCTAGCATGATAACTGAGCTTAACGGGAACATTTAATTCTCCCTCATGCAGATTATAAATAGGTATTTCAACATTGGGAAGTCCGGTAAACAGTGAAACAGGCATTTCTTTAAAAAGTCCCAAACTCGAAACGGATGGACTTTGTATCGATGCATTGAAATCACGGATCATCTGCCCTGAACTCGGAGTTGAACCTCCAATAAAAAGCATAATGCCCAGCAAATAACGGATAGCATAGGTTAATTTTCTCATAAATCCGGCTAATAAAACTGATATACTCAACGGAGCAAGCTAGAATAGCTTTGAAGCAAAACTAGGCTATCAGATTGTCAATTTAATTAATAAATGGTTTTGTTACACTAATATAATGAAACATAATGAAATGTGAAACAGAAATTTCACCCTATTCAAAAATAATTAACATTAGCCATAAGATCCTAATCCAGGATTTTCAATCTCAAAAACTAAAAGAACTTCACTGGTATATTATCAAGATAGAAAATATTGTTGGCCGATATGTATATTCAATCAAAACAAAATCTGCTTATTCTTAGTCAAAAAAATGGGAGCGTATTTATGCAACTATTACCGGATTATACATAATGACAAGTATGTATTCTTTTTATTTGGCCGACGCATATTGTGTAGATGAATAAATCCTCATATTATTAAATGAAGCCCTTAAATATCCAAATTTTTATTACTTTTAGATATCTCATTAAGATAAATTATGAAAAGATTTTTAGCTATATTTCTACTATTTTCCTGCTGCTTTGCCGCCTGTTCCGAATTTATAGAATATCCTTTGGAGAAAGAAAGTGTCGAACTATTGGCGCCGATGGACAGCCTTTCCACACAGGACAGTGTCGTGAGCTTTTATTGGAAAAATCACCAGGACGCAGACAAATATCGGCTTCAAATTGCACGTCCAAACTTTGATTCTATTCAAAAAGTAATAGTAGACACGGTAACCACATTGGATCACCTTAATCTGACAGTAAGTCCAGGAAAATATACCTGGCGCGTGCGACCGGAAAATTCGGGCAGTGTAGGTCTTTTCAAACAACGCCAGATCACCATTTTGCCGAGCTTGAAATAAAGATGAAAAACAAAGCGATGACATATATATTGCTCTCCTTGGTCGTTGGACTTTGGGGCTATATTATATATAGGATTTTTGCGGCCGTTTCTGATGATGATCAGGGCCCTCGGCAGGCACAAAAGAATTTTGTTCAAAATGTGAGCGACCTCAGTTTTTACAATCAAAAGAAAACAACCGCTTTGCTATTAAACTATCCCGATCCCATGTTAAAAAATGTCGTTGCCGATACCGTCCCTTCAGCACCGGTAACGTCCGCCGTAAACAACTATGTCGCGCCACCTGTTCAGTCTTATCAGCCCGAACCGCAAATCAATGTGCACTATATCGGGTTTATCGAAAATCTAAACGACAAGAAACCTACGGCCATCGTCGCGATCATGGACAAACAATATATGATGAATGTCGGTGATGAACAGAATGGGGTTAAATTGACAGCTATTAACCAAGGGCAGATTACCATCAAAGCCCACGGTAAAAACAAGACTATATTTAAAAATGACAACTAAAAAAATTCTGTATACGATCTTTTTCTTCATGATTTCTATCATCTGTCAGGCTCAGGTTAAAGAACTCGCCATCTTTCGGAGATTCACCATTTCGTCCAATGATGGAAGCAAGACAATATGCTATGCCGACAACATCAAGATCAGCCCTAATAGTGACAAAACCTACGTCTGGTACGAAAGCAATCAGCTGCACCAAACTATGGGTGGCTATTCGGGGAAACTTCTCAATGGACAGTTCACACACTATTTTCCCAACAAGAATCTTTCCGACCAGGGATTATATGTGAAAGGACTCAAACAGGGGGTATGGCGCCACTGGTATCCAAATGGGAACCTCAAAAGCGAATCCCAATGGATGGCGAACATCGAAGAAGGACCTTTTGTACGTTACGATGAGCAGGGCAATTGGATCCAACGCGGATATCTAAAAGAGGGTAAATTGCACGGTAGCATAGAGAACAAAACAAGCGATGTCATTAGTTACCAATATTTTGACCTGGGAAAGGAAATTTCCAAAGAAGCTTTCCTAAATAACAATATCTTCCGCAAGACTGGAAAGCTGATCGGTGATCAGATCAATAAATGGTTTAAAAAGAAAGAGAATCAGCCCGAACCTGTAACACCCTAATTCATAAAACTATGCTCAAGGCGGCAGCATTATATCTGGTGTTGGTCATTTCCCTTATCGTGTCGGTACTTTTGGGGAGTTTGATCTATCTTGCTTTCTTTTTTCGGGATCAAGATGCCCGTTTTAACCGTAAAGAACAGCTGAGACAGCAGATTGATGCCGGATATAGTCTGGTTACCTCCACCAATTTCCCCTACGCCCTGGATACCGCACTGACCAATATCACCCAGCAGGGAGATTCGGTCTATCTATCGAGATACGAATGGGGACTTTATGATATTGCCGTCGTCCGCGCACATATGCAACGCGATTCCCTCATGAAGACTGCTTTATTAGGTACGGCGCCCACAGACTCAACAGTACTCTATATCACGGATGAAGATCGGCCAGTTTCTGTAAGTGGTGAAACGGTTATTAAAGGAACAGCATTCATCCCCAAATCTGGGGTTAGGCCATCTTATGTTGATGGGGAATATTTTAAAGGCAATGAGAAGATCGTTGAAGGAAAGAGTAAAGACAGCGACCGGCAGATGCAGGCACTGAACACCAAGCGCCTGACAGCGCTGCAAGCCTTGCTCAAACAAGACAGTCTGAAGGGCAAAATCATGCCTATAGGTACCACAAATAAAAACCCTTTCCATCAGCGCACATTACGTTACCATCTACCTGCAGGCCAGGGACAGATGAGCGATAGTCTGATGGGTAATATTCAATTACTATCGGACACCACAATTGTCATTCCCGCTACAGCCTTTTTACAAGATATTTTGGTGATCGCGCCATGCATACGGATCGAAAAAGGATTTAAAGGCGCTGCTCAATTCTTTGCCACCGACTCATTGATATTGGAAGATAATGTTTCCCTCCAGTATCCATCGACCGCAGCAGTAATCGGCGCAGAAGGCAAAAGAACAAGCTTAAGAATAGGCAACAACTGCAATATCGCAGGAACTGTTCTCTTATACGAGCCCAAACGCTCCGATATGCCTTCGGCAGCAAGCCTCGGAAAAGACTGCAAGATTCAGGGGGATCTCATTGTCTATGGTCTTTTAGACTACAGCAAAGGGTTACAAGTAGTTGGCCGCACAGCCTGTTACCGGTTTCTCTACAAAAGCCCTTCATCCATGTACGAGAATTTTTTGGTCAATATTAAATTTGACCGAAGCAAGCTATCCCCCCATTTCCTGAGCTCCTATTTATTGATCGCCGATCAAAAAAAACAGATCAACAAACCTTTAAAGTGGTATAATCATGGGAGTTAACATTCTTCGGCTCAAAGCCTCCTCCCTGGTGGAAACACTTGTATCCATGGTGATTATCCTGATCGTCTTCGGCATAGGCATGCTTATTTTTGTCAACCTGACCAAAGCTTCCAGAAGTGAAACACGAAAGAGCACAACTGAGCAGATGATGCTTTGGAGCCGTCAGCTGGAGACAAGCGGATTTGATGGCAACACTATGGGAGAAAGCCTGAAGGATAGTATCAAATTAAGCTACCAGCTCAAGGAAACCGAAGGGTATCCCGACCGCCTGCGCCTGGCCGTTTATGCAATCTCCGAGGAAGGCAAAGTAACAGATAGCCTAGTACGCTATATTGAGAATAAAGCAGGGGAAAGGGATCAGCAATGAGCAAACAAAAATTAAAGGCTTTTACCCTCATGGAACTCACCATTGCCATGCTGATTTCAGCCATCAGTATCGGTATGGCCTTTTATATGTTTCAATATTTTCAACAGCTCTTTCTACGACAGCAAAAGCAACGACAGGAGCGTTTCTCCTACAGCCTCTTCAAACATCTGCTGGAACAGGACATTGGTAGATCGCTTTGGTTAAAAACAAGCGAAAATGGTCTGATCTGCGAAAATGAATCCGGAAATATCAGTTATGAATTTACACCTAAATTCATTGTGAGAAATCAAAATACCGCACAAAAAGATACGTTTTTGATCCAAACTGTCAACCTGGATATGACGCCAAGGATACAGCATCTTCCATCGGAAGAACTGACAGATCATATTAACCTGCATATCCGGTTTGAAAATAAAGAACACGGGTTTGATTACCATAAGATCTATTCGGCTCAGCAGCTTTTACAGCTTGAATCGGGGATCACTAATTAATGTATTTCGTCTATGCCTTCAATTGATATCTCAAAATATAAGAAAAAGCCTGAACAGCCTACTTCCCCTAAGAAAAAAGAAGGGGCTGGCGATATTTTGGCTTTTCTGAACAAAGACATCAGCTTTGGAAACGGCCAGCTTCCCGACAAGAAAAAAGAAGAGTTCTATGTCGAATTCAGTACCCTGCTCTTATCGGGTGTTGACCTCAAGACTGCATTTGATCTTGTTCTTTTGGATCAGAAAAATAGCAAGGACAACAAGTTGTTCCAAGAAATCAAGAGCAATGTCCTTGTGGGCGACAGCCTATCAGATGCCATCCGTAAAAGCGGAAAATTCAGCAATTACGAATTTTTCAGTTTACGTATTGGAGAAGAGACCGGGAAACTTGGCGAGGTCATGAAAGAATTGGCTTCTTTCTACAAAAGTAAGATTGGGCAGCGCCGTAAAATTATTTCGGCACTAACCTATCCCGTCATTGTCTTAAGCACATCGATGGGGGCAGTATTATTTATGCTCAAGTTTGTGGTACCGATGTTTTCGGATATTTTCAAACGTTTCGGCGGTGAGCTACCAGCTATAACAGCATTTATCCTAAAAGTCTCCCAATTTATGGACCGCACGTTCTGGTGGGGTGTATTAGTCCTTATTGGTCTTATTGCATTTATTCGTTTCAACCAAAAGCAGCTGTGGTGGCGCAAGTGGTCTTCCAGGATTATGTTGCGACTTCCACTATTTGGCGATATTATTCGCAAGGTCCATTTGGCGCGTTTCGCTAATACCATGCGTCTATTGGTCAGCACCAACACGCCGCTGTTGCAGTCTATCCAGCTGGTGCAACAAATGACCGATTTTTACCCCATAGCACATTCATTGGAGGGAGCCGAGAAGGAAATTTTACAGGGAGAATCCTTACATGCGGCACTTTCCAAATATCCTTTTTATCCAGCAAAAACGGTACAATTGATTCGTGTTGGCGAGGAGGTGAACAGACTAGATTTTTTCTTTGAAAAGATAGCAACCCAGCTGACGGAAGAAGTCGAATACAAGACCTCTACGCTCTCCAGTTTGCTTGAACCTTTTATCATTATCTTCTTGGGCTTGGTCGTCGGATTGATCCTCATCGCCATGTACCTGCCGATGTTCCAAATGAGTAATAGTTTTTAACCCAAATAAGTATATTTTATTAACAAGTTTATTTTTTCAATCGTCCTACTCCTTTTAGGATATAGCTACTGTGCCAAAGCGTAAAATGCGAATGACTATTTCCAGACTACAGTTACTTTTCCTGCAGATTTCAAGGTTGGCGATTATATTGAATTCGCTTCAGCCAACCAATCGCAGTAGGTGCGTCAGGTTATTATGAAGTTTCAATAGCTTACACCAGGGGTAACGTAGCGTCTGCGTCCACACATATCGTTTCTTCCACCCACTCCAATCCTTCGAGATGGCTAGGAGCAGGTCGAATAAATAATAACGTATATACAAGTGGTGGTGTTAATTTCACAATAGATCATAATACCGGTACTAAATCCTTTCGGATAAGAGCCATAAATACGCTCGTGATAATTGCACCATTGCAAGTATCGATAAAAATTCGTTCTATTAACTTTAACACTAGTTACACGAGTTCTACAATATCCGGTATTGAAGCGGAGACTGTAGGTCTTCTTCTAATGACTTTTGATTGGGATTGGATCGTTGGCAACACAATTACTCCGACTCCAGGCATTCTTGCCATCAAAGCCGCCTCGAATGGAAATGTTGGTATCGGTACTCCGAATCCTACAGAAAAACTAGCTGTAAACGGAACAATTCGGGCAAAAGAAATCAAAGTGAAAGCGTCTCCATGGCCAGATTATGTTTTTAACGATGACCACCAATTGATGCCACTGGATTCACTTGCAAGTTTTGTAAAAGAAAACAAGCATCTACCAAATATAGCTCCTGCAAAATCTGTTGAGGAGAATGGTGTCGCGTTGGGGGAGCTGAACCGTCAGTTACTACAGAAAATTGAGGAGATGACTTTGTACTTGATTCAACAAAATAAGGGCATGAAAACGCTCATTCAAGAAATTGAAAGTTTAAGAAAAGAAATTGATGTATTAAAAATGAACCGATAAAACACCTCTTTTAAGTCTAGTTTTTTAATCACAATTAAAGTATATTTTATGAATAAATTTATTTTATTCATTATTCTGATTTTATCAGGATTTGGCTATGCTGTAAAGGCACAAAATGCAAATGATTATTTGGAAACCAATGTCACTTTCCCAGCGAATTATAAGATTGGGGATTTTATTGAATTTGCAGCAGCAAAACCGATCTCGTCCGGTGCATCGGCTTATTATGAAGTATCAATAACCTATACGAGAGGTAATATGGCCGCAGTAGCGACACATATAGTTTCTTCCTCCCATGCCAATAGTCCAAGCTGGCTGGAGGCCGGTCGCGTCAACAATAACGTATATACAACAGGTGCGGTAAATTTCACGATAGACCATAATCCTAACACAAAAGCCTTTCGTGTTAAAGCGATCGAAACTTTTGGTGTTAAAGCGCCTTTAGTTGTATATATCAAAATACGTTCTATCAATTTTAACACTGGTTTCAATACTTATCATTAAATTCATTGATAAAATCTAAATCTTCTTTTTTTACTGATTATTAACCCAATTGCACTTAACACTTCACTAAAATAACAAGAAGTATTCATTTTCTTTTATCCTTCTAAATTCTTTTCCGTACCGATCTAATAAAATTTTTTCGAGGGCCCCCTCCCATCAGAACACATATTCCCTTTACTAGATCCATTCCTCAACAAGAGCAAGATTCAGACTATACCTAATAAAACAACAGCGCCCAATCTTTATCGGATTGGGTGCTGTTATACATTAGCAATTTACTTTTCTACAATGGTTTGATAAAATATGTACCTCCATTAGATAAATTTAGTAAGTGAAGTGCTTTTCGAGATTTCTTGATAACCCTAAAGTTGATAATATTTACTTTTACCTCCTCTGATTTTAAGTCTATTATTATTTTCACAAGATAGTTCGTGTCATTTTTTTTCAAAAACGAGGCATTAAGTCCATTTTCAACCTGATATACTCTTTCAGATAAATCGACATCCCCTGCTAAGCTAGTAACCACAAATATATTGTCATAATTACGGACATCTTTTTTCAATTTATTTATATGATAATTAACTGCTTCCTTAATCGTACTAAACGAAGTTGTCTGTCCATAGCTAAAAGGAAAGATGAACATAAAGCATATAAAACAAGTAACTTGATATTTCATTTTTTTATTTCTTCGGTGTAACAAAGTATTTTTGGGGCATAGTAGCTACAATACCCGTTTTCTGATTATATATGTAGACCGTCCCATTTCCTCTACCAAACACATAATTAGTTTGACTTGATTGATTACTATTAACATCCAATCCTGCTCCATAAGACGGTGCCTGAGCAAATCCTGCAGTACTACTGCTCGATGACATCGAAATGGTATTACCAGAGCTTCCTCCTGTAACTGTAGTGACAGAAGCGCTGGGGTGGCGGCTATGGAATGTAGATCTCGTTTTATTATCTGAAATCAGAGTTATAGAAACTCTTGGAGCCCCACCCCAGACTTTGCTACCGCACCTGGAGGGGATTCCGTCACACCCCCCAGTATTGGAGATAGCTCCACCATATTCTCTGCTATTAGCATCAGTTACCCTACCGGCACCTTTTACATTGTCTTGATTTACTATATTAACCATTTATTGCCTAGTAGAAGCTGCTCCTTCAATTTCTACACTATTCACATATGCAATATCATTGTTTTGAAATGCGGCTGTACTTCCCGAATTTTTAGTTACACACTCTCTCTATTTTCTTTTGCCTAGTTTGAAAAGCAGCTATGTCACTATCTATCTTTTGATTTGGATACTTTCAAGTATCATTCTCAAATGCTGATATTATTTCCATCAGGATCTTTGATGATAGGCTTGTGAAGTTCGTACCATCTTTTTACAAAACGATCAATATTTGTCATATCTGATTTGACCAGATGTTTTAATTTTTGACGTTTGTATTCATAGCCAGATTTAGTGAAATAGCATTTTATACCATAGGATGGTGAAAAAAGCATATGATACAATGGTGAACCCTTATAATCGTCACATCTTAATTGCATATACTTATTCTTATTATTAATTGTCATATAAAATGGCATTCCATCTGTTCCTTTCATAGAAATAAGCGAATCAATTTTAGGAACTAGTTTGAATGCGCACAAGTAAAAACATATATTATTTTCATTTTTATTAATTGTCACATAAAGCATTTCTAAATAAGTATTTTCAGTAAGACGACAAAAATTGTAGTTAAATTCTTGGTGGGCCGGATCAAATTCTCCATTAGAGTCATTATTGAATACCGACATTTCAAAACCATTTTTCAATAGCGATGGAATACCAACTTCTTTAAAAATCTCGTTTCTGTCTTTTAGTAACTGCTTTTTTGATGGTTCAAAAAAATAATCCATATTAAAATCATCTATTTGTTTGAGCACTAGCCCCCCCGGCACTACCTACAATAGCACCTCGAGCGGCCTCGCCTAGACCTACACTTGTTGTTCTATCAATTTTAACTTTATAACCATTGTCAATCACGGTCCTTTGATTATTCGTTAATCCACTTTTATTAAACTTACTTTCAACCGTAATCTGTTTTTTTGTGAAAATATTTTTAAATTTATGATCGAATTTAGCTTTTGCATTTACATTTGTTTTGGGAGTTTTATCGCCTGTTAAAACATCATCAGTACCTTGTCTTATGTATCCACGAACATTATATTTAATTTTAGTCACACTCTCCCCCAATTTTCCTTTTGCCTGATTCGAAAGACTATTAGTAGAGTTTTTAACTGCATTTCCTATAGCTTTCCCCGCAACACCCAAGGCGGCTCCAGCAACAGCATCGACAGCAATGTCACTAACTGTGGTTGATTTACCCTGAACCATTCTATTCGCAGCTCCTCCTACAACGTTTGCTCCGCCAGAGATCGCAGCTGTTGACAAAAGACTGGCTCCGCCAGTCAGTCCAGCGACACCTCCAGTAATAGCTCCCTGCAAAGCACTTCCTCCAACAGATTTCCAGTTTGTTACCTTCCCACTGTTCCAAATTTGTCTACCAGCTTCAATTCCTCCACCTAATACGCCCCCCACTGCTGCTCCAATTGCTCCTGTAACAAACGTTGGAAAATTACCATCTGGATCATTCAAGTTAGCCGGATTATTCCATGTATACGCATAAGGACTTTTATCACTTTGATCCGGATCATCAGAGAAATCATCAATAACGTTCCATCTTCCTATCTCCGCGTCATAAAATCTTGCCCCGTAATCCAACTGCCCTTCCAGTATATAAGAACTTCCCAAAGTATGCGTCCCGCCATTTAGGTCAGCCTGCATCTCTTTGCCATTATAAAGATACTTATTATCAATACTCGTTGCAATACTCTTCGTCTTCCCAAATGGATAATAATCCTGCTTTTGCATTACTGCCGCAGTTGGCACCGTAGATGTACCTCCTTTTTTCAATACTACACGTACATTACCCAAGTGGTCCGTCAGATTGTAGTAATAGCTATATGCTCCCGAACTGTTCAACAGAAAACCATCCTCGGTACCAATTCGCTCAATGACCGAACTACCCGTTCCTGTCTTACTGTATTCTATCCCGCCGATATAATCCCGCTGTGTCTTGATTCCGCCCACATCTGACAGACGGCTTAATTTTGTTCCAAGAGCATCATAGGTATAGGCTATATTCTTCCCTCCTCCAATAACGGTTTTCGGAAGGTTCAGCTGGTTGTAGGTCAACAGCATACCTGTGCGGTCCTTGGTTGCATTACCGTTCTGGTCGTAGGTAAACGATCCTGTCAGACCACCGGACAATGTATTCAACCGATTACTCTTGTTGCTATTGTTATAGCCATACGTGATCATTGTACCATTGTCCCGGACCAGTGTTCTGATATTGCCCATATCGTCATAGGTCATTGCCTCTGTCATCACTGTTCCCGTACTCACACCGTTCTTCAACCTGTTCAGGGCATCATAACTATAATTAAAAGTACTGTTTGTGGTAGCGGCATATCCCCACAGCTGCTGTGCGATATTGCCATTGTACTGTGCATTTGCAAGAACTGTGGTACCGTTGACATTATAGTTCAGTAATGAGGTGAACTGTGCCGAAATGGCTTTGGTCTGCCAGCAACGTTCGTTGTAGGCATAAGCTATGCTGGTCATAAAATTGCTACCGCCATTCTCACTGTGAAGCGATTTGGTTGTAAGCTGGCCAATTTCGTTATAGGCCAATTTACTCTGGATAATCTCGGTTTGGCTGTTCACCTTTTTCCTGATCTGGACCAAACGTCCCTGATGGTCATAATCATTGCCCGTTGAAAGGTTAACGGCCGTCCCTGTCGACGGTGTGTGTACACTGGTACTCTTAACCAGTTGATCCGAAAAATTGTATTCATTGGTGACGATATCGGTGCCATCAAGATGGTTTGTGCTACTCACTTTCACAATCCGGCCCTGATCATCGTAATCATTGACAGTCCATAACCACTTTGCAGGACTTGAATCCAGTACAAGCACTTTATTGGCAACCAGAAGGCTCTGTGTCCGGATACTATAGGTGCTATGATCCGTAAAGGGTAAACCCGGTATGGAAGTATAATTATCATAGTAGTTGACTGCCTGAACGGTAATATTGCCTGTATTTTGTGGGATCGTATTGTTGGTATATCCTTCCATAGCCGATCCGCGCTGTTCCCAAAGGGGGCCTGTAAGGGATGACAGCGCTGACTGTAGGCTGCTTTGGTCATCACCGGTATGCCCTTTCTCTATTCCTGTCAATATTACCCGGCCCTGCGCGTCATATTTGGTAAAACTCCATTCCCCACGTGCTAGCTGCTCGGCATCACGTGTGAAGACGATCTGATCATTATTGTTATACACATAATACTCCCAGCCTTTTCCCGGTATTTTTTTCCTGACAACCCGTTTTCGCGCATCGTACTTATAAGCATAAATAAGCTCAAAAAAATCTCCGCTAACCGTTTCCGAAAATGTGGTACCCGTAAATCCTGGCGGCAGTACATAGCGAAGATCACCAAAATCATCATAAACATAATATGTATTTAATGATTTGGATTCTGTTTCCCAAATTCGCTTAAGAACCACACGATCCTCAAAGTCTTTGAATTCCTCTACAGTGCCTTCTTTAGAAGGAGGAAGTCCCGTCCCATTTTTATTGATCCAGTTTTCATCTTTCAACACAGTTTTGTAAAGCCTACCTGCCGTGTAGTAACTAGCTGCAGCACCATTGTTTGTGCCATTGATAGTCCATAAACGGACATCGTTGACACCATTGGTTCCATATTCGGTTGCTACAGTACGCCCTACATTTGCTCCCGAAGGCACCGTATTCCGGTCAGCAGCAGGTTGCCAGGCCGTACCCGGAGCTCCTTGCTGTTGCACACGATTCAAAGGGCTACTTTCAAATACGGCAACAGCATAGGGATTACCTGTCTTCATCACTGTGAGATCCCAGCCACCACCTACTTTGTAAAAATCAGCTTGGGTAGTCTTTGCTGCACTCCTAAAACTTCCATTGCCGGATTGCTCTGCATAAGGCAAATATTTTGTATTCTCCCTGCCAAACCCATCGTATTCAATATGCTGAACAATGTCCTTATACGTCGGACTCGCCATCAGCTGTACGCGCTGTACCTCGCGCCCCAAACCGTCAAAATACTGAATTGTTTGATTTTCCTTCCCAATGGTACGCTGTGCTGCCAACTGAGCTATCCTTACTGTATCCCTAAAAGTTCGGGTCAGGATATAATTCTGACCCGTGGTGGGTATGCTCACAATATTCTGACCTTGTACAATACCGGCTGTCAATAAAGATAATATGGCTAAAAAGTTCTTTTTCATAATTTCGTCCAATCTTTTATTTAACAATATATCCGTCGTTATTGGAAAGAGTAATCACGCTGTTATAGCAGGTCGTGACATCTCCACCCTCTCCAGGTGGAAGCCCCCTCGCGGCTATATCCCCCTGGGCTACCCGCGATATTTCGATAGGGCCGCCCTCACAATAGCTCCAACCCGTACTAAAGCTTCGCGAAGATGCCCCTGCTTCTAGCATTATCTGATATTCATATTCCAGTACTTGCGTTGGCGCTGCATTAGAAGTAATAGTCGTTTTTTCTTTGAATTTAATCTGTATGGGATTTATAAGTGTGTAAGGAATTGTACAAGCGGCATCCGAATAAAAGGAAACAATGTATGGTGTGGCAGTTTTCATCACTCCATTATGATCTGATGTTGTCTGGGGACCGGTGGTCAGCTTTGCATAAAGTACAGAAGGCTGTGTCACCGGAGGTACGATGACCGGTGGGTCAGCTACATCAATATAGTTATAGTCATACACGCTTTTTATATGATGGTTATCATCTTCGATCGATCTCAATCTGTTGAAATCATCATAGGAAAAATAACTGGTTTCGGCACTGGGCGAAATGATGCTGCGTATGCCTATTCCCGGGTAATGCGTATAGGTCGTAACAGAAGCATCCTGCGGATATATTCGGATATCGTCAACTCCATTCGGCGCGGCAATAGTGACATTGCCCGTATAGTCCTGCTTCATATATTTCCATACTCCCCCCTGTAGCAGCCAATATTCAAGAAGATAAGATTTGCTATTGGGACGTTGCCAGGATAGTGCGTATGACCCCTTGAAATACTTGCCTCCTGAATGTGCATTTCCCACCGTACCATTTTCTTCAAAACCTTCATAAAATAGTTCATTTTCCTCCCCGTTTACAATCTGCCCAATCACCTCCGTTCCAACTGAAGGATATCCTACCAGCAAAGGATTCGACGCATAACCATATTTATAGGAAGTGGAAGACCCTTGCTTCAATTTTTGTGTTATTAGCTGCCCGTTTATATTGTAGGTAAAAATAACCCGATCAGAAAGCCTTGTATCACTTAGCAGATTATTGAATAGCTGTCCGGTTCTGGATTCAGCATTCAGCGCTGGGATAGCCCCATCAGGTTTGAATATTTTAATCGGCTTAAAGAGACTATTGTCATACTGTGTAACCGTCATATCCACAAGGGAGGAATCCGAAGTACGCTTTTTCCATATTTGTTCCTCCAGTACGACATTTCTCACATTTGCATTTAAGAATCCAGTCGAAATACTTCCAACGTAGTCTTCAGGATATTTATATTTGGACAGCAAAAGATTGCCATCGGAGGTTGTATTCCGCTGTAGTTTTAGATTTCGATGATTGTTATCATAGATATATTCCTTGCTGCTGAGTATCGGTTCACCAGTTTCGTAACTATACTCCCTTTCCTTAAAAAGGGATTTCCAGACCTGATAGTGAACCCCTAATTCTGGATTGAAAGCGTAGGGCGGTTCGGCAGATGGCCCACTCATGCCAAGTGTGCCCTTAGTTTGCTCAACCCTTAAGAAATTGAATATGGTATCGTATTTAATTTTATACTCCATCTCCTTTTTGTTGAGCCGCACAAATTTATTGTTCACCTTACGGTAGGTAACAACCGAATCTAGATCAGCATCGAGATTAAATACCCTATCGTAGTCCTTGTAACTATAGCGTGTTTTTAAAGTATCTGTTCCTTTAACCTGTAGTTCGTCGACCACACTATAAAAATAGGTCTGTCCAAAAGCACCCGATGACGCTATTGTAGAACCATATATTATCCCCGACATAATGGTGACCGTAGGTGATCCATTCTCCCAGACCAACTGCGTATAACCTTTGGCAGAAAAATTGGGACGCATATCCGAGCCGCTGGAATATCCCAAAGCATTTAGATATTTATATTCTTTGCGCATTTTTTGCCCATTTGAAGGGTCTACTTCTATGGCTTTCATCCTTAATCCAGATGTTTTTTCACCGATGATCTGTTCGGTACCTGGGCTCGTATAATTAAATTCACATTTAATGTATTCCTCTTTTATGTCATTCTCGACACGGGCTTCATATTCTCCCGGCAAAAGATGCAAGGTCCAATTGTAACCCGCGCCGTCGGACTCCAGTCCCAACTTAATTGAATTCTGTAAATTCAGTCCATCTCCCCCCACTACCGAATAGATATATAGATCAGGTACCGTATTTCGTGAATTGTTGTCTGCATAGGGAGAAAATGCTTTCCGCTGTATAAAAAAGGTAATATCCTGTGCCTGATTGATTACAAATCGTTTACGGATCGGTGGCATATTTTCGTCCAGAAAACCTCCGGCCTGCAATTGGACACCTGTCACCACATCCTTATATTTCAATCCCAATCCAACATCATTCAACTCATATTCAATTTCCGACTTGCCTCCGGTTGGGTAATCAATTCGCTTTAGAGCGCCCATAATTGTACCTACTAATGCAGGTGAACGGTCTGGACCACCCGGATAATAGATATTAGGCACGATAATTCCATTAAATTCTCCCCTTCCGGTATAATATCCATTTACGTCAACATTGGCAACACCTTTCGCTGGAAAATTGACGTTGACATCTTCGTTATAATAATAAAAAACGTGTCTATTTTTCTTGAGCACATCCAATTGTGCCGGAGTCAGTAGTACATTTGATTTGGACAGCTCCGTGATTGACTTAAGTTTGAGATATCTATTTCCATTGGAAATCCCATAGCCAAAATACTCATACTTGAATCGGTAACCCTTTATCAGATCACCTGCCGAATTTGAAATTGTAATACCTCCAAGTGTGGAGGAGCTACCCGAACTGTTTCGTATATCTACACGATTGTCGCCCGGCAAAAAACTAATGTTATAGTCGGAAGTTATTATTGAAGAAAGCCTGAGTGTATTTACTCTTGAAGCAAAAGTTGTCGAAACCGGAGACAAAACAGAATTACCACCATAAGGCATTTCGAACTTCATATAGGTCTGCGATATACCGCCGCCCTGTTCAACCTGTCCATCAGAAACATAATTAAATAAAACAGCTGTTTTACCTGAACGGCTCTCGATTTTCGTCAGGTAATATGTGGAATTGTAATTAGGGAGGGTATAAGTTTCACCATTCACCTTGTGGGACGTCGATTCATAGGCGCCAAAACTATATCGGGTGCCGTCTTCTGTCACAATGGTAAAGCTCGTGGAACCTCCGGTAACCTTAAACTTATTGTTTGGCATGCAGTAAAATTTGCCCTTATAGGCAATGAATCTACCGCTGTATCCAGCAAAACTATATTCATAAACATCGGGCTCGGTGTCATAGTTACCATTGACAACGGCTAACATGAACTGCTCTGTCGGATTAGGATTGATATTCGACTGAACATAACTATCTTTGTAATTATTTCCGGCTCCGTCAGTATCATCTAAGTGGCCAAAAGGGATTCTTGATATGGATCCTCCGGCAATTAGATTCCAGCCCATACCTGATGATCCGATCTGCTGGTTCGGTTTGAAGCCATCGTAACTGTAATTCAGTGAAATTGGCAGCTTTATTTCATCACTGCTGGCATCAAATAGAGGGATGGAAAGGTTAACGGTACCTTTAGCAAAGTTATTGCCCACATTCGTATAAGCCAAAAGACTTGCTGCATTGGGGGACGGCTGTACCACATCTGTTCGCAGCATCTGTTTGTGCCCTTCTCCCGATGGTGTACTTTTAGCCATCTGGGAATAAACAGACATAGGCTGCATCAGTATAAAGAATATGGTCGCCATAAGAACGACAATATCTCTGCTTAAACCAAGAAAAAAATAATAAAACAGGCCGTTTTCGGTTAATAAAAACTTTCTTTTCATAAATATCGGTTAACATTTATTATCAGAGCTTACATTAGAGTAAATTCCTTTTGCTAAATATAACTAATATCTGATAATCATAAAACAATTGATTTAAAAAAAAGAAACAAATATTACCCCTTAAAGTCACAATATCAACAATTGTGTAATATTTTATATTGAATAGATTTATCCGTATCAAAAATATAAATTAATACCTATCGCATTACTCGGAAAATAATTTTTAAATTATTCCATTTGTATCAATTCTTCTATATCTTTACTTTTCCAACTTCACCTTAAACCCCACTTCCCCTTCGATCACTTTACGCTCGTTGGCTGATACCCTCCTGTTGTCAAACTTCAAGTTAACTGTGCTCAGATAGCCCAAAGTATTGATCTTTTCCAGTTCGGCAACGGATGCGACTATAGATCGATAGTCCCCCTTTAAAGTTAAGCTCTTGGATTTTACAGCAGCGCTATCTACTTGCATCGCATTATTCTTTGGAAGATTGTTGAAATAGACCTGAATACGCGGTGAATTAATTGCCCGGCTTGCTTCTGAAAGAAAATTATCATTCCAGGTTGCCGAATCACTTTGATAAACCTTACTCAAGCTATCCAAAACTTTACTCTTCTGTGTAAAATCAAACTGTGTACTATTACTGATGTCACTGCCGATCAGACTATTAAGACGCGTATTTTCACGATAGGCCAGATAGGTCTTTTGGAAGGCCAAAAACCAGGCAAGCACCAGGAGAATCCCGGCACCTACAAACAATAGCTTGTTGCGTTTTTTATAATCAATTTCCTTCCACTTTATCATTGTAGTTTATCTTTATGGTAAAGGCATCCATCGTTTCGTCCTGTTGCTTGTTGCCATATTCCTCAATACTGACCTTTGCGATCCAGGGATTATTCTTGAGTTCACGCAGCCACAGATTGAGCATTTCCAAAGTTGGACTATTCCCTTTGATGATAATCTGGTCAGCCTGTTGGATCACTGTATTCCCCAGTCCTTTTGATTGCGGATTGACCTGGATCTGTGCCAGGCTGATCTGCGTAAACTGTCGGATGGAATAGCCGATCTGATCCAGTAGCCAGGCTTTGGAAACACCACCATTCCAACCTAGTTCTGCCAATAGCTGCTCATTACTCTTTATTCCCCCTTCTAACTTCCCTAAATCCTGCACCGTGCTCTGCTGGTTACTTACCCGATCTCCTAAGGCCATATTTTCCTGATAATAATGACTAAATAAGAACGTGTTCACTAGCAGCAAAAGAAAAAAAACAGCACCTAGAATCAGCAGATTCACGTTGAATTTTTGCTTTTCGAGCCAGCTTTGACGCTGTTCTTCCACTTCTGGAATAAGCAGCCCATACTCTGGGACATAATCGGCCATCAAAGTTGAAAAAGCTGTTGCATAAGCGGTCACATACTGCGCTTTAATCGGATGGTCGCCAATCTTTAAGGCAAATCGGCTCTCGAACTCCTGTCCATACCGATATTCTTGCCATTGTTTGTTTTCAGCACCGATTCGTATGGAATGTCCGTCAAAAGTGTAGGCATCACCGTAACTATTGATCTGGCCAAGTATTGCGTCGAGCACAAAGGGACCGATAAACACTTTGATAACCTGATATCCGCTTACTGCAAATCTGTCGATCATCTCCACAATATAATCCTTTCTCACAAAAGCCACCCATTGCTTTGATTCTCCTTGCAGCTGTCCATGATAAAAACGCTCAGCATCATAGCTGGGGAATATAGACTTCAACCGCTCCTCATCCAGATCCATAGGCGCAGTCTCTTTGATAAGGATCTGCCTCGAATCAAGGTGAAGTGCAACAGGTGTATCTTTGTACTTATTGTTTGCGATAAGTTCCCAGTCGTCTACCTCCCAGGTATCTTCAATTTCAAGCTGGTCTTTTTCCAACTTGACCTTGCAACAACGAATGGAAAGACCGGCAGAATCCTGTCGAAGAGAAACGCCGACGCAAGTATTTAATCGATATTTTTCCTTGATCCTGTTTAACATGGACTAATACAATATCGTTGGTTTAATAAAGACGACTGAGACAACCTTCTGCGTACTTTTCTCCCGGCTGCTAAACAACCATTTCAAGATCGGAATACGGGACAAGATCGGAATCCCTCTTCCACTGTTACTGTTTTCGGTGCGCTCAATCCCGCCCAATACAATCATATCTTCATTGCGTGCACGAATAATGGACTCAAACTTACTGTTGGATGTCGGAGGTGGTTCGTTGTCTTTTGGTGTCCCTATAAAATCAGAGATGTCTACTTTGATTTTCATGGTAATCTGATCGTCGCCCGAAACTACTGGCACAACCTCGATCTTCAAATCCGCATTGACTTCTTTATACTGTGTAGTGAATACGTTTGTGTTAGTTAATCCGGGAAAAACATTCTGTGTTTCGATTTTATAATAACGCATACTCCCTATACTTAAAGTAGCCTTGTGTCCATTTAAAGTCGAAAGCTTAGGTACAGAACGTAATTCAACATTCTTATTTTCCTCTAAGGCCTGCAGCCGTACATAAAAATTTGGAGTTACACGGCCGAGATTAAAGGAATTATTCTTCCCAATTTGTGACAGAAAGCGATTGACGGAACCGGCGCCGAATGTAAAACCATCGGACAGGCTTCCGCCTGTCTTTGGAATGGAATCAGCTACCCCCATCTTAATACCTGTTTTTAGTGTATTGCCTTTTTGAATATCCAGCAGTGTCACTTCAATCAGTACCATTGGCACCAATTTATCCAGTTGCTTCACATAAGTTTCGATTTCACGGATCTGTGGTCCCGATCCCGAAAGCAATAACATATTCTGCTCCTTAAATTCTTTGATCTCAACGTCTTTCCGCCAATCCATCGGAATCATCATCATAATGGTATCGATCGACCGGTGTTGCAGCTGCACGATCTTACTATCACGTAGTCCTTCGTTGCGACGGTTTCCAATTAAATAGGTATCCTTGTCCATCCGGAAGGTATACGGTGTTCCCTGAAAAATAGAGGTCAGGAACTGGTCGAAAGAAATATCTTTTACATTGGTCGTAATATTTCCGTCAATCTGACTATAGATAAAATAATTGACATTGGCTTCCTCGGAAGCACGTTTAATCAATTCGATAATTGGCGTATTGGTTGCCTGTATCGTGAAACGCTTTCCGCCACCGGCTTCCGTTTTTCCATAAAGGGCATAGTTACCTGGCTGCCCGCCACCCATGCCCGGATTCATTCCATTCGCTCCATTTACTCCATTTGCAGGATTACTTGCATTGTCCGGTCTAAAACGAACATCCGTCTGCCGGTCGTCATTGATAAACAGTTCCTCTCCGGGGATCAAGGACTCAAATACATACACATTGTCATTGGTCTTGCGGTATTTCAACCCATTCACATAGGCCAACTTTTCCAATGCCGTTTCAAATGGCGCCTCAGCCATAAATCCCGTCACCGTCTTCTGGAGCAAGGGCGTAGGCACGATCAAGTTTTTACCTGAAAGTGAACTGATTTTTTGAGCCACTTTGCCTAAGGGATCATTCTGCAGTTCATAGCCCAGTCCATCGCTCGATGTATTGTACTGTACCTTGATATCCTTTTCAATCTGAACAGGCCCGGGCTCCGGTAACTTTTTGATCGTCATAATCGAACCGATCACATCGATATCCAGGCTATACGTCTTCGCTAGAAATAGCAGTACGTTTTTAGCGGTTTCGCCTGTAAAGTTATTGACAATGGAAAAACTCAACGTAGGGTCCACATTGATATTCAAGTCATTGGACTGCGCGAGAGCCCGTAGAAATTCCTGCGCCGTAACACCCGAAACGGAAAGTTTCACCTTCTTTTGTAATCCAGGTACCGTTCCTGCCAAAGCTTCCAGCCGTTGTTCCACGCGCGCATAGTTTTCCGTCACATTTTGAGCAAAAGTGCCGATGCTAAAAGACAGTAATAGCAATAAGGTTAAATATAATGTTCTCAAACTCATCATCAATAATTGAATAGTAATGGATAGATTTCCTCTATCGTTGTTTCCCCGGCAGCGAAAAGCTCAAATGCATTTTCGCCAAGTGTTTTTATTTTTCGTTCTTTCAATTGATCGTCCACCCGCATATTCCCTTTTTTGATCTCGTCCACCAGCCCCTGATCCATCGGTATAATCTCATAGACCGCTTTTCGCCCTTTAAAACCCGTGAAATAACAAGATGAGCAACCCACCGCAACTGCATGCCTATGCACCGTAAAATAAGGTTTAAATTGTCTCGGGTATAGATCAGCTGTCAGCTCCTCCTCCCGTTTACAATTGGGGCAAAGCGTACGCACCAAACGCTGGGCTACGGAAGTATTTAGGGTACCAGCGATCAAAAAATTGGGAATCCCCATATCGATCAAACGCGATACCGTTCCCCATGCCGAATTCGTGTGGATGGTAGACAATACCAAGTGTCCCGTTAGAGCTGCCCGTATGGCCATATTGGCGGTATCGGGATCACGGATCTCCCCCACCATAATAATATCCGGATCCTGACGCAAGAACGTACGCAGTGCAGCACCGAAGCTCAGTCCGATATTTTCCTTGAGCTGTACCTGGTTGATACCCTCCAGCGTATACTCGATAGGGTCTTCGATGGTCAGAATATTATTTGTGGTCTTATTTAAGTGTTTTAATGTAGCGTATAAGGTAGTTGTCTTACCCGAACCAGTAGGTCCGCTGATCAGCAAAATACCATTGGGCTTTTTCACTCCGTGGAGGTAATTTTCATAATCCTCCGGGGACATCCCCAATTTATCCAGTTGGATATTGGTGGCATTATTGTTCAGTAGACGCAGTACCACCTTTTCCCCGTGAAGAGTGGGTAGCACCGATACACGGATATCAAACTGATCCTGATTACGTCTGTAATGGATACGCCCATCTTGTGGCAGGCGTTTTTCGGCAATATCCAGATTGGACATGATCTTGATCTTATTGATCAAAGCCGGATAGTCCTCTCTTTTCAGCACATACCGCTCTACCATCATTCCATCGATACGAACGCGTACACGGCAGCGGTTTTCATAGGTCTCTATATGAATATCACTGCTTTTGAGTTGTTTTGCTTCATAGATCAAATTATCAAGAAAATCTGCATTAAAGACAAGATTTTTGACAGCTTCATTTCCTTCCGACTGTTTTTCGCCAAAGTAATGTTTATTGAGCCATTCTTCGATCTGGGCCGATGAAGTAATCTCCAGGATAATATGCTCATCAAAGAGAATAGCCAACTCATTCTCCAGTCCGGAAAGGTCCGTGGACCGATCTGTATAAAAATGAATTTCCTTACTATTCCGGTCAAATGGAATAATACGGTAGTGCCATGCGATATCCCGGGAGATTGCATGCAGTATTTCTGTTGAAAAATGATAACCTGTCCCCACAATGCTTCTTTGTTAATAATTTGTTATACTTTTCTATACTATAACATAAACGATCGACCGATCACAGTCCAATCAATCCAGTTCATCCGTTCGGAGGTAAAATACCCTAAAAAAAGTAATGCCTGGCAACCAGCCAGTGGAATACCTTTTTGCGGATCCCGCCAATTTTTGTTGACCATAGCAACCAACAATGCGGTGATTAAACTGACGATGTGGAAAAGAAAAAAGTTCAGAAAGGGCATATACAACAAGATACAGAGCAAAAACGCGATATCCCCCCAGCCCAGCTTTCGATCCATGATCTGTCCCCACCATCCTTCTTTGATTCTGAAATAGACCAGAATGCCCCCCATCTGAAAAGTCAAAAACAAGCTACCCGCCAAGATATCCGGATAAGAGTCCTGCCAATAATTTTCTGTCAACTTAAGTCCCAAAAGCAGTATGGCTAGTAAAAGAAAGAGAACAATGCTTACAGCGCGTTGTTTAAAATCCTGATAAGCTATACCAATTAAAAGAACAACAATGGATATGGTCCACCACATGTTAATCTGCGGTAACCTCTTTTAGGTTTTTATCTTGGTCTATTTCCCACACATTGAACTTACCGTCGCCATTGAAATCCACTACAGCAGTTGCTCTTCCTAGAAAGGTATTCTGATCGGCCCGAACAATTTCGATCCGATAATTAGCTTTTCCGTCTTTCCCGTCGGTACTTAATTTTTCCTGTACAAAACCGATTTCTTCTAGGTTGCCACTGTATTTGGACTTTTCGAAAAAATAGTTTTTCTCTAGGGTCTGCAAATGCTGGAGCTGTACCTTGGCTTCGGTGCTTTTAGCCTTGGTAATCAATGGCATCAGGTTAGGTAACGCCAACAACACCAGTATACCGATAATCACCATGACCACAAGGATTTCCGTAAGACTATAGGCCTTTAATCGCTTTTTGTAAAATCTTTTCATAATTCGATCTCATCTATATTTATTTAGGCATTACTAATATAAAAGTTTTCGCCTAACTCTCCTAATTTTTAATTCTTGGTCCTAATAGCCATATTATCTCCATTAATAGGAATATCAAATATACAGCATCTATTATATCGTGGCAGGAAAGCATAATCGAAAACTTATTTTTACAAAGCGATAGGAATTAAAAATCTACTCTAAATAAACTGTTAGTATCATCCAAAACGATTTAACAGAAGCGAAAAGACAGTACCAAATTGCAATGTCAAAAAATTATATATTGAAAACACAACTACACCACTTCAGTATTTGTGTCATCTCTCCTCCAGCGATTAGGTCCGCATATCAGTAACGGACTTCGTAGTACCACAATTACATGAACCATATGGGAATTTCCTGTTCATCGAGCATTCATATATGAATGAACATCGCGACTATCAGCTGTTAAAAGACCTTTATTTTGCCATTTTGGACAACCTTTGGAATAAGAAGCCCAACCGTCTCAAACTAGCTTAGAGCATTGAAGCGTAAGGTATATCTGATGGATGCCAGCATGATCCCATATGATTGTCAATGTTCTACTGGGGTAAATTCCGAAGTAATAAGGGGGCAGATAAGCTGCATACCGTACTTGACTATAATGGCTGCCTACCAGTGTTTATGGAAGTTACCGATGGTAAAGTGCACGAAAGTAAAAAGGAAGACAGTTTTCTTTCCCCAAGGGCAGCATAGTTTGAAGGGCCTAGGTTATGTTGATTTAACTGGATGCATATTTTGGACAGCACAACGGGCGATGAATATGAGATCCTGACTAACAATGCTCACTGGAAACCTTCGATGGTAGTGATAATATATAAACAACGCCGCCATATCGAATTGCGAAGCAATCATAAATGCAAATAAAAACAAACACAAGTGAATAAATCTTTTTCAAACACCTCAAACAGCATCTTAAGTTCACAAGTTTTGTGGAAATATCGCAAAATACCTTTCAAATACAGATACGGTGTGCCCTTATTGGAATACATTTACTGAAAAATATACAGAAAAAAGTCATCTACAAGTAGAATATCTCCAATCCTTTGAGCTTTAAACGCATGAACATATTTGCTAAGACTAACTTTTGGCAATGGGCCAACGACCCATTTATCAAGAAAAAAACGTTTAATAAAAACAGGCAGTTTGGCGTTTTTTAAAAAATAAAGGGGATCGCTATTAGCGGCGTCTAAATAACACACTTCTAGACAAGCAGAAGCGCCCTTTTTCGTAACCTAAATTTTATTTTGGACGGTAGTGATAATTTTGTTGCTTTTTTAATATAAAATAAATAATTTTATATATGTCATATCGACCTTTATAATAGCAGTATACCTAATTTCCTCATGCCGTAAAGAGTAGTAACCTAATTTAATACATAAAAAAGCTGTTTTAGAATTATTTCAATATTTAACTTTTACACAAAAGAGCTGTATTTCTTTGAGTTAATACTATTTATTTTAGTCCTATTTTCATTCAAATGATAATCATTTAATATAAATAACCAATAAGAGACCATGACTGAATTCAATGAATTTCGAAAAAGCATTCTTGTGCTCACGCTTTTGATGATACTTTCAGTATTGTCACATGCACAATTGGCATTGCAGCCTGTCACGCCGCCGTCACCTAGGGCCGCTGAAATTATGCGTGCAAATATTGTTCCAGTGGGATATCATACAGGAACGATAAGCCCTGACATTAAACTACTTACAGTTGATGCCAACATGATCAAAATTCCTATAAGTTTGTCTTACAATTCTCAGGGAGTCAAAGTTGAGACGAGTTATTCACCTGTTGGGACAAACTGGGCTTTGAACGTTGGTGGCATGATCACCAGAAATATTCGCGGAAAGGAAAATCTAAAGCGTTTTAGATTAGAGGATGTTCCAATACCCACTAGCCCAACCGAAAATAATTTTTGGAATGTATCCGAATTTGCAACAGGTGCAATAGACGGAGAGGGTGATATCCTACATTTTAACATAAACGGTTATACAGGAACGTTTTTTTTTGACAATATTGGTGTGGTTATGCAAAAGCATGATCCACGTATTAAATTTAACTTTGATGCAACTGGGAGTGGAACCTTTACGATGTATGATGAATTTGGTAATACATATGTTTTGAAGTCTCTTGAGAACACTTATGAATATAACAATGTCAACTGGTATCTTGAAAAAATTACTAGTCGCGACGGCTCAGTAGTAGTAACATTTGATTATATAATAGGCCAGTCTTCCATTGTAGCCCCCCGTAACTCGAAGCGATACTGGTTTGTGGGAACCAATCCTACAGGGCGTTCTTTGTATACTCCCTCTGATATGTATTCAATACAAAAGAATGATAGATTGATCAAAAAGATAACCGTGTCTACAGGCGATTCAGTTGTATTTGGATATGGAGCATCTACTTCTCTTGAAGGTCCGAGCTTGAGAAATATCAAGTACTATTCCGCGCAGGGAGAAGTAATAAAACATGTAGATCTACAGGTGGATCGGGTCCAAACATTGAATGCTTATGTCGAGACCGCTCCTGAATATCCTTCAGCGTCACAGAACCCTCAGTTGAACTATCGGACATATCTTAGTCGGGTCGTGCTCCGTGCAGGAACAGATTCAATGCAATATCGGATGGAATATTTCGGAAGATCCTCTTCTGGGAGAGATTCGCTCCCAAACAGGCTAAGTTGCGCGCAGGATTACTGGGGATATTATAACGGAATAAATACAAATACAACTATGATTCCCAAGATATATGAAAGCCTTGATCCTTTTTTGGGGAATTTGCCAGAAATGTGGGGCTTTTTAGATGAATCTTTTCCAATGGTTCCACTTGAACTTCCAGGAGCGGATCGAAGACCCAATAATAGTTTTCGTAAATATGGAACACTGAAATCCATAACCTATCCAACAGGTGGACGGGATATTTTCGATTACGAGTCAAATGTTACGCCTTTAGATGGAGGGATAACCGATGGACTCCGGATAAAAACTATAAAATCTTATACAGCTGGTACAGTGCTTGCCCAAAGCCGTAGTTTCATGTATGAAGATCCCGTACTGGGTTACAATGATTATCCGATGTATGGCTTTTTGTTTTATGACAACGGTTCACCACAGAATATCCAATATTTTGTATGGAAAATACCGTCTCTTGGAGACCCCGTGAGGTATGGAATAGGCATTGAGTTATTTCCAGGTTTTAGAGATGATGTATATCTTAATTCTGTTCCGAAGATTGCCTATAGAAAGGTAACCGAATATCAAGGCGATGGCGGGGGGACTGTATACAACTATTATGCTGAAAGCGGTTATAATGAACAATATGATATTAATAATACACGAGTTTTGTTAATGTCTAACAGTACACCCCAGGGTACAGTTACCAACCAGTATCCGACCTACGGGAGGTTTGGTTGGCCGATGGGGCCTTATTTGACCAATGACCTCTGGAAAAATGGAAATCTGATCAGCAAATCCATATTTAATGCAGAAAATAAAGCTATTGAGACCGAATACAGATACTATAAACATCAGGTTTTAGCGGAGGTACCTTCCATCAAGGCAATTACACTGGTTCAGGATGGAGCCTATATGTTCTATAATTATAAGCAATTGAGTACTTATACACAGCTCGATTCCATTGTAAGTTTAAAGGACGGTGCCAGAAGCAAAAGGAGCTTTGAATATACGACACTTCCATTAGGGAATATCCGTAAAGAAATCGTAGAAAAAAGCGATGGCAAAACAGCATATACAGATTACAAATATGCTTTCGATCGCACGGGATCTGTCTATACAGGTCTTTCTTCGGTGAATTATCTGGCGCCATTGGAGATAAACCGTTATGCAAATAGCAAGCAGGTGGGCCGTGAGGTAGCAAACTTTGGACTTTTTGGAACAAAAACCCGACTTCAGTCAGTATTGAATTATGGAAGAAATTCTACGGTCACATCGACTACAAATTACCTAAACTATGATACATATGGAAATCCACTAGAAGTACAAAAAGATGGAAGATATTCATCATTTCTATGGGATCACAATGGACGTTCACTAATTGCACGGGTAGAAAATTCAAGATCTCTGGATATGGCTTATACAGGGTTTGAAACTAATGAAAAGGGCAATTGGACATATACAGGTATGTCAAATCCCGCTGTCACCCATACCGGTTCCAGAGCTTATGCATTAAATAGCTCAAACTCTCTAAGTAAGAGCGGTCTAGATGTATCAAAATCTTACGAAGTAACACTATCCGTAGCAGGGAGTAGTTCTCCACAGGTGGGAGGAGGAACTATTGTTTCAAGCTACAGTCACGTCGGACCGATCTGGACGGAATACCATTATATCGTTAAGGATGCCCCTACGATTACAGTCGCTTATCCCAATTCCGGCAGTATTATGGTTGACGATGTTAGGATTCATCCCATCGACGCGAAAATGACGACTTATACTCACAAACCACTTGTGGGAATGACAAGTGCCGCGGACGAGCGAGGTATTCCAGAGTTATATTATTTCGATAGTTTCCAGAGGCTTCAAAGTAAATATGACTTTGAGAAAAACATCCTGCAGGATTATCAATATCATTACAGACCAAACTAAGCGAAGGAGAAATTTTTATGAAAAGAGTATTAAAAAATATTATCCTGTCTAGTCTATTGCTTCAGATTGGATCAATTTATGGACAGACAGCAGCTAGTCTGAATCAAAACTATCTGATCTCCCGTACGGCCCGTACCACTTATGGTTCATCGGGATTGCTTGACGGAAAGCCTGTGGAAAATGTGAACGTTAACATTCAATATTTTGATGGATTAGGGAGGGAAGTCCAAGCTATCCAGATGCAGGGTAGTCCATTAAAAAATAATATTGTCCAATATCGTGAATATGATGCGGTAGGAAGGGAAGGAATAAAATACCTGCCTCATGTAAAGACTGGAGTTACAACTGGTTTGTTTACTACAACCGCTAAAGCCGACCAGTTGGCCTATTATGCGACAACAAATACCTGGGATCCATCCATTGTAAAAACAACTAAGCCTTACGCTGTAACAGTATTTGAAAAAAGTCCATTAAACCGCGGGGTAGAACAGGGAGCACCGGGAGTTCCATGGCAACCTGCTTCCATCCGGGACAATGTGACATCGGGAACAAATTCAGGGAGAACTGTAGTAACTGAATATGGGACGAATAATAAAAATGACGTACGCCTCTGGGCAATGAATACTGCCAATACCGGAGCAACTTCCAGCTATTATGCCATGGGTGTTCTTAATAAGATTGTATTCAAGGACGAAAACTGGGTCAAGACAAATGGCAGAATGGGGACTGTTGAGGAGTTTAAAGACATTTCCGGAAATGTCGTTTTGAGGAGGCATTGGGAAACGGATACTAAGAAACTGGAAACGCAGTATCTATACGATGATTATGGAGACTTGAGGTTTGTCCTGCCACCGGGATATACAGATACGACTTCAGTTTCAGAATCAACAACGGGAGATTTTCATGAATTGATGTACGCTTATAAATATGACACCCGCGGCCGGCTGATTGAAAAGAAGCTTCCGGGAAAAGGTTGGGAATATCTGGTCTACAATAAAAATGATCAAGTAATATTGAGTCAGGATGCAAATCAGCGCGTGCTTAAACAATGGAATTACATAAAATATGATGCTTTTGGGCGAGTTGTTTCTACTGGTATATATACCAATGCAACAACAGGCCAAACGACCCGTGCCCAAGTGCAGGCACTGGCTGATGCTGTAATTTCGCAGTGGGAAAACCGGAATAGCGGCACAGCATATTCGCTGACGAGTTTTCCAAATGACGGAAGCCAGCTATCTGAAAGGATGGTGTCTTATTATGATAATTACGATTTTAAGGCAACCACATTATTACCAGTAACGAGCGGCATCGGAAATACTCTGATTGTAAAGGGACTGTTGACCGGTACCAAAACGACAAAAGATGATGGCACACTTCCGCTTTTGGCAGTAAATTACTATGACATAAGGGGACGCCTTCTTGAAACGGTATCAGAAAACCACCTTGGTGGAGTTGATAGAACTACAAACACCTATAATTTTTCGGGAGATCTTCTCACCAGTAAACGCCAGCATAGGATTGATGGTGCACCTTCTGTGACAACAGTTTTAACTACGAATGAATATGATCATGTAGGGCGTCTTACGCAGACCAAAAAGAAAATTAATAGCCAGGCTGAGGTGCTCCAGAGCCTATTGGCCTATAATGAAATTGGTCAGTTGAAGGGCAAATCGTTACATAGTGAAAATGGTGGCACCAACTTTCTGACAAGCCTAAATTACACCTACAACGAAAGAGGCTGGCAAACTAAGGTAAGTTCGGTACAATTTACCTCGCAGCTGAATTATAATGTCAATGGTACAGCAGTGCTAAGTAATGCGCAATATAACGGAAATATAGCGCAGCAACTTTGGGGGCATGCAGCTACTACAAGCAGCACATTTACCTACTCTTACGATGTGTTGAATAGGTTAAAAAGCGGTGTCAGCACGGGTACGGTCATGAGCGAGGCTTTGACCTATGATGATATGGGCAATATAAGGACACTCATACGGGATAACGGTACGGCAATTACTTATAGCTATAATAACAATAATAAAAGTAACCGCCTTGCGACTTTGTCAGGCGGACTTATTGGAACCTTTACATACGATTTAAATGGGAATACGACGAAAGACCGTACTGGTATGACCTTAACTTACAATTACCTGAACCTGCCCAAAACGGTCATTAATACGAGTAAAAATATAGCATACACATATGATGCTTCAGGTAAAAAGTTGAGCAGGAAATCTACCGTTAATGGAACTATGGCTCAGCAGGATTATATTGATGCTATTGAATACGGTAGAACAGGCAGCGCTGCCCCCACTATTGAACGTATTGCGACAGAAGATGGATTTCTACTGAACAATGCAGGAACATATAGTTACTACTATAATTTGATGGATCACCTAGGAAATGTACGTGTGGTCCTCAAAAAAGATGGCACATCGACGGCTCCATTAGTTACGATTGTACAAAGGCAGGATTATTATCCATTTGGTAAAACCAAGTCTCTATTGACAGGAATAAATAATAAGTATCTTTATAATGGTAAGGAAATGCAGACGGACTTGAATGGTGGCTCGCATACCTTGGGAAGTTCTTATATATTGGAGGGACAACTGGATTATGGAGTTAGATTTTATGACGCAGAGATAGGTCGGTGGAATGTTGCTGATCCATTGGCTGAGACAATGAGACGACAATCGGTATATAATTATGCATTTAACAATCCAATACGCTTTATCGATCCTGATGGAATGCGACCGAGAGCTATGCAGGAGGGAGAATATAAATATTTTGACTATGACGAAGGTAAGATGGTTACAAGTGGAGATCCAACCTATTTAGACCATAGTGAAGAAGAGGTGTTGGCTGAGAAGCAATTAGGAAATGATCAAGATGATCCTCCTAAAAAGAAATTAGAGATAAAACCTAGAAATTACTTTGGTTCGTATTATATTGGTCCGAATAATCCAAAAGATGAACGGGGGGAAGATAATTATGATCCTAACCCCCTTTCATTGCTTGATTTCTTTGCATTAATTCATGATCGTAAGTACGACAAAGTTGATGCAAAAGGGCCTACTGATGCGTTGTTAAATACGAAAACGTTGGATGCAGATATTGAATTGACACTAGGATCATTGGGATACTCTTCATTGATGAATTCAATGAATAATTATGAATCTGGAAAAGGGGCACTTGTAGGAGCGGCATTTTTAGGGATTTCCATTTCAAAAACACTACAAAAAGGCGTAGATAAGGCTTTTAATGGCATTTTTCAGCCTGCAAGTAATAAGAATAAAGTTAAAGAACAAAAGTAAAAAATAAAAATATGAAAAGAACTAAATTCCACCGATCTATAATTTTGTTACTTCTTTTAAGCAGCTTCCTTTTTTCTTGTGATTTCATCGCTGCCGGCAGTAATTTAATGGCAGAACGCTATAAATTTGAAGTAACACAGGATTCTCTTATAAAGAAGATAACTGCTTATAATGAGAAAAGTATTCAAGACTCAGTATTTAAAATTAGTGATAAAAATCCATCGTTCTACAGAGGTTATATTAATGATATAGAAAATAATGATATTTATTGGGTTTTAATTCCAGTTGCATCTGATGCTCCAACTGAATTATTGCTAATCTCTGTAGAAAATAGGGTGTCAGGAAAAATAATAATAGTTAATCAAGAACCAAAATCGGAAAAAGAGATCAATTCAAGGAAAATTGTTGTCAAAAATTTTAAAAATAGAGTTTTAGATAAAATAGGATTGAAATATAAGCACACTGGCAATGCAATGAACAAAGTTTACTAGTCATCTATCAAGCGATTATAGAGCAAGCGGAAGTTGGGCATAGCCCTACTTTTCTTGCCCCATTTGCCTAAAATGGGGTTTAGAGTATCCTCCAGGGATACTCTATAGCCTCTACAATATCGTAAAGCTCATTTTTGGTATACTGAGTAGTATACTATAAATCATATTCGATTCCTTAACAATAGGCCAGATAACTATATAAAAATATGAGGAGTTAATAAGAGGACTGCATAAAAAACTCCTGCCTGTCATTGGGAGACTAAAGCAGGAGTTTCATTATAAAACCTAAATATGAAAAAATTCATTAAAGAAGATGAAACGCCTTGGCGTCCTTTCTCTCTTTAATATACAAAAAAGTTGAAAACCTCAGACAGATTTGCCGAATATAACTTCTTACACTAAACAGGCCATATCCATCTTTTTATTAAGAAAATATTTTTTCGCTAAATTAGAGTTATGGCATTATATTACTTTAAACCCAGAAGAGCTTTCGATTTCAATCCACATCCATTTAAACTGGGAACTATCATGGGGCTTAAAAGGGGCTATGAAGACAATCATTTCCTACTGAAGATATACGGTATGAAAGAGAAATCTTTTGATGATTACTATAGGTACCATCTAAAATATTATCTATCGGCTGGAGACCGAACAGAGAAGGAGTTCTTTTCCCACCTTTGGTACATCGTTTCTACCAGGATAGATTACTTCAATCACCAGAACCCATTTTCCAAGAAACATCCACTTTACGTTTCCAATATCAAAAAGCTGAGCGGATTTCTGGATTTCCTATCACCAAAGGACAGGTGGAATGTTCGCCCAAATGATATTCTTCTCAAGGAAAAAGATGAACTGATCGCAAAACTACGGGAGGAGAATAAAAAGCTATCCGATTTCACGATAATGCGCAAGATCGAAATATACGATGATTACCATACCACAGTGATCGACCTGTTTCAACAGATGCAAAAATTAAAGCTTCCTAACGGCGCTCCCTTGTTACGAAAGGATATGCTCAGTCCCTATTATAAAATTTTGTCCAATTATTTTAGCAATAACAAAAAGAAGATCAGTATAGATACTGCTAAAAATTATTTTGTAGGTGAAGATAATTCACAGAAGGAAGTAAAAATTCCAGAAGATCGGCAACTATTCGTCATCGTTCCTAAAAAGAAGGATTGATCCCATCCTGTTTGATCCCTGAACATGACCATCGCGCCGAGTTGGTCATCCAAACTTCATCGCCAGATCCCAACTTTGTAGCAGTGGCCCCGCGTATAACCGGGGTACATATTGTTCCCAAAATTGGTATACCATGCTATTAGACATCCTGACAAAAGAAGACCTGTCGCAGTTCAAGAAAGAACTGCTCGAAGAAATCAGACAGATCCTAACAAACGAAAAAACTGACGCCGAAAGGGAATGGTTCCGCAGCCGTGAGGTAAGAAAGAAACTGAAAATATCTCCGGGTACGCTACAAAACCTGCGGATCACAGGCACGCTCCCATTCAAGAAAATCGGCGGTAGCATTTATTATCGCGCCAGCGATGTGGATAAGATGATGGAAGGAGGAGAAGGTAATGGATAACAATACACAAGACCATGACTTTGAAGTTTACTTTGAGCACATCGCAAAAGATAATAGACTGCTGCCATCACATATCGGACTGGTTATGGCACTTTTTTATTTTCATAAGCAGCCCGGCTTTCATGATTTTTTCTATACCAGCCGCAGGAAACTGATGCATTTTTCGCGGATCCGTTCAATCGCTACCTATCATAAATGCCTTTCCGAACTCGTCTTATATGGCTATCTGGAGTACATCCCCTCCTGGCACCCTACCAGGGCCAGCAGATTTAGGTTTATCGCTAACAATAATTCTGACAGCAATGGCTAGATCTAATGAAAACACAAGACGCGTCCGCTTCTGCTTCTCTATGGAAGTGAATCGCAGACTTGAACATCTTTCCCCTAAACTCGGCAGGACAAAACTTCTATTCCTGATAAAGATGTTTAATTATTTCAATAGAATCAAAAAGGATACTGCCGATCTGAACGACGGGGTGCTGAAAAATGAACTTTACAGTGGCGTATACTTTCCTTTATCCAAAAGCAGGAATCCGGTCTCCCTGAGTTCCTATGTACCCCTTGATAGGAGAGCTAACCGCTCTATAATTAAAATAATTTGTAAAAACATACGGGTTTATCCGGAAAAATTTGTAGACCAAAGCTTTTTTGAAGAGTTTAGTAGGAAATTTTTGAAAAAAGTAATTATAGCTTTCCAATACAAATCTGAAAAATCTGTATTTTTACTTAAATTAGTTTGAAAAATTCGCATAAATACACTTTGTTAGTTTGAAAAATTTGTGCTGACATAATAATTACTATAATTAATCTCAAAAGTTTGTAAAGATCATGGACAAGGATATCCCATTACACCTACAGGAGATACTGTTTTCTTCCAGCGATTCCAACATAAGCAGAGCCATTGGCAAGCTTGTCAAAGAAGGAAAACTGAAGAAGATTGCACCGAAGATATATACCCCAAATTTGGAGGAAGCTCCGGAGGCTATCGTGCTTCGGAATAGGTTCAAGATCATCGGGCATCTATATCCAGGTGTTTTGCTCAGTCACCGCTCCGCCCTTGAATTTAAACCTACTGATACTGGTGATATCTTTCTAACTTATTCCTATGATAGAAAGGTCAAACTCCCGGGCCTTACGTTGAACTTAATGCAGGGACAAGGGCCACTCCCAGGAGATTTACTTTTTTCCGATGGACTCTATGTCTCAGGACAGGACCGTGCATTATTGGAGAATCTTCAGGAATCCCGTAAAGTTGGAGGGGAGTCCAAAACATGGACAATTCCTCAGATAGAAGAAAAATTGGATCAGATCGTACGGGTTAAAGGCGAACAGGGACTAAATGAATTGCGGGACCGTGCAAGTGAAATCAGTACCAGGCTGGGTATGGATAGGGAGTTCGATAAGCTGAACCGGATGGTCGGCGCAATGCTGTCGACTAAGCCCTCGGGTATCCTGAAATCCCCGGTGGCCATTGCCCGGGCATTTGGGCATCCGTATGATCCGGCACGGTTGGACCTCTTCGAAAAGCTCTTTGTGGAATTGCAGCAGCGTGAGTTTGCGGATATATATGACGCAAACCAAACAACCAGGGCCTTCCGCAATTTTGCCTTCTACGAAGCCTACTTCTCTAACTTTATCGAGGGTACCCGTTTTGAGGTAGAAGAGGCTCTGAAGATCATTGATAGCGGAAAACCCTTGCCCGCAAGGGGAGAAGATTCTCACGATATACTGGGAACTTACCAAATGGTCAGTAATCGTGAGGAAATGCAGGTTGTCCCCAAGAATTCTGATGAGCTCATTCATATCCTTCGCTATCGGCATAAGACCATGCTAACTGCCAGACCTGACAAAAATCCGGGCGAGTTCAAGGACCGCAACAACCGGGCTGGTGATACTGAATTTGTCGACCATGAGCTTGTTGGAGGTACATTGGTACAGGGGTTTGATTTCTACAGAGCATTAAGGCACCCTTTTGCCAAAGCTGCATTCATGATGTTTATGATCAGCGAGGTACATCCCTTTTTGGATGGAAATGGGAGATTGGCGAGAGTGATGATGAATGCTGAGCTGACCAGCCAGGGACAGACCAAGATCATTATACCAACCGTTTTCCGGGACGATTACCTTGGCGCACTCAGACAATTGACACGCAGGCAGGAACCTGATACCTTTATCCGAATGTTGCAAAGAGCACAGTTGTTCAGCGAAACGATTAAGGGAGAAGATCTCTCCGCTATGCACCATGTGCTTGAAGCGAGTAACGCTTTCAAAGAAGACGACGGGTATATTCTTCGAATTGCTACCCCAGACCGAAAGCCATGGGAACAGGATGACGATGGACAGGACAGGGGTAGTAGTCTCAGACGTTAATTTCTCAAATAAGTCTTGAGAAAATTAGTTGAATAGGTGATACAAAATACCACATTTTAGCATTTTGCAAATCCTATTTTGCGCTATCCCCAGATTTGGAAAGAAAGACCGAGTTGCGAAGGTTGTTCTCCCTTTACCCTGCAATGCCCCAATTGAGGCATTGCAGAGTAAAGGCAAGATGGTTTTCGGGGTCCCCGAAAACACAACTTGCGCGTATTAAAACACTTCATTTTTTTTGTACTCAGAACGAATCTCAGTTCCAAACAGCGTGATTCGATAGCAGGAGGGCAAGCCTAATAGCATAAAAGCAATATTGCCCAATAGCTTATCTTCCTAGTACCCTATTCGAAAGTTTGTTTATTATGTTCCTTGTTAAGATTCTTTAACTGTTGCTGGCATATCAGATGGGTCTAGAACATCGCTCAGCTGAACAGCATGGATAGCTTCCGTATAGTAATCCACTCGGATAGGGCCCGTCAATTTTCTGGCTGGTAGTGATAATACCTCCTGTAGAATTGATCAGGCTTATCCGGTATTAGGTACAGGCATGTCGGTTCATTGAGCAATTGGCGATAAATAAACTATTATATCTAAATTTCTAAATTCTTACTACAAATATGTAATATGAAAGCGATGTATGAAAACATCGCTTTCTTCCTGAATTAAGCAATATTTCTTCGACTATGATTTGCCTTTATTAGAGTAAGCACCTTAGGTGGCCCATAGCGCTGCGATTTTAGCATGATCTGTTGGCGCAGTTTTATTCTCGATCGTTCTTTCCAGTTTTTCCATGTCTATTGCGACCCTATTGTCCAATAACTTCGCATAATGCTGCGTAGTCTTAATGTCCGTATGTCCAAGCATCTTGGAAACAGTTTCGATAGGTACACTATTTGCCAATGTAACAGAAGTGGCGAACGTATGACGTGATTTGTGAAAAGTGAGTTCTTTTGTTATCTCACACACATCCGCTATTTCTTTAAGATAGCTGTTCATTTTCTGATTGCTGAGAACTGGAAGAACCATATCCTTGGCTATGCACGGCGGATAATCATGATACCTTTCAATGATTTCAAGAGCTTTGGGAAGTAGTGGAATATTTGACGACGTTTCGGTTTTTTCTCTGCTGGTGAAGATCCAGAGTTTTCCGTCCACTCCTTCAGAAATATCAATCCATTTTAGTTTCTTTACATCTGCATAGGAAAGTCCAGTGTAACAACAAAAGACAAAGATATCGCGGACATGTGCAAGTCTTGGTATTTTGAAGTTCTTTTCTTCTATCCTCCGAAGTTCCGCCTCTGTCAGAAATTCCTTCTCTTTAGCTTTGGCCTTGATCTTATAAAAGGCAAATGGATCGTCCGTTATCCATCTGTGCGCGATACATACCTTGATGATCTTGCGAAGGTGCTTCATGTATTTTGCTGCCGACACGGCTGAACAGCCTATTATGGCACGAAGAAAGAATTCGTAGCCTGTGACAAAAGCATGGTCAATCTTTCTTGTGTCGATATCTGCTAGTCTAAATTCTTTCTCTAAATACCCTTCAATATGTGAAAACGAGGTTTTATACCCTTTGAGTGTATTGGGTTTGAATCCATTTCCCAAAAGTGTTTCCATCTGCATATTATGTTCTTTAAAAACATCAAGAAATTGCTTTCGTTTGATATCCTTTCCTTGATACCTCAACTTGATGGATTCTGCTGTAATTTCCTCTGCGGCAGCCTTCATAGCGGTATGGATCGTACTTATTTTAGTTACGAGGGTATCAAGATAGCTGTTCAGGGTCTTGACAGTTTCGATCGTACCCTTTACCCGGTTGCCTTTTGAATTCCATTTTTATGGTTCACATTCACGTCCCGTGGAGACTTCTTTTGGGATACCATATACGGTAATTCGCATGTAGATTGGCTTGGGGCCACTAACATAATTTTTTGGTTTCTTCAGATAGAAGAGCAAGGAATAATTTGTACTCATGACAACATCATTTAAGTGAAACAAAATTAGCCTTGCAACTAAAACGGATCAAGATGTTTGATTTTTAAAAATCTTGATTATAAGGGTGTTATCATCATTTCAGTGAGTAGGTAAATGAGCGAAAATGACTCACTGATTGACTCACTTTTTTATTGGGAATTCGTGTAAGTTTTGTAGATACTGAAAAACAAAAAAGCCTGCAAACGCTTAATTTGCAGGCTTTTGTACGTTTTGACTTTTAGATCTGTAGCCCGTAGGGGAATCGAACCCCTGTTTCAAGAATGAAAATCTTGCGTCCTAACCCCTAGACGAACGGGCCGTTTTCTGTTTCGGTGTGCAAATATAGAAATATTTATAAAAGTGTCAAAATTTTTATCTTTTTTTTATTCATTTTTTTTGAAATAGATCATAAACCCCTCTAGAATAGCTATATTTAGAGTCATTGAAAAAGTAACCAACATGACTAATTTTAAAAAAATCAAAAAACCGCTACTCTATGCCGGACTAGGCTTGGCTTTATTAAGTCAGGAAGCCTATGCCCAGAAATCGAGTGCTATTGCAGATCAACTGCAACTCACCTGGAAGGTCAAAGACGGACAGAATATCCGTAAAAATCCGGTATCCACCCTAATTTTAAAAAACAAAGGAAAAAGCGCTGTTCAACTCAACGACTGGAGCCTCTGGTTTAATTTTATTCGCTCTATTGATCCCGATAAGGTCGACAAACGTTTTGCGATAGACCACCGAAACGGAGATCTCTTTCAGGTTAGCTTTAAGAAAAATAACTTTTTATTAAATGCGCAAGATACAGTCCACATCGATTTTATCACGACTGGACTGGTCAATTATACGGATGGACCAATTGGTCTATACCTAAAAAATAATAAAACTGGGCTTGCAACAAATATTTCGGATTATGCTGCGGCTAAAATTGCTCCCCAGTCCGACGCTGAAAAAACAGATTACTTTGCTTATAAATACGATCAAAATAAGCTGGTAGAGGGTATAGCAGCACAGCATATCATCCCTTTACCAAGCAATATCAGCATCAATAATAATGAAAAATTCAACCTATCGACAGATACAAAACTGTTTGTTGACCATGAATTTGCTAGCGAAGGAGTCTTTCTGACAGACTTCCTGAACAGCTATTCAGGCGTTAAGCTAGCAGCTTCATCCAGTCCACAAGGCGGCATTGAAATTGTCAAAACAAACAACTTAAAGCCCGAATCCTATCACTTGACGATTGGTGCTAAAGGTATACGAATAGAGGCTTCTGATAAAGCTGGTGCATTTTATGCCATACAATCGTTAAAATCGTTGATCAATCACAGTCAATGGAACAAAGGCATAAAATCGATCACATTACCATTCGGCAACATTGAAGATAGCCCGCGCTATGGTTACCGTGGATTTATGCTGGATGCTGCCCGTAATTTCCATAGCAAAGCCGAGGTTTTAAGAATATTGGATCTCATGGCTTCTTACAAGTTGAACAAGTTCCATTTCCACTTCATTGACGACGAAGGTTGGCGATTGGAAATTCCAGCCCTACCCGAATTAACGGCCATCGGAGCCAACCGTTCGGCTAATTTTGAAGATGGAAAGGCTATACAGTCTGCTTATGGTTCTGGAGCGACAGCCAAATCGCATCAATTCTACAGTGTTGCTGACTATATCGAAATTTTAAAATATGCACAGGCAAGACACATCGATGTCATACCCGAGGTCGAAACTCCTGGTCATGCGCGTGCTGCAATCAAAGCAATGCGTGCGCGTTTTGTACATTATTCAAACCTTGGCGATAAACAAAAGGCAGAGGAATTCTTGCTGGACGATGCAGAGGACAAATCCGTTTACAATTCTGCACAAAACTGGAATGACAATGTCATGAACCCCGCCCTACCTTCAACCTATCACTTCCTGAGCAAGGTGATCGATGAAATCAAAGCGATGCATGATCAGGCTGGGGTTCCGTTGAAAATTATCGATTTGGGAGGCGACGAGACGCCAAGTGGTGTTTGGGAAAAATCGCCAAAGGTATTGGCCTTTATGAAGGAAAATAATATCGCCAATGTACTCGACGTATGGCCACTGTATATTACCAAAATTAATACCCTTGTTCAAGAAAAAGGGCTGACGATGTCTGGATGGGAAGAAATGGGTATGCGCAATAAAGGAAAAGGCATGGTTGTAAATGCCGATCTAGGAAAATCCGACATCCATTTGAACGTATGGAACAATCTCCCTGGACAAGGACAGGAAGACCTCGCTTATCGATTGGCAAATGCAGGATATAAAGTTGTTTATACGAGTGCTGCAAACAACTACCTGGATATGTCTTGGGACCGTGATTTTGCTGATCCAGGACACAGTTGGGTTGGTACGGTTAATTTGAATAGAACTTATTCGTTTTCTCCTGAAAATTTCTTCATCAATCTGCGCAAGGATGACACAGGAAAAGATCTTAGGCCTGAGGCATACACCAATAAAGAACAGCTTACAGCGGAAGGGAAGAAAAACCTCCTCGGTATCAAAGGGGCCTTATGGGCAGAAAAGGTATCTACTGACCAACGTCTTGAGGAAATGATATTTCCACGTTTAATAGCGATTGCTGACCGCGCGTGGGCACCCGAACAAACCTGGGAAAAAGGAAATTCTTTTAACGAGGCCATTTACCGTAAATCATATACCTCCTTTATCAAAAAATTAGGTGAGGATGAATTGAGAAAACTGGATAGGGTAAATGGAGGCTATACCTATCGACTTCCTAAAATAGGAATCAAGAAAGAAGGTAGCCAACTCCTTATCAATACCGATTATCCCGGTTTTAAAGTCTACTATAGCGAAAACGGCACTACGCCAACTTTGAAATCTAAACTTGTGAACGGTCCAATACCATTCCAAACTGGAAAGAAATACTTATTTAAGGTATTTGATGCGAGAGGACGATCAGGTGATGTGATTAGCTATTAATATCGGGATTCAAAATGATGGATACTATTGGCGTTAATAATAGCAAAGCACGAAGCTATCTTAAAGTAATTTCGATCACTTTAAGAATTGGCTATTCGAAACGACACTCGGGCTGATCGTGACAAATAGAAAAAAAAAGGGCTGTCCAAGATTGGGCAGCCCTATTTTTATAAGTCCTAATTTTTTTAAGTGGCTCAGGACTTTTTTATGTCGTCAGACAGTTATTTTATAGTCAGACAATTATTCTAGTCAAATTTCCATCTTACGAACGCTTCAATAGCTTCATAATTTGCAAGACCTAATTGGTCATATAAAGCTGCGGTTTCGCTTGTACGGTCTTCAGCACGGACCCAGAATTCACGTGGATCATCTCCAGGGAATACAGGTAAATCTTTTTGAGATTGGTGTTTGAAGATGGCTAAACGTTTGCGATAAACTTCTTGTGGAGATAATGGAACGGCCATTTGGATCTCGTGGATTGGGTATTCATGCCATGCTCCTCTGTATAACCACAACCAACAATCTTTGGTCCACTCATCTGTTTTGCTCAATCTGCTCAATGCTTCAAACAAGATATCGAAACATACTTTATGCGTACCATGTGGGTCAGCAAAGTCACCTGCAGCAAATACCTGATGTGGTTTTACCTGACGCAACAATTCCATTGTTTGTTGAATATCATCTTCAAAAGATACATTTTTTGAAAACTTCTGTCTATCATAGAAGGGTAAATCCTGGAAATGGATATTTTCATCTGGCAAACCAACCAAACGAGCTCCTGCGATCGCCTCACCCTTACGGATCAATGCTTTGATTTTACGGACAAGTTCAGTATCGATCTGATTTGGTTTTTTTGTCGCAAAAATTGCTCTTTCCTCATCATAAATTCGACCGATCTGAGAAGCTTCCGCCTCTGCCCCTATTTGTTTTGCTAAATCTTCAGCAAACTCCAGATAACGTACCACATCATCATCCCAAACAGCTGTATTACCACAAGTTTGATAAGCAACATGGACATTGTGTCCTTGGTCTGCCAGACGAATAAATGTACCCCCCATCGAGATGACATCATCATCCGGGTGTGGAGAAAATACAATCACATTTTTCTTCGCTGGATTGGCACGCTCAGGACGTTGTGAATCGTCAACATTGGGTTTACCTCCCGGCCATCCCGTGATCGTATGTTGAAGTTCGTTGAATATACGGATGTTGATATTATATGCCGGACCGGTTTCTGTAACCAACTTCGCCATTCCGTGTGCATTATAATCCTCGTCGGTAAGTTTCAGGATTGGTTTTTTGATCTCTAAAGCTAACCAAACAACTGCTTTTTTAATTAACGAAGGTGTCCAAGTAACATCTTCAGCTAACCAAGGAAGATCAAAACGTGTCAACAATGAAGCAGCAGCTTCATCAAGAATAAATTCAACGTTATCCGATAATTGTAGATAAGTTGCAGGAATCTCTGAGGAGATTTCACCTTCAACTGCTTTTTTAATGATCTCAGCCTTTGTTTCGGTCCAAGCCATCAAAATAATCTCTCTCGCTTTGAAAATTGTACCTACACCCATGGTAATCGCTTTTGTTGGTACATTTTCTTTTCCACCAAAAGCACGGGAAGCATCGCGACGAGTTAAATCGTCCAACGTTACGACACGTGTACCTGAGTTAGGTGCAGAACCTGGCTCATTGAATCCGATATGGCCTGTACGGCCAATACCTAGTAATTGAATATCTAAACCTCCTGCTGCCGTAATCTTCTGTTCATACGCCTCACAGAATGCATTTACTTGATCAGAAGCTAAGGTACCATCTGGAATATTTACATTGGCTGCATCAATATCTACGTGGTCGAACAAGTTTTTGTTCATAAAGGTTACATAGCTCTGATCAGCATCAGGTTGCATAGGGTAGTATTCGTCAAGATTGAAGGTAATCACGTTCTTAAAGCTTAAACCTTCTTCTTTATGCAAACGAATCAATTCTTGATAGACTTTTACCGGTGTGGCACCGGTAGCAAGGCCCAGAACAGCTTTCTCACCTTTCTCTTGCTTTGCACGAATAATTTCAGCAATACGATTTGCAACGTTTTTCGAAGCTGAATTTTGATCTGGATAGACGCTCACAGGGACTTTTTCGAAGCGCGTTTCTTCCAATAAATTTAATCTAGCCATTTTATGGGTATGTTGATAAACGTGAATTACAAATTTATAAAATTAGTACCTCAAGTTGAAGTAAAATTTTAATAAAGTGGTTCTTTCTTAGCAATATTTTAAATAAAACCTTTTAGCTATTCTTTTAGGTCAATAATACGATTATACCTTATTCAAAATCTCGACGGCTTTTAATAGCGTTTCATCCTTTTTAGCGAAACAGACCCGCAAAACTTGTTGATTTGTAGCTTCTTTATAGAACGCCGAAAGTGGGATTGTTGCAATTTTGTGTTGCCTGGTTAACAAACAAGCAAACTCAAATTCTTTCTCCTGACTGATAGCACTATAATCTATATTAAGGAAATAAGTTCCTTCGCAAGGAAGAATCTTAAACCGGGATCCCCTTAATCCGTCCTTCAACAAATTCCTTTTCCGCTCAAAAAAATACGATAGGCCTTTGACATAACTTATATCCTCCAGATATGCTGCAATAGCGAATTGCATGGGCGTATTTACGCTAAATACATTGAATTGATGTACCTTTCTAAATTCTTGAGTTAATTGCGGCGGGGCAATGCAATAACCAATCTTCCAACCCGTGGTATGCAACAACTTTCCAAAGGAAGCAATAACAAAACTTCGCTCCCGCAAAGTGGGTATTTCCAGTACCGATTGCGGGGAAGCTCCGTCAAACACAATATGCTCGTATACCTCATCGCTCAGCAACAATGCGTTGGTACCTGATAACAAATCCCCAAGTTTAATCAATTCTTCTCTACCAAGTACTTTGCCTGTTGGATTATTCGGATTATTGATGATTATTAAACGGGTTTTGGAATTAACTAACGTAGCTACGTAATCCCAGTCAATCTGAAAATCAGGAGCCAATAATCGCACGGGAACAACTTTACCGCCGAACAATTCGATAGTCGGCGCATAACAATCATATGCCGGTTCAAAGATAATAACCTCATCCTGTGGATTAACAACTGTGGCAATAGCTGTAAAAATTGCTTGTGTACCGCCAGATGTCACAGTAAGCTCTGCTGTTGCATCAACCGCCACGTCATAAACTTCACGATATTTTTTAGCGATAGTATCACGTAATGCCTGTGCCCCAATCATTGGCGCATATTGGTTATGCCCCTGTTCCATTGCCTTAGACACGAATTGAACCAACTTCGGATCGGTCTCAAAGTCAGGAAAACCTTGCGACAGATTTAAGGCTTGCTGCTCATTGGCAAGCATCGTCATTTTGGTAAAGATCGTCGTGCCGACATGTGGAAGTTTAGAAGTTAGGTTGAAGTTCATTTTTTGACATTTTATTAATCTACTAAATTAGTGGATTTTCTTATATTTGTAAATATATATAAGAATAATAACATGATAAAATACATCACACTACTTTTTTTAGTTCTGCCATTCTTTGGTTCTGCACAAAAAAAAGAACTTACCAAAGAGGAGTATATTGCACGCGTTAAGGCCGCTCCGGATTCAATCTCGACATTGGTTGACTTGCGTAGAGTCGGCGGTTATGACCCTGTATACCCCGAGCTTCAAGCGCTTTATAATACCTTGAGTAAAAATGTCAAGAATTCAAGTGAAGGAAAAGAGTTCCAAGACTACTTAAATACGTTGGAAACGGTTCAAATTGGAAAAACAGCTCCCGCGTTTACGCAAAATGATACTACTGGTAACCCTGTAAAGCTTTCGGACTTTAAAGGAAAGTATGTTCTCCTTGATTTTTGGGCATCTTGGTGCCCGGATTGCCGTGTCGAAAGCCCAGATCTTGTAAAAACATACCAACAATTTAAAGGTGAAAACTTTGAAATATTGGGTATATCCTTTGATAAGGATCGCAATTCTTGGATTAAAGCCATCCATGCAGATAAATTGCACTGGCGTCATGTTTCGGATCTCAAACGTTGGCAAAATGATGTCGGAACATTATATGGCGTAAAATCTATTCCTCAGAATGTACTGATCGATCCTAATGGGAAAATCGTCGCCAAGAATTTACATGGTGATGCTTTACGCGCGAAATTGAAAGAAGTCTTGAAAAAGTAAACTATAGACGATCCATAAAAAAGACCATGTTTTAGTAAAAGCATGGTCTTTTTATTTTTATTCTTTGAAGAAGGCCATTTTTCTGAAAAAATCTATTTTAAGATGATCCCAGTAAATTAGGATATTAAACGATTGATTACCCCTTTTTCTCGCTTAGCCAAACAAAGCACTGAAGATGTCCTCCAATTTGGCAACCGGACGAATGGCAATATTATATTTTTTAGCATCCAATCCTTTGGTATTGAATTTAGAAATAAAAATACCATCAAAGCCCAACTTCTCGGCCTCCTGTATACGCTGTTCAATGCGATTTACGGCCCTTATCTCACCCGATAAACCAACCTCACCGGCAAAAGTCAGATTGGATCGAATCGCGATATCTTGTTGTGAAGAAATAATTGCAACAACAACAGCCAAATCAATCGCAGGATCTTCAACACGCAACCCACCGGCAATATTCAAAAACACATCCTGTGCACTTAACCTAAAGCCAAAGCGTTTCTCCAAAACAGCCAGCAGCATATTTAATCGCTTCGTATCGTAACCTGTAGAAGAGCGCTGAGCATTTCCAAACGCCGAATTACTCACCAGTGCCTGCACTTCAATCATCATAGGGCGCACTCCTTCGAGCATCGCCGCAATGGAAACGCCACTAACAGGTTCATCGCGCTGGGAAATCATAATCTCCGAAGGATTTGACACTTCCCTCAATCCCGACCCCTGCATTTCATAAATACCGAGTTCTGAAGCAGATCCAAAACGATTCTTTACGGCCCGTAAAATTCGGTATACATGATGACGATCACCCTCAAATTGAAGCACCGTATCCACCATATGTTCTAAAACCTTGGGGCCTGCAATAGATCCGTCCTTGGTAATATGCCCTACAATAAAAACTGGTGTACTGGTTTCCTTTGCAAACCGCAGCAATTCTGCGGTACATTCGCGTACCTGAGAAACCGACCCTGGTGCCGATTCAATTTGTGCGGAATGTAAAGTCTGTATAGAATCTATTACAATGACGTTCGGCTGTACCGTCTCGATCTGCTTGAAAATATTTTGAGTAGATGTCTCGGTAAGGATATAACAATTTGCTTTAGAAGATTGTGACAATCGCTCTGCCCGCATCTTAATTTGCTGTTCGCTTTCCTCCCCAGAAATATAAAGTGTCTTGACTTGTGGAATCGACAAAGCGAGCTGTAACATCAACGTAGACTTCCCAATACCAGGTTCGCCTC
>Ga0222426_100095_pt1 | contig 149359 bp, 130 predicted proteins | sample 2B50Ametagenome_FD_180087 | JGI IMG/M metagenome (GOLD analysis project Ga0222426, IMG submission 180087) | Enriched microbial communities from leaf-cutter ant dump, University of Wisconsin, Madison, United States - 2B50A (version 2) | ecosystem: Environmental > Terrestrial > Nest > Insects...
GTGCCACGGTGACCGCCGCATCATCATCTGCACCGGACTCGGTCACCGTGACGTTGCTGTCACCGGTGAACGTCACCTTGCCGTTCGGGCCGATGTTGCTGGTGTTCGTGCCGTCGGTCACGTTCCAACCCGCGTTGGCCGCATCGTTGGCCGCACCGATGGCGTCATTGATGTTGTCTTCGCCGGTGCCGCCGATGTTGTCCCCCATGGTGATGGTGCCATCATCGGCCAGATCGGCGTCGCCGCCGAGCACGTCCACCAGGCTGCCGGCGACATTGCCGATCACCGCCTGCGTGGCGTAGAGCTGCGAGCCGTTGATGGCGTCGGTGCTGCTGCCGCTGATGCGGCCGGCGGCAACGTTGGTGATGGTGCGCTCGGCACCCGCCGCGCCCACGCTGACGGTGGATTTCGGGTTGGTACCGGCAAAGCCACCATAGGTGATATTGCCGACCGTAGCTTCATTGGTTCCAACGGCTTCGCCGGTCACCGATTCGGCGCCCAACGCAACATCGTTGGCATTGTTCGCAATGGCGTGACTGCCCAGAGCAACGCTGTAGCTGACCTTCGCAGCAGCATCCCCTCCCAGAGCAAGGGCATCATCGCCACCTGCATTGGCATTGATGCCGAGAGCCACCGAGCCGATCGAGTTCGCCGTCGCACCGGACCCCATCGCGACACTGTCGTAGTCGCGGGCACGCGCACCCTCGCCGATGGCGATGGCATTGTTGTTGCCCTCGGTATTGCTACCGGTTGCAACCGCACCCGTGCCCAAAGCAATCGAGTTGCCGCCGCTTGCCTGCGCACCAGCTCCCTGCGCGATATTGTTGCCCTGCGCGACAGTGGCACCAGCCACCCTGTTCGTCACCGCGCTAGCACCGATCGCGATGTCACCATTCTGATTCGCGGCACTGGCGTCACCCATGGCAATGGTTTTAACGCCGATGGCCTGCGCGTTGTTGCCGATGGCAATTGCCCGATCAGCACCCGCACCGACCCTCGCCGATGTACCGATTGCCATGGCGTTGTCGGCCTCTTCACCGGCATTGGCCGTACTGCTTTGCCTGTTGCTGCCCGCCGTCCAGCCACCAACCGTGGCCTGCTCACCGATGGTGATGGAAGCCTCGCCGTTCACGAGGCCGACATTGCCAATTGCAACGGCCTTGGGGCCGTTGGTCTGGTTACGCAGGCCGATTGCCACGGTCTGATGACCAAGGACATTGTTCTCCTTGCCGACCGCCGTGCTTTCTCGGCCGATCTCGACATCGCCGGAGTAATTCGCGTCTCCTGAATCCGCAACGCCGATCTTGTTGCCTTTGCCGATCGCAGTGCTCTCGCGGGCATAAACCTTGTTGTCAGCACCAATCGCCGAGCCGCTGTCGGCCTCGCTGTTGCCAGGTGCCGTTCGATCAAGTTCGTCTGCAACCAGATTGCTCCGGCCGATCGCCAGGGAGTTCGTCGAGTGAGCCTTGCTGGTGTCACCCATGGCAAGGCTGTTGCCGCCGAACGCTTCGTTGGAGGAGCCAAACGCCGATGCCACCGAGCCGGTGACGGTGTTCTTGAAACCCACCGCGTTGCTGCGGCTGCCATTGGTAATGGTGTTGCGTGCACCTATCGCGGCGCTTTCCTTACCCGTGACGCTGTTACCGTAACCAATGGCGGTGCTGTCCACGTCACCGCTTACTTGGCTGTCCGCACCAACCACGGTTGCGTTCCACGCATGCGCCGATGCATTCATGCCGATGGCGGTTGACTTCTCGGCATTCGCGGATGCGGCGGGGCCGATGGCAACTGAGTTGAGGCCAGTCGCACCATTGTTGGCGTAGTTGCCGCTGCCGTCACCGGCACCCACCGTCGAATTGACGCTGAAGTAGTGCAGGTCGTCGGACAGCGCCATCACCTGCTGGTTGGTGATGTAAAGCTGCGAACCATTGACCGCGTCAGTGCTGGCAGCGTCGAGTCGCCCCGCACCCACGTTCTGGATCTGACGCTCGCCTCCGGCCACGCCCGTACCGACACTTACCACGCCCATCGGCGTCGCACCCGCAGCCGTCGCCGTGCTGCCTGCAATGACGAAGGTGCCCGTATGGGCAGCCGCCGTCACCGAGTTCACACCAAGCGCCACACTGTTGGCATTGGCAGCCTGTGCGCCCGAGCCGATGGCCGCGCTGTTGTCTGCCGATGCGCTGGCTGAGGTACCCGTTGCCAGCGACTGGGTGCCAGTGGCATGGGCGCCGGTGCCGAAAGCAGTCGCACCGACTTTCGTGGCACTGGTCCCGTTGTTGCCGATCGCCAGAGTATTCGTTGCGGACGCCGTGGTCTGCCCGCCAATGGCCGTGGAATCCTGGCCAGTGGCTTTGGCGGCAGCACCAATGGCCAAAGCATCACCCAGGCCCGCAGAAGTTCCGTTGGCTACTGTGTCATTGCCGATGGCGATGTTGGTGGAACCGATCGCTGCCGCGTTCGCGTTCCTTCCCAAAGCGATACTGGCCGAACCTGCGGCCACCGACTGCCCGCCGATGGCGATCGCATTGGTGCTGGTAGCCTGGGCTCCCCGAGTGTCATTGCTGCCGATGGCGATGGCGCCAACGCCTGACGCCTGTGTCGAATTGGCCACAGTGAGTGCCGTGGTGCCGTCACCTGCGGCACCGCCGATGGCGACGGAGTTCCTCCCGGTGGCGTTGCTGCCGAAGCCCAGCGCCGTGCTTCCGACACCAGTGGCGACGGTTTCGAGACCGAATGCGCTGGCCCACTTCGCTGCCGTGCCGTTGAAACCGAAGACGGAACCGCCGGTGCCGGTGACCGTGCTGTAGCTGCCGAACACGCTGGCGGCGAGATTGTTGTTGCCACTCGCATTGCAGCCCAGAACGCTGGAGTAGGTGCCGGACCCGTCAACGGGCTGCGCGCTCGTGGCTGGCTTGGAAACGCGGCCGACCACACTTCCAGCCGTTGATGAAACGCAATTTCCAGTGGGAGCGGGATAGATCACTGCCTGCGCAGCCATTGGTGTCAACCCGAAGGAAAACATCACGATGGCCGCCAGTGGCGCCAAGCCAAGGCGACGGGGCCCCGAAACACCGCCATCGGTCGCGCCCCCACGGTCGCGCGTGGCCAGCTCCGAAGCCACCACCATCTGACCCAGCGACTTGTTCCAAACCTTGCTGTAGACCTTGTTCATGACCGTCTCCAAACGGAATGCATTTGCAAAAGAAAAACTTGATGAGGAGGGCGCACGCACACACGCCTGACGGGCCTTTCAAGGCACGCCAGTGATCAGAAATGCATCAGCGGATAAACGTCACGAACACTCGCGGCTGCCGTCCGCGAGCGAGAATGTGGTTGTCATCAATTGCTGCCCCAGTTTCATGCGGAGTCAAGAAGGCGCCAGCCATCTCCGCGTTTCATAATAGATGCTTAACGCATCAGTGCAAAGTGTGACATTCTGCCCACTGGCACTTCATGCATGGCACTCCAACTACGGTCGCCAAACCATAGGAAAAGTCCCAAATGGCGTAGTTACGGGCTTTCTCTGGGAGCTGCCCATACATAGCAAGAATCGAGCCATAACCTTGTGGAATGTCTCGCACCTATAACCATCGGACCAGCAAAGAAGCGTTTCATGCCCGATGTGCCCGCGCCGGCTTCACAGCCATCGACGGGCGCCCCACGGCAGGATATGCGCCCCGCGGCCCCCGTACGGCAACGGGAGCGAGCACGGGGCGATTCCCGGTCAGCGGGCGTCGACCGCCGCCGTCACCACCACCTCGACCTTCCATTCCGGCTGCGCCAGCCTTGCCTCCAGCGTGGCCCGCGCCGGCGCCTGCCCGGGCACCACCCAGGCATCCCACACCCGGTTCATGCCCTCGAAATCCGCCATGTCGGCCAGGAAGATCTGCGCCTGCAGGATCCGAGTCTTGTCGCTGCCGACCTGCGCCAGCAAAGCGTCCAGCGCCGCCAGCACCTCGCGCATCTGACCTTCGATGTCCGTCGCACCATCATCCTCAGGCACCTGTCCGGCGAGATAGGCCACGCCGTTGTGGATGGTCGCCTCGGACAGGCGGGAACCGGCATCGATGCGCTGGATCATGGAGAACTCCTCGTGGTGTGAAAGGGGGCGAAGTGTAAAGGCCCGCAGCAAACAGCCGGCACCGAAGCCCCAAAAGCATCGCCCCCGAGGTTCGCCCCCCTGTAGGAGCCCGCTTGCGGGCGATGCCTTTGCCCTCACGCCAACGCAAAACCCCGCACTCGCCGATGGCCTGGAAGGCGGCATGCTTTTTCGTGTTTTGGGTGGAAAGCATCGCCCGCGAGCGGGCTCCTACCGGGGGTCACGGCATCGCTGTAGGAGCCCGCTTGCGCGGCGATGCCTTTGCCCTCACGCCAACGCAAAACCCCGCACTCGCCGATGGCCTGGAAGGCGGCATGCTTTTTCGTGTTTTGGGTGGAGAGCATCGCCCGCGAGCGGGCTCCTACCGGGGGTCACGGCATCTCTGTAGGAGCCCGCTTGCGGGCGATGCCTTTGCCACCACGCCAACGCCCCCCCGCATTCGCCTTTGGCCTGGAAGGCGGCATGCTTTTTCGTGTTTTGGGTGGAGAGCATCGCCCGCGAGCGGGCTCCTACAGGGGTTCGCGGCATCCTTGTAGGAGCCCGCTTGCGGGCGATGCTTTTTGCCTTTGCGAATCCCGAATCCCGAATCCCGAATCCCGGTTCCAAAGGCATCGCCGGCGGGTGGGCTCCTACGGGGTTTGCGGCATTTCTGTGGTGGGGGTGTTGAATTCGTGCCTCACGGTCAGTGCCACCCACGCCACGCTCGCCACGGCCACGGCCGAGCCGGCCGTCACCACGCCCCACCAGCCGGCGCGCGCAAATGCCACCGCACCCAGGCTGGAGCCCAGTGCACCGCCGATGAAGTAGCAGGTCATGTAGGCCGAGGTGATCCGGTTGCGTGCGTCTGCATTCAGCGCGTAGATCACGCTCTGGCTGCCGATGTGCACGCCCTGCACCGCCACGTCCAGCAACACCACGCCCACGATCAACGCCGCCAGCGAATGCGGCGCGAATGCCAGCGACAGCCACGACAGCAGCAACACGCCCAATCCGCCCCAGGTCACCCAATGGCCGCGGCCGTGATCCGACCACTTGCCGGCCAGGTTCGCCGCCAGCGCACCGGCCGCGCCGATCAGGCCGAACAGGCCGATCACCGCCGTGCCGTAGTGGTAGCCCGGTCCGGCCAGCAGGAACGCCAACGTGGTCCAGAAGATGCTGAAGCCGGCAAACAGCAGGCCGCCCAGCACTGCGCGGGCGCGCAACACCGGCTCGTCACGCAACAGCACCAGCACCGAACCGACCAGCGCCGGCCAGGACAGGCTGGCCTTGCCCGGATGCGACGGCAAGCGCCGCCACAGCAGCGCCGCCACTACCACGATCAACCCGGCCGCCACCCAGTAAACGCAGGTCCAGCCACCGAGGCCGGCCAGCAGACCTGAAGCGGTGCGCGCCAGCAGAATGCCCAGCAGCAGGCCGCTCATCACCGTGCCGATCGCCCGGCCACGCTCCTGCGGTGCGGCCAAGGTGGCGGCGAACGGCACCAGGATCTGCGCGCTGACCGAGCAGGCGCCACTGATCACCGTGCCGATCAGCAGCAGGGTCAGGCCGTGCGCGAAGGCGCTGATCACCAACCCCACGGCACCGCCCAGATACAGCCCCACCACCAGCTTGCGCCGATCCAGCCGATCGCCCAGCGGCACCAGCAACAGCAGGCCGGAGGCATAGGCCAGCTGGGCGGCGGTGACCACCAGACCGGCGCGGGCCTCGCTGATGCCGAACTGCTCGGACAGCATCTGCAGCAGCGGCTGCGCGTAGTAATTGCTGGCCACCGCCAATCCGGTGGCCATCGCCATCAGCAGGACCAGGCTGCGCGGCAGGCGCGAGGTTTCGTTCGACATGGAATGACATCGGGGATGGGTCAGAGGGGCGCCATGGTGGCGGCAACACATCCATCTATCCAATGCATTGTTTTCAATCCATCCATCTTGATAATGGATGGATGATCACCCTGCGCCAGCTCGAATTCGTCGTGGCCGTGGCCGAGGAAGGCAGCTTCACCGCGGCCGCCGCGCGCTGCCATACCGTGCAATCGGCGCTCAGCCACCAGATCGCCAAGCTGGAGGATCAGCTGGGTGCGCGGCTGTTCGAGCGCCACAGCCGCCGATTGCGCATCACGCCGGCCGGCGAGGTGTTCCTGCGCAACGCCCGCCTCACCCTGCGCGCGGCCGAACGCCTGCAAGACGAGATGGCCGAGGCGTTGGGCACGGTCAGCGGGCGGATCAACATCGGTCACATTTCCTCGCTGGCCACGGTGGCCGTGCCGCAATTGCTCAGCGACTACCGGCAGGCCCACGCCGGCGTGGACGTGCACCTGCGCACCGGCATGAGCGAAGTCCTGTTGCAGGATCTGGCCGAAGGCCGGCTCGACATCGCCCTGGTCGGCGTCGGCCCGCAGGTGCCGCTGCCGGAAGAGCGCCTGTTGCTGCATGAGGAAACCCTGGCCGTCGTCGTCGCGCCCGGCCATCGCTTCGCCGGACGCCGACGCATCACCCTTGCCGACCTGGACAATGAACCGATGGCCGGCCTGGTCGCAGGTGCCGGCACCCGCGGCATCATCGACGCCGCCTTCGCCGACGCCGGGCTGCGCCAGCGCCTGCAATACGAGGTCACCCACGGCGATCTGGTACGACAACTGGTGGCCGCCGACCTCGGCGTGTCGATCCTGCCGTCCACCATCGCCCGCAATCTGCCCGACGTGGTTGCGGTGAAACTGCAGCCGGCCTTCCCCTTCTTCACCTACGCCTGCTGGGCCCGCGACCCGACCCCAGCCGCCCGCGCCTTCATGGACCTGATCCGACAACACCACGCCATTCCCACGTAGGTCGGGCATCGCCCGACACCACATGCGGCCCTCACCACGAAACCGCGCGACGGATGCGTGGATCCAGCGAAACGCACAACGCCCCGCGGAAGCCGCATGCCATGTCGGGCACCGCCCGACACCACCTGCGGCCCTCACCACGAAACCTCACGACGGATGCGAGGATCCGGTGAACGCGAAGATCAGGCCAGATGCCGCCGGAACCAGTCCAGCGTGCGCTGCCATGCCAGCTTCGCTGCCGCCTCGTCGTAGCGCGGGGTGGAATCGTTGTGGAAGCCGTGGTGGGTGCCGGGATAGACGTACGCCTCATACGTCTTCCCGTTGGCCTTCAGTGCCGCCTCGTAATCCGGCCAGCCGGCGTTGACGTTCGGGTCGGTCGCGGCATAGTGCAGCAGCAGCGGCGCCTGGATCCGCGGCACATCCTTGGCATCGGGCTGACGGCCGTAGAACGGCACCGCCGCGGCCAGTTCCGGATGCGCCACCGCCGCCGCGTTGCAGACCCCGCCGCCGTAACAGAAGCCGGTGATGCCGACCTTGCCGTTGCTGAGCCCGCCGCTGCGCAGGTGATCGATCGCGGCGAAAAAGTCGTTCATCAGCTTCGCCGGATCCACCTTCTGCTGCAGCTCCCGCCCCTGCTCGTCATTGCCCGGATAGCCACCGACCGAACTGAGCCCGTCCGGCGCCAGCGCCACGAAACCGGCCTTGGCCACGCGCCGCGCCACGTCCTCGATGTACGGATTGAGGCCGCGGTTCTCGTGCACCACCACCACACCCGGCACCGGCTGCGTCGCCGCCACCGGCCGCACCAGATAGGCGCGCACGCTGCCATGCCCCTCGGGCGAGGGATAGTGGATGTATTCGGCGTGGATATCCGGATCGGTGAAAGCCACCTGCTGCGCCAGCGCGTAGTCCGGGCTCAACGAGGCCAGGATGGTGCCGGCAGCGATGCCACCGACCACGAAGCGCGCGGCCCGATCGAGGAAATCGCGGCGACTGAGGCGGCCATGCACATAGCCGTCGTACAACTCCAGCAAACGGGGATCGAAATCACTGGCACTCAGTCGATGCATCGGCATGCTCCGGATCGTTGGCCTGGAAAACGCCACCATGCCCGCCCTTCCACGACAGCGCAAGCCACCCGGCACATCGTTTTGGGATCGGGATTGGGGATTCGGGATTGGGGATTCGCAAAGGCAAGAGCATCGCCCGCGAGCGGGCTCCTACGGGTTTTTCGAGGTCCTTGCAGGAGCCCGCTCGCGGGCGATGCTCTTGCGAATCCCGAAGCCCGCAAGCAGCCCCTGCGTGGTGGCCGTCGTCGGCCGGACTGCAAATCCGTATAGTTGAGCAGCAAGGCCGGCATCGGGCCGGCCACGAATCACGGGAAGGAAAGCCATGGGTCTTTTGCAGGCAGTTGCGGGTTCGATCGGCGGCACGCTGGCCGACCAGTGGAAGGATTTCTACACGGTGCCGTCCGGCCTGCCGGCCACCGCGGCGCTGTTCGCGGCAGTGCCCAGCGGCAGCAATGCCGGGCGCGGCTCCAACACCCACGGCTCGAACAACATCATCACCAACGGCTCGAAGATCGTGGTGCCGGAAGGCTACGGCCTGCTGCTGTTCCAGGACGGCGCGGTCACCGCCTTCGTCGCCGAAGCCGGCGCCTACGAATGGCACTCGGACGACATCAACTCCAAGTCGATCTTCGCCGGTGACGGACTGATGGCCTCGCTGGTCACGCAGAGCTGGGAGCGCTTCAAGTTCGGCGGCCAGCCGGGCGCGCAGCAGGCGGCCTTGTTCGTCTCGCTGAAGGAGCTGCCGGACAACCGCTTCGGCACCCAGTCGGAGATCTACTGGGACGATGCCTTCCTGAACACCCAGGTCGGCGCGATCACCCGTGGCACCTACACGATGAAGATCGTCGATCCGATTCTGTTCGTGAAGAACTTCGTGCCGGCCAGTTACCTGCAGCCGGGCCAGGTGTTCGACTTCAGCGATCTGGACAACGCCGCCGCCAGCCAGCTGTTCAACGAGGTGGTCGGCTCGCTGGCGCCGGCTTTCAGCCTGTATACCAACGATCCGGCCAAGGGCAATCGCATCACCAAGATCCAGCAGGATTCGGTGGGCTTCGCGCAGAGCCTGTCGGCGGCGGTGGAGAAGGCCTACCAGTGGAAGTCCGACCGCGGCCTGGAGATCGTCAAGACCGCGATCGTCTCGATCGAATACGACGCCAACACCCGCGAGCTGCTGAAAACCGTGCAGCGCGCCGACGCGTTGTCCGGTGCGCGCGGCAACTCCAACCTGCAGGCCAGCGTGGCCGCCGGCATCCAGGCGGCGGGCGAAAATGGCGGTGCGGCCGGGCTGGTCGGCGTGGGCATGGCCAGCGGCATGATGGGCGGCATCGGCAACCTGCAGCAGCCGACGGCGCCCGCCGCGCCGGCCGAGGACGACACCGTCGCCAAGCTGACCAAGGCCAAGCAGTTGCTCGACCAGGGCCTGATCACCCAGGCCGACTACGACGCACTGAAGGCCAAGGCGCTGGGCCTGTAACGCGGAACGCACACCGATGCCATCGACCACCCCACCACCCCTGCCCACCGGGCCGGGGTCGCCGCAGGACGTGCCACCGGCGCCGGGCAGCTTTCCGATCGATCCGGAGAGCCTGCCCCAGCCGATCCGTGACGAGATCAACGCACCCGATCCGGTCGCCATCGACACCTCCTCGGCCGAGCTCAAGGACGGCCTGAACCGCTGCCCGAAATGCGGCTCCACCGAGATCCGCCAGAAGCCCGGCACCGACGAGCTGATCTGTCTGTTCTGCCGCCATCAGTGGCAGAGCACGCGGGTGGAGGAGCAGTTCGGGCTGGGCGAAGGCATCGACCAGCTCAAGGGCACGGTGATCGCCTCCGGCGCGAAGGACATCGCCGCCGACGCCGCCAGCCTGATGACGTTCAAGTGCCCCGGCTGCGGCGCCGAGGTGACCATCAACGTGGACAACGCCACCAGCGCACGCTGCCACTGGTGCCGCCACGTGTTCACCCTCAACGAGCAGATCGACAACGGCGCGGTGCCCGATGCGGTGCTGCCGTTCCACATCACCAAGGACGATGCGGTGGCGCGCATCCGCCAGTTCGTCGACAAGCGGCGGATGTTCGCGCTGAAGGCGTTCAAGGAGCAGTTCACGCCGGAAAACGTGGTCGGCGTGTACCTGCCCTACATGGTGGTCGATGCCAACGCCGCCGCCGACGTCGCCGGCCAGGGCGAGATCGAGACCCGCCGCTACACCCGCCGCGTCGGCAAGAACGAGACCACCTACTACGACGCCGACGTGTACCAGCTCGAACGCCACGTCGACTTCACCGTCGACGACCTGCCGCTGGAATCCTCGGCCAACCGCAGCAACCTCGACACCCGCCGCAACACCAACAACATCATCAACACCATCCTGCCGTTCGACACCAAGAACGCGGTGAAGTGGAACGCCTCGTACCTGTCCGGCTTCACCTCGGAGAAGCGCGACCTCAACGTGGAGCAGATGAAGCCGCACCTGGAAGACCAGTTGCTGTCGATCGCCCGCGCCCAGGTGGCCCAATCCACCGGACGCTACGACCGCGGCGTGCGCTGGGAGCAGGAACGCCTGGACCTGCATGGCAGCCGCTGGGTCTCGATGTATCTGCCGATCTGGCTGTACTCCTACCACCAGCCCGGCAGCAACGGCGGCATGCTGCACTACATCGCGGTCAACGGCCGCACCGGCGAAACCATGGGCAGCGTGCCCGTGCAGCAGTGGAAGCTGCTGCTCACCGCGCTGACCGCCGGCAGCGCCATCGAAGGCATCGTGCTGTGGATGCTGGGACACGCCTCATGATCTTCAACGACGACAACGGCCTGTGGCTGCTCTCGCTCGGTCCCGCCGGCGCCACCGGCCTGTACTGGGCGCTGTACCGCTACTACCGCAACACCGACAAGTCGCACGACTTCGAGCACGAAACCGCCGTGGAAGCCAAGCCGATCACCGGCTCCGACCACAAGATCAGCGAGATCCACGGCACCCGCGAGGACTCCATCCGCGGCAACAACGTGAACAACTACCGCCAGCGCGTGCAGCGGATGGACGAATAAGCGAGACGGGGTTAAGCAAAACGGGGTCAGGTTCACTTCCGCAAGGCGGAAGTGAACCTGACCCCGTTTTGTCCCCGTTTCGTTCGCGGCTTTTGGCGGATCCCGTTGTACCCTTTCCGGCCCCACTCGCCGGAGTATCCCCATGCGCCTGCTCGCCCTCGCCCTGACTCTCGCTTTCAGCGGAACGCTTGCCGCGCAGGAAGCGCCTGCGTACGGCCCGCGGCTGGAAGGTTTCGACTATCCGCATCCGTTGCAGATGTACCGCTTCACCGCGCAGCAGCAGTCGCTGGAAATGGCCTACATGGACGTGCCGCCCAGCGGGTCACCCAACGGGCAGACCGCGGTGCTGCTGCATGGCAAGAACTTCTGCGCGGCGACCTGGGAAGACACCATCAATACGCTGACCGCGGCGGGCTATCGCGTGATCGCGCCCGATCAGATCGGCTTCTGCAAATCCAGCAAGCCGGCGCACTACCAGTTCAGCCTGGGCGAGCTGGCCGCCAACACCCACGCACTGCTGGCCAGCCTGGGCATCGACAAGGCCGTGGTGGTGGGGCATTCGATGGGTGGCATGCTGGCGATCCGCTATGCGCTGATGTTCCCCGGCGACACCAGCAAGCTGGCTCTGGTCGACCCGATCGGGCTGGAGGACTGGAAGGCCGTCGGCGTGCCGTGGCGCAGCGTGGATGCCTGGTACGCGCAGGACTTGAAGACCAGCTTCGACAGCATCCGCAAATACCAGATGGACGTCTATTACGCCGGCACCTGGAAACCCGCATTCGAGCGCTGGGCGCGGATGCAGGCCGGCATGTACCTCGGCCCGGGCAAGGCGCAGGTGGCCTGGGACCAGGCGCTGACCTACGACATGGTCTACAGCCAGCCGGTGGTCTACGAGCTGCCGCGGATCCGCGTGCCGACCACCCTGTTCATCGGCCTGAAGGACCGCACCGCGATCGGCAAAGACGCCGCGCCCGACGCGATCAAGGCCAGGCTGGGCAATTACCCGGAACTGGGCAAGCAAGCCGCCGCCGCGATCCCCGGCGCGAAACTGGTGGAGTTCGCCGACCTCGGCCACTCGCCGCAGGTGCAGGATCCCGAGCGCTTCAACAAGGCCTTGCTCAAGGCGCTGGCGGACTGATCACGACGGCGTTGAACGGCATGTCTTGCGCCTGCAGGAGCCCGCTTGCAGGCGATGCTCTTGGGCCGGGATTCGGAATTCGCAAGAGCAAGAGCAAGAGCATCGCCCGCAAGCGGGCTCCTACGGTGAACGAAACGGGGTCAGGTTCACTTCCGGGCGAAACGGGGTCGGGTTCACTTCCGGGGAGCTGAAAGTCCGCGACGCGGGCCTTGCCCGCCCTGCGCATCGAGCTGGAGCGGGTACATTACGCGGCTGTCCATCACGCGCACCTGCACATGCCGCTTGCCGATCCATCCCGCACGCCCGTCGCCACGACGGAGCATCCTCCACTGAAACTGTTGTTCGGCGCCTTGCTGCTGGTGATGCTGCTGGCGGCGCTGGACCAGACCATCGTTTCCACCGCCTTGCCGACCATCGTCAGCGAGCTGGGCGGGGTGGCGCAGTTGCCGTGGGTGGTCACAGCCTACCTGCTGGCCTCCACCGTGGTGGTGCCGCTGTACGGCAAATTCGGTGACCTGTATGGCCGCAAGCTGGTGCTGCAGATCGCCATCGGCCTGTTCCTGCTCGGCTCGATGCTGTGCAGCATGGCCCAGGGCATGACCAGCCTGATCCTGTTGCGCGCCGTGCAGGGCCTGGGCGGCGGTGGCCTGATGGTGGTGACGCTGGCGGCGATCGGCGATGTCATCCCGCCTGCCGAACGCGGCCGTTACCAGGGGCTGTTCGGTGGTGTCTACGGCCTGGCCACCGTGGTCGGCCCGCTGATCGGCGGCTTCCTGGTCGAGCACTTCAGCTGGCGCTGGATCTTCTACATCAACCTGCCGCTGGGCGTGCTGGCGCTGGTGGTGATCGGCATCGTGTTTCATCCGCATGGCCAGCGGGTCAGGCATGCGATCGACTATGCCGGCGCCACCCTGCTGACTCTGGCACTGGCATCACTGGTGCTGTTCACCAGTGAAGGCGGCAACCACCTGCCCTGGTCGTCACCGCTGCTGTGGGGACTGCTGGTGCTGATGGTGGTGAGCGTCACCGGCTTCCTGATCGCGGAAAAGCACGCCGCCGAGCCGATCATCCCGCTGGCGCTGTTCCGTCATCGCAGCTTCGCGCTGTGCAGCCTGATCGGCTTCGTGGTGGGCATCTCGCTGTTCGGCTCGGTGACCTTCCTGCCGCTGTACATGCAGGTGGTGAAGAACGCCACGCCCACCGCCGCCGGCATGCAGATGCTGCCGCTGATGGGCACCCTGCTGCTGGTCTCCACGATCAGCGGACGCACGATCAGCGCATGGGGCCGCTACCGCATCTTTCCGATCGTCGGCACATTGCTGCAGGCGATCGGCATGGCCCTGCTCAGCCAGGTCAAGGTGGATACACCGACCTGGCTGATCGACATCTGCATGGCCATCGTCGGCGCCGGCCTGGGCATGGTGATGCAGGTGCTGACCCTGGCCGTGCAGAACAGCGTGGACCCGCGTCACATGGGAGTGGCCACCTCCGGCGTCACGCTGTTCCGATCCATCGGCGGCTCGCTTGGCGTGTCGCTGTTCGGCGCGGTGTTCGCCTGGGGACTGCAGCACCGGCTGGCCGCCATGGCAGGGATGTCCGGCGAGCCGATCGGCGACCTCGCGCCAGCCCGCATCCACGCCCTTCCTGCCGCACAGCAACACGCCTGGCAACATGCATTCGCCGGTTCGATGCACACCGTGTTCCTGTGCGCCTGCGTGATCACCCTGATCGCCTTCGCCCTGACCTGGCTGCTCGAAGAAGCACCACTGCGCGGCAAGACAACCCACTGACGAAAGCGCCGCAAACGGGGTCAGGTTCACTTCCGGAAAGAAGTGAACCTGACCCCGTTCCGGGCTGCGATCAGTGGCCTTTCACCACCGGCAGCAGTACTGCGCTGCGGCCCTTGGCGCCGTGCTCGATGGTCACGGTGGCTTTCTGGTAGTCGGCCGGCTTGGCGAACAGGATGTTCGGCACGAAGGTCTGCGGGTTGCGGTCGTACAGCGGGAACAGGCTGGACTGGATCTGCACCATGATGCGGTGGCCCGGCTTGAACTCGTAGTTCACCGTGGGCAGGCGGAAGCGGTATTCCTGCACTTCGCCGGCGGGGATCGCGGTCGGCTCGGCGAAGCTTGCGCGGTAACGGCCTCGGAAGATGTCCAGCGCCACCGGCAGCAGGTAGCCACCCATCTCCGGCTCGATCGGATCCGTGCCCGGATAGACATCGATCAGCTTGACCACGAAGTCGCCGTCAGTGCCGGTGGTGCTGGCGAACAGGTCGGCGATCGGTGCGCCCTGGATGGTGACGGTCTCGGTCAGCACCGGCGTGGTGTAGGACAGCACGTCGGGGCGGTCGGCCACGAAGCGTTGGTCCTGCACCAACCAGGTACGCCAGCGCGGATCCTTGGCCTGCACCGGGCGCGACAGGTAAGGCACCGGCTTGGCCGGGTCGGACACGTAGCTGTCGCTGCCGTCGGCCGGCTGGTCGAAGCCCAGGCCCATGTCGCTCTGCAGATACAGCGGCGTCAACGACTGCTGGTCGGCACGCTTCCACTGCTCGAACCGATCCCAGCGCTTCTGCACCGGGTTGTAGATCATCGCGGTGGGCAGCGGCGTGGCCAGCGGGGTGTCGCGCAGGTAGTGGTTGAACCAGGGGATCATCACCTGCTGGCGGAACTGCGCGGTGGTGTCGCCCGGCCACTTCAGCGGGCCGAGGCTCCAGCCGTCACGATTGATCTGGCTGTGGTACCAGGGGCCGATCACCAGATGGTTGTTGCTGCGATGGCCGGCCTTGTCCAGCGCCTCCCACGCATGCACCGCGCCGTAGATGTCCTCCTGGTCCCACATGCCCTGCAGCCACATGGTGGGCACCTTGGAAGGCCGCTCGGGGAGCAGCTTGTCCAGCGCCTGCAACTGCCAGAACGTGTCGTAGGCCGGGTGTGCGGCGAAGCGCTTCCACCACGGCAGTTGCGTGAAGCCGTTGGCCTCGGCATAGGCGCCGGCCGAACCGGCCTCGAGGAAGTTGGTGTACTCGTCGTAGTTGGCGCGAGGGATGCTGCTGCCCTTGCCGGCCTTGGTGGTCTGGCCGGTGAAGTAGTCCAGGTTGTTCTCGCGCAGCGCGCCGTAGTGGTACCAGTCGTCGCCCATCCAGCCGTCGATCATCGGGCTTTCCGGTGCCGCGACCTTCAGCGCCGGGTGCGGATCAAGCAGCGCCATCGCCACCGTCCAGCCGTCGTAGGACGAACCGATCATGCCGACCCGGCCATTGGACTGCTTGAGGTTCTTCACCAGCCAGTCGATGGTGTCCCAGGCATCGGTGGTGTCGTCGGTCTTGCTGGGATTGAGCGGGCCGCGGATCGGCCGCGTCATCACGTAATCGCCTTCCGATCCGTACTTCCCGCGCACGTCCTGCCACACCAGGATGTAGCTGCCGTCGGCCCAGTCCTTGTTGCCCGACCACACCGCGTCGGCCAGCAGCGGGCCGTTGCCGCGCACGAAGCCGCTGGCGTTGTACGGCGTGCGCTCCAGCAGCACCGGCAGACCCTGCCCGCCCTTCGGAATCATGATCACCGTGTGCAGCTTCACGCCGTCGCGCATCGGGATCATCTCCTCGCGCATGACGTAGTTGGCGCCGGCATCCGGAGCCTTCCATCCCGACGGAATGTCCGAACCGGTCTGGATCATGTCGGGAGTGACCTTGGAAGCATCCTGCCCGGCCGCGGCGGCCCAGGTGGAAAGCGGAACGAGGAAAGCGAGCGCGGCAAACGCGGCAGCTGTCTTCATGGGCGACGACTCCTCCTGCGGATGATCTCCCGCAAGCTAGCACGACCGATCCCCATGCGGCAGACGCAAGCAAAACGCGCCGCATCGTCACGGAGCAAGCCGGAGCCGTAACGGGGTGGAGCGAGCCGTAACGGGGTCAGGTTCACTTTCACGCATCACTAGGAAAGTGAACCTGACCCCGTTACGGCTCGCTCCACCCCGTTACGGCTCCGACCCCGTTACAGCTCACCCCGTTCCGGCTCTATGCTCAGGGGCTGGCCGACAACACACGCGCCTTCCGGCGCATCGGGGGAGAACCATGAAGACTCGTCGCGATTTCCTGACCCAGGCTCCGTTGGGCCTGTTCGGTGCCGTGGTGGCTGGCGGTGCGCTGGCACAGACCGGCGACAACCCGCCCGGCACGCCACCGCCCGGTTCACCGGGCGCCTTCAACACCGCCCCACCGGTGGGGCCGCAGCTGAGCAGCGCCACCTTCGCCGAGGCGGAAAAGCTGGTGCAGGTCGGCATGAACGACGCACAGCGCGCGATGGCGGTGACCAGCTGGCCGACCTCGATGGCCGGGTTGGTGGAGCGTCGCGTCGGACCGCGCAAGGTGGCGCTGGAGGAAAGCCTGGCACCGGCCACCACCTGGTTCCCCGCACTGGGCCATCAACCGGTCGGCCCCGCGCAGGACCGCTTCGTGCCCGCCTCCGTCGCCGACACGCCGTTGCCGTCGAACGACGAGGACATCGCCTTCGCCACCGTCGCCCAGCTCGGTGCCTGGATCCGCACGCGCAAACTCACGTCCACCCGCCTGACCAGGATCTATCTGGCGCGGATCAAGCGCTTCGATCCGCAACTGCGCTGCGTGATCACCCTGTGCGAGGAACACGCGCTGGCGCAGGCCGCGCAGGCCGATCGCGAGATCGCCGCCGGCCATTGGCGCGGCCCGCTGCACGGCATTCCGTGGGGCGCCAAGGACCTGCTCGATACCGCCGGCATCGCCACCACCTACGGCGCCGAACCGTTCCGCAACCGCATACCCGACGCAGACGGCGCGGTCACCCGCAAACTCAATGAGGCCGGCGCGGTGCTGCTGGCCAAGCTCAGCCTCGGCGCACTGGCGCTCAACGACATCTGGTTCGGCGGCCAGACCATGAATCCATGGCTGCCGCAGGAAGGCGCCTCCGGTTCCAGCGCCGGGCCCGGCGCAGCCACCGCCGCCGGCCTGGTCGCGTTCTCGATCGGCAGCGAAACCCAGGGCAGCATCATCAGCCCGTGCATGCGCTGCGGCACCACCGGCTTGCGCCCCACCTACGGCCGCGTGCCGCGCAGCGGCGCAATGACCCTGTGCTGGACGATGGACAAGCTCGGCCCGATCACCCGCTCGGTCGAGGACACCCTGCTGGTGCTCGACGCGATCCGCGGCAGCGACGCCGGTGACAGCGCCAGCGTCGAGGCGCACCTGGATTACGACGCCAGCGCCGCGGTCAAGGGGCTGAAGGTCGGCTACGTCCCCGCCTGGATGCAGGAAGCCCCGGCCACCGATCTGGACCGCGCCGCGCTCGAACACCTGCGCGCACTCGGCCTGCAGCCCACCGAAGTGGCCCTGCCCGACTGGCCCTACAGCGACCTCAACCTGCTGCTGTTCGCCGAATCCGCCGCCGCCTTCGAGGAACTCACCCTGTCCGGCGCCGCCGACACCATGCGCGAGCAGACCCCGGACTCCTGGCCCAACACCTTCCGTCAATCACGCTTCCTGTCCGCCGTCGACTACGTCCAGGCCGACCGCCTGCGTCGCAAGGTGGCGATGGAAATGCAGCGCGTGATGAGCGAGGTCGACCTGCTGCTGGTGCCGTCACTGCGCGACGAGATGATGGTGATCTCCAACATGACCGGCCACCCTTCGCTGACCCTGCGCACCGGCTTCGTCCAGGTCGACCAGGTCCGCAGCGACTGGGCCCCCGACCCGGCCCACCCCGCCCCGAAACTCGCCACCCCGGCCCGCGTGCCCTACGGCGTCACCCTGATCGGACGGCTGTTCGACGAAGGCACGCTGGGACGCGTGGGACGCGCGCTGGAAACCAAGGTGGCGGTGAGCACGGAACGCCCGAAGGGCTTCTCCGCATAGGGCAGGCTTCAGAACGGGGTCAGGTTCACTTCCGGAGTTGCGAGAAGTGAATCTGACCCCGTTCCGTCCCGTTCTGCCCCTCGACTGACGACAAACGCGACCATCGCCCGGGCAGGAGACCATCATGGGCAAGCACATCATCCGCGACGCCGTCCTCGGCTACGAAATCGTGATCTCCGGCGTGGCTCTCTGCGAACTACCCGACGCCACGCTAATCGCCCAGCCCCGCATCGCCGGCATGCTTCCGAAGCACGCCGACCATGCGTGTGCCCTCGACATCATCGCCCTGCGGCAATCGCTTGCCGGCTCCGAAGCCGATTACCCGATCACCTGCTCCTGCGGCGTTCCGGATGACACCGGCATCCATGCCCCCATCCGCATCAGCCGGGACAACGGCACGATCTGTTGGCACTTCGACATGCATAAGCATGGCGTGCTGTTCGAGGATTCGCTCAGCCTCGACACCCGAATCACCCTGCGTTTCGACCTGACCCGATATGCCGCCACCGTCAGCTCGCTGCTCGTCGATATCCGTCGATGGCTTGTCAGCCCGATCACCACGGGTGACCTGCGTCAACTCCCCGACCTCAGGGGGCACCTTCCCGTGGAGGACGACATCCTGATGGAGACGTTCTTCGAGCCCGGGCAGTGGTACTCGGAGGGCAGGATTCCCGAGCTGGACTGAAGTCGGAGCCAGAACGGGGGCCGGAACGGGGTCAGGTTCACTTCCAGAGTTGCGAGAAGTGAACCTGACCCCGTTCTTGTTTACGGCTCGCGTGATCCCGCACGCCCCAACAAGCCGAACAGGCCGCGCACCACCAGCAGCATCACCAACCCCAGCAGGATGCCTTCCAGCCGCGACCAGCCCGGCTCGCTGCTGGCGAAGTGGAAGTCATCGGGCACGAACACGGTCAGGAACACCAGCGCCAGCTGGGTGCCGATGTAGGCCACCTTGGTGCCGCTGTTCTCGATGTGCCGCCCCAGCATCACGCCCAGCGCCATCAGCAGCAGCGTGGCCGGCGCATTGCCCGCGCTGAACAGCAACGCCAGCGCGCCGCTGCCGGCACCGAGCAGGCAGCCGGTCAGGCGCAGGATCGAACGCCGTCGCACCGCGCCACCGCCCACCGCCAATGCCGTCAACGGCACCAGCATCGCCGCCATGACGGTCACCGCCGCCTGGCTGGCCAGCTCGTCACCCAACTGCGGTGCCAGCATCGGCAACACGCCAAGGCAAAGCGCCACCTGCAACGAGGCGATCGCCGCCTGCCGGTGCCAGCCCGGCCCCGAACCCTCCGGACGCTGGCGCCGGAAATACTGAGTCCCCTGGATGCCCGGACGCAGCGTCCAGGCAAACAGCAGGCTCACCACGATGCACGCAGCGGTACCCGCCACCACCTCCAGCAGCCGGGTCAACGCGAACTGCGTGACCTCCTGCAACGGTGCCTCCATCGCATCGAGCACCACCATCGAGAAGGTCAGCCCGGTGAACAGCCATGCATAACTGCGCCGCCGGGTCAGCGTGGCGTACTGCGCCAAGCCACCGACAAGCGCCAGTCCCGCGCCGATCCACAACGACGACGCCCCCACCCAAGTGGCAAATGCCCATGCCAGCCCCGCACCGGCCGCCGTGCCGGTGATCCGCAACAAACCGCGATTCAGGCTTTCCGCCAGTTGCGAACGCATCACCATGTAGCCGCTGAACGCCGCCCAGCCCACGTTCTGCGCTCCCAGCAGATGCGCGAACACGATCGCCAGCGCCACCGACAACAAGGTCTCCACCTCGTCCAGCAGGCGTTGCGGCCGTCGCTCGCCGGAAAACACCTGGCCGAACAGCTCGCGGACGTACTCGATGCGGGGGCGAAGAAAGGCCGCTACGGAGGAAGAAACCGTCATCGCCCCGGCCTCGCGAAGCAGGGCCCGCACACCGGGTGACGGGTTCGAAAATCATGGGGACAGGACATGCCGGCAAGGATACCTGCCGGGGCGCTGCCTTGGGTTCATCGCCCCCGGGAGCTCGCCCGCCAACCGCTCCACGGGAACGCCCCCTGATCGAGACGAGACCTTTCCCGTTTCACCCGCTGATGAATGAAAGGACTTCCGAAGAAACCACCCCATGAAAAGTGAGCTGAAAATCACGCTTTCAAATAATCATCAAATAATCAAACAATAGTTATTTGATAACTAAAGATTCCGCCTCCGAGACTGGCTTCGTCATGGATCCGCCATGACGCCAACGAAGGAGAACGAGATGAATGTGAACGAAGACATCCGCAACGATGCATCGGTCGAGCTCATCGAGCTCGGTGTCGCCAGTGTCGAGACGAAGGGTGGCCCTGGCTTCAATGAAGCCGTCGGCCTCGGTGGCACGATCATCCCCGGCATTGCCGAGGAATAACCCCCTGGGGCACGCACTCTTGGTGCGTGCCCTTTTCATGGGCACGACGCCACAAGGGGTACGCCATGCACCACCGGATGAGAACCGACCTTTCATGCTGTCATGTCGATGGAAACCTGATCTTTCTCGACATGGCCCGCGACCGTTATTTCCGACTCGATCCACTGCATGAGCACGCCATGCAGAGCTTCCTTGCGCATCGACAACTCCCTCCTCCGATGACCGAGGCATTGATAGCAGCGGAAATATTGGAGGAGGTTGCCTGTGACTCGATGGATTCCACCGTAAATGCTCCGGCACCACGAATGGCGCGAAGTGCCATGGAACAAATCCAGCTCAATGGAGCCGGCGGAACGACAATGATGGTCATCGTGGAGGTATCGACCATCGTCTGGTCCATGCATCGCCGTCTGAAAAAGCGCTCGCTCAAGGAGTGCCTGGGCGGGACCGCCGCGTATCGCACCGCAAAAGTCCGCCCGGGCACACGGATGGAGCTCGGCGCGCTCCAGCACGACCTGCTACTGGCAAGTCGGCAATTCATCGACGCCCGACGCTTTGTTCCGATCGAGCCGAGCTGTCTGCTGGACTCACTTTCGCTGCTCCGGTTCCTTGCGCGCAGAGGACTTCCCGCAGACATCGTCCTCGGCGTGACCGCGAAGCCCTTCGCCGCCCATTGCTGGGCACAGGCAGGCGACCTGGTACTCAACGAAACGCTGTCCGGCGCCCAGGCCTACGCACCCATCAAGGTGATCTGATGAATCCGCGCTACATCATCCTGCTGGGCAAGAAGCCGCGGCATGACTCCGACGCCTCCTCCCTGCTCGCCAGCCGGCTGCGCGCCGAAGGCATGACCTGCCTGCTCGAATCATCCCGGATCCGGCTCTTCGCCAGTCCCGACACCCCCGTCCTCACCTTGCCAGGGCGTGGCCTCCTGGTCGGCCATCTCTTCACCCGCAACCACGAGCCCGTTTCGCGATATCGGGATGTTCACGAGACGACAAACGATCTGGTACGCCATCTGCTGCAGAACGCCTGGGGCCAGTATCTGGCCGTTCTTGTTGACGACGCTGGCTCGACGCTGTCTCTGCTTCGCGACCCCTCCGGAGCGGTACCTTGTGTCCATTCGCTGGATCATGGCGAGGGCTTCGTCACCTCGGATGCGAGCCTTGCTGCATGCCTCGGTCTCCATCAGCGGGAGATCGACTGGTCCAGCATCGCGCACAGCCTGAATTTTCCGCACCTCAAGACCACCCGTACGGCATTCAGGCAGCTCGATGAATTGCTGCCGGGCAACCTCCTGACTTGCCGGGCAGACACGACATCGATCATTCCCGCCTGGTCGCCCTGGGACTTCGTGAAAGTCGATGTCCGGCATGCCGATCCCGTGGAGGCCGCGCACGACGTCCGGGTGGCGGTCTCCGGTGTGGTCGAAGCCTTGTCGCGGGGAGACGACACGCCGGTTGCCGAATTGTCTGGCGGACTCGATTCATCGATCGTCGCCGCATGCCTGGGCCGAGCAACGACACGAGCCCTTTTCTGCACACTGGTCATGCCCGTGGCCGGCACCGACGAACGTCCCTATGCACGCATGGTGACGGAGGCACTTGGTCAGCCACTGCTTGCCGTCAAGCTCGACTTTGAAGACGTGCAGTTCAAGTTCGATGTTCCCCGATCCTCGGTCCTGCCCGTCACCGGCATCCTGCAGCATGCGGCCAATGCCACATGGGAGGCCGTAGCACGCAGCCATGGGGCAAGCAGGTTCTTTTCCGGTGCGGGAGGTGACAGCATTTTCTGCTATCTGAAAACCGCCGCGCCGGCCGCGGATGCCTTCATCGAACGTGGCGCGACGGCCGGCCTCGAAGCCGTTCGCAATCTCGCCGAACTTCACCAATGCACGTTGTGGCGGGCCGGCAAGCTGGCATGGCGCCAGCTTAGAGGCAGATCATCCTTCACCTGGAAAGCCGACACCACCTTGCTCGCCAACGATGGGCTCGTCGCCAAGCCGCGATGCCATCCCTGGCTGGACGCACCCCGACACGCCATGCCAGGGGATCGGGCAAAGATCCGCGACCTCGTGGCGACCCAACTGTTCCTGGATGCCGGATCGCACGGCCCGGATCGCACGATGCATTTCCCGTTGCTGTCCCAGCCAGTCATCGAGGCGTGCCTGAAGGTTCCCTCCTGGATGTGGATACAAGGTGGTCGGAACCGTGCGATCGCCCGCGATGCCTTTGCCGACATGCTGCCTCCCGGCATCATCGAGCGGCGCAGCAAGGGCTCGTATACCGGTTACCTCGCCGCCGTGCATGCGCGCAGCCAGCAGGCCATGCGCCAGTTCCTCGAAGAAGGGCTGCTGTGCAGCCAAGGCATCGTTGATCGCCAGGCCCTGGCCGGTTTCTTCCAAAGGAAACTGGCACCACGCGACATCTCGTTCCTGCGCATCTTCGATTTGTGCGCGGTCGAAAACTGGGTACGCCAGCAAATTCAGTGATCATGACCGGCATTCGCGACCGGCCGGCGGCCGGCATCTGCGGCCCCCATGCCATGCCACAGGTGGTACTGCTCGATCTTGCCCGGATCCGGATCCTCGAATCCCTGCAACCAGAACCGGAACCAGTCGATGTTTCTTTCGTAGACCGCCAGCTTGTGCCTTGGCTGGAACTTGATGTGCGGCTCGTCCGGGAATACGTAGATATCCGCCTGATGCCTGCGCTCCAGCGGCAAGGCGTAGTCCAGTGCCATGCGATATTCCTGTTCGTTCATCTGAAACAGGATCGGCACCTTGATGCGGTCGAGCTGGCTCGCCGGCGACACCTTTTTCCAACCCGCCGGCGCCTCCTCCGGAGCACCCAGCTGCCAGGCGTTTTTCAGGCTGGTCCGGAAGGAATCCCTCACGCTGTTGAACAGGTAGTAAAGCGGCGTCACCGAAGGACTGCTGACCGAAGCGACGCTCACCACATCCGAGTGAGCCAGCGTCCACATGGTCACCTCGCTGCCATAACTGAGGCCACCCATGCCGACGCGGCTCCGGTCGATTCGCCCCTGCACCGACAACAGTTTCACCACGCCTTCCACCGCCGCCCTGCCTTGGTCATAGCGTGCCGTGGGATCAAGCCGGTATTCCGGTATACCGTTGATGCACAGTGCCGAAATGCCGTTTCCAGCGAGCGTGGCAAAGGGCGTTTCATCGCCCAGGCCTCCACGCAGGAAGCCGTAGCAGTCGTAGAAGTTCACGAACAACGGCGGCTGGCCATTTCCGCTTCCCCGTGCCTCGAACAATCGGCCACTGAACTCCCGTCCCTGTGCATCGTTCCAGTGGATCAGCTCGGCCGGCGTCGTGGCGGCGATATCCAGATCCAGCTGCCGGTTTGGCGCAAACAACACTTTCCTCTCACCGTCATCAAGGGAGATGGCCTCCAGTCGTGGCGGATGATCAGCCTCGGCGGCCACGCACACCAGCGTGTCGGCCGACAACCCGCAGGGAATGTCCCAGTAGCGCTGACTGCCACTGAGCAACCCTGCGGAGACCAGTACCGGACGGACATGACCGGTGATCACATTCCACGCGTAGATCGACTGCGTCCTTTCGATGCTGGTCACCGTGAACAGGATCTCGTCGCTACCGGGACGCCACTGGATGCGGCTGATGCTCTTGTGACTGCAAGGCTCGGCCCCGCAGATGGCCGGCTGCGCGCTGTGCCGATCCGACAACACCGCCAGTTGCACGTACCGACTGGCTGCCAGTTGCTTGTCCTCGGGCCCGGGCAAAAGCAAGGCGATACGCTGATCATCGGGGTTGGCAACGATGTGGTACTGCGGGGGCAGCATGCCGTTTGGCAGCTTGACCGGCTCCGCCGGCAGGTCAGGTGAAAGATCGGCCGGCGAAAGCGGCCCGGCCGGCCACTCCGATGCTGGCAAATCGCTGGTCGCCCATGCGACCAGGTCGACCACCTTCCAGCGGTCGGGCTCACCCGACAGCAACGGCCCGGCGGAGAACCATTCCCCCAGCAAGCGCTGCGTGGCAGGACGCCCGTTGAGCCTGGACGAGCGGAACAGGCCCGCAGCGATGTTGACCGTGTCGTCGATGCGGATGCCTCGGTCGTATTCGGCCTGTTCCGCATGGATCACCTCGCGCCGCGTCGCACCCACGCTGTATTCCAGCGCCCTGCCATCGGCACTCAGCCTGAAGTCCCGTACATCCGCCGGGTCCGAGGTCACTTCCACGGCACCGGAACCATCCGCAGCTGCGCGCCAGACCGAAACCCGTCCATCGAGCAGTGCCCGGTAATAGATCCACTTTCCGTCAGGCGACCACAAGGCTGGCGCCGGCATGACCACTCCGTTGATGTATTGGCGCAATGGCGTTCCTCCATCAGCCACACGGATGGGTGCCGAATCACCGTGCACGTCCTGCACATACCAGGACGTGTCCCAGGCATTGCGCTCGACCGACGCCTGCTCGGAACGAAAAGCCACCTGTCTGCCATCCGGCGAGATCACCGGATTGCCAAGATCGGTCACCTCCAACAGCCGTCGCGAGGAGATTGCCTGTGCGTGCGAAACGCCACTGGCCATGGCCATCAGCAGCCCTGCAAGGCACACCATCAGCTGCAGCACGCGTCCTGCCGAAGGAACGGATGGCCAACTGCCCACCTGGCATGCCTGCGAATGAAGGAATCCCATGTCCGCCTCCTTACCAGTGCCTGGCGATCGACGCGCTGACGTAGCGCCCGATGGCCGAATAGTTGGTGGCGTCGTATGGCACGTAGCTTGCCGCCGCTGCGGTGAACAGCGGCGGTGCGCGATTGAACACGTTCTGCACCGACAAGCCCAGCGTCAGCGACGAGAACACTCCTGCATCCGCACCGGTCTCGTAATTCAGCGTTGCATCCATCGTGGTGAACGACGACGTCTTCTCGTGCCCCGGTGCAAAACCATTCGTCAAGCCGCCGACGTGGTTGACGAAGCCGGATGCGGTGAATCCGCCATGCACCCAGATGGCGCCGAGACGACCATTGAGGTGGGCCGGGTTGAACACCGTGCCGGCAAGCTGCTGCACCGGCTGCCCGGCAAGGGTTCGCTGCTTGCTGTCGAGCCAGCTGGCCGAACCGCGCACCGTCACCTGATGATCGCCCAGGTCGATGCGGTACGAACCCGAGAGGTCGATGCCCTTGATCTGCTGGCGCGTGGCGTTCACGTACTGGTCGCGAACCAGCGCGACCACCTTGTCCGCGTCATAGGGAAGACCGGACTGGTTGTAGAAAGCACCGTCGTAGGCCGCCAGCAGATCCCGGATCTGTGCCGTCGTCGGCAGGCGGTCCACGAAGTTCGCGTAGGCCGGGTCGCTCAAGGCGAGCTGGTAATTGACCGGCTGGATCACCCGTCCCCGGTAATCGATGCCGAACCAGGTCAGTTCCGCCTCAAGCCCCGGCAATGATTCCGGGTGCAGTGCCAGCGAGGCCGTCCAGGTCCGTGCCCGCTCGGGTCGCAGGTCGGGATTGCCCCCATAGGACATCAAGGCCGTGGCATCGGGTGACACATCGGTCGCTCCCAGCATGGAAGCCGCCCAGAGATACGCGACCCGGCTCTCGTAGCGTTGAAGCAGGGTCGGCGCTTTGAATGACTTGCCCCACGACGCCTTGAACGTGAAATCGGCATCAGGGGCATAGATCAACCCGAGCTTGGGCGTGGCGACCCGGCCGAAGCCGTCATCATCCTCTCCTCGCATCGCGGCGTTGACCTCCAGCCGATGAACGCCACGAATATCCGAGGCTGGCGAAACGAAGGGAAGCGCAAGCTCGGCATAAGCGAAGCGAGCCCGCTCGCTTCCGCCATACGAGCTGCCCGAGAGACGCGACAAAGCATGGAAGGCATTCCTGCGCACACCCGCACCGACCGCCAGACGCGCATCTCCTCCTCCCACGGAAAACAGCGGACCTTCTGCACTGATTTCCGCCGAGCGACTGCGATTGCAGTAACAGACCCGGCTGGTGATGCTGCTTCCCGCCGCCGTAGCGGTGCCGCTCGCATAGGTGGCATCGTCCTTTCCGATGACGCCGCCGACGGTCATCGTCCAGTCCGAGGAAAAATGGACATCCACGCTCGGTGACAGCAACGTGATCAATCCCTTTGAGCTGGAAGGAAAGTAGGAACCTGCCTGGACGGCGGCATAGCTGGTCGTGTCGCGCCGGGAACCCAGCGCATCAAGCTTGAATTCGACCAGGTTTCCCAGCGATTGATGAACACTCAGCAGCCCGCTGCGCACCGTGCTGCCCGCGTAGATCGTGTACGGTTCGAAGAGGTAGCTGGTATAGCGACGCTGATCCGCGTGGATCGGATCAGCATGCGCATCCCTCAGCGTCACGATGCCCCCGCCATCCGACCAGGTGGCACCAGCGGTCGCCGTGTACTCGCGCGTCGCCAGCCCACCGTCCGTTGCACCACCGTAACGCAACCCGAGACTAAGCCCCTCGTAATCAGGCTTCAGCACCACATTGGCAACGCCCCCCACCGCATCCGATCCGTAGATCGCCGAGGCACCATCGGGAACGATCTCCAGCCGCTCGATCGCTTCCGCGGGAATCGCACTGATGTCGACGGCCTGGGAAAAACCGTCGTAGGCCATGCGGCGACCGTTGAGCAGGGTCAACGATGCGTCGGCGCCGAGTCCGCGCAGATTCAGCGCCGAACCGCCGGTGAGGTTCTGGTTGTCGATGCCGCTTGCCGCACCGATCACCCCCGGATTCTGCCCCCCGCTGAAATTCTGCGGCACGCTGCGGATCACCTCACCCAGATCGGCAAAGCCTTCCTGCCGGATCTGCTCGCTGCCGATGGTGATGGTCGGCGACGGCGTGCTGCCGCCGCGGATGCGCGTGCCGGTGACCACCATGGTCTGCAGGTTGGTCACCTCATCCGCTGCCGCCTCGTCGGCGCGCTTCTTCGGCGAAGCATCGTGTGCCTTTCCTGATGTCGATGCGCCGTCCTGTCCGGAGGCATCCCGCGTGCGGTCCTGGGCCGTTGCCCACCCACCCGTCCCGCTGGCAGTGATGAACAAGGCAAGGGAAATGGCATGGCGTAGCGTGCTGGTCTTCATGCGGCGTCCTGTGCTTTCCAGTGGGGCCTGCCCCGCGCACGGCGACTGCTGGCGTGCGGACAGGCGGATCGTTGGATCGGTCGGTACGGCATCGGTACGGCAAAGAGCGGCATTCACGGGAAGCGCGATGCCACCTTTCGGCGCATCTGCCGCGGCACTTCCGTCGGTCTACCGGCGTCACGAAGGCGTACGAACCCGCCAGCCTCTTTCACGTGGCTGCTTGAATCCGCTGTCGTGTTGTCCCCGCTTCGTGCGCTGCGGCTCTTGAACGGAGCCTTCGCGGAAGACACTCCCCGTGTCGCCCCGCGCGCCAGCCCTGGCGATCAGCAGAACTGCCCGATATCGATCAGGGCAGGCAATCACGCCGGAATTGCAGAATAGCAATTCATGCTTGCATGATCAAGTCTTGTTTGGCAAATCATGTTGGCGTTTGTGCCGACTGCCAAACGGGGTCAGGTTCACTTTCGTTGCTGAAAGTGAACCTGACCCCGTTTCCTTCTCGGCGTCCTGCCCTCGGCTTGCCAGGTCTTCCACTGCCGGATCAGCTCCGCCGGCTCCGATGACCACGCATAGCGTGGAAGCCGCGGCGTGCGGGCGATCGTCCTTCTGATCCGCCGCACCTGCAGCCGGACCGGAAGCCCCCGCACGAACGCAGTGGCAGCACACAGCAACACGAACAACACCACGCCGGAAACCAGCCCGACCCAATGGCGTTCGATCCACTCGAGAACGGTAACCGCCAGCCACAGGCCACCCACCAGCAGAAACAGCTGCAGCCACTGGGTGAGAATCCGGTCGATGAGTCGAAACATGCTGCCCCCATGAAAACGGGGTCAGGTTCACTTTCAGAGATGAAAGTGAACCTGCCCCCGTTTCGCTTACCAGGCGATGCCGTAGTCCTCGCCGTGGTTGCTCGATCCACCCCACATGCTGTGGTGTTGGGTGTCGAACTGGATGGCGTTGATCGGGCCGGAGGTGCGCTGCCCGTAGTCGAGCTTGTAGCCCATCTTGCCCAGTGCTTCGCGTGTGGCATCAGGCAGCGAGGTCGCGACCGACATGCGGCCGGGCTCCATCTCGTGCATGCCGAACGAGGAACGCATCTGATAGCTGTTGATATTGGGTGCCTCGCTGGCCTCCTGCACGGTCATGCCGAACTCGACCACGTTCAGGAAGAACTGCAGCAGGTTCTGGTCCTGCGAATCGCCACCTTGCACGGCCATGGCCAAGTACGGCGCACCATCCTTGAGCGCAAGCGTCGGCGTCAGCGTGACACGTGGATGCTTGCCCGGCTCGATCACGTTGAACGGACCGTCCTTGGCATCGGTGACGAAACTCTGCGCGCGCTGGCTCAGGCCAATGCCGGTATGTCCGGCAATCACCGCCGGCACCCAGCCGCCGCTCGGCGTCACCGACACCACCCAGCCTTCGGCATCGGCGGCCTCGATCGAGGTGGTGCCGGCGTAGAAATCCTCGTTGAACGCGACCTGCTCCGGCGTCGCCTGCTCGGGCAGGAACTCCGCCGTTCCCGACATGCGCGTGCTGTCCGCCAGGCCACCGCCTTTCTTCACCGGCAAGGCATCCTGCTGCCCGCTGCGTGGCTGCCCCTTCTGCGGCACGAAGTCCGCCGGATTCCACTGCTCAAGCAACTGCTTGAACGGGTTCGTGCCGCCCTGATACGGATACGGATCGCCCGGCTTGACGTTCGGATCGTTGCCTTCGGTGTTGATCTGCGCGAACCGTGCCTTGGCATACGCCTTCGACAGCAGGCCCTTCATCGGTTCTTCGGGCGGGAAGTAGGGATCGCCGTAGTAGAAGTCCCGGTCGGCGAAGGCATGGTTCATCACCTGGTACAGCGTGTTGATGTACTTCGGCGAGTTGTAGCCCATGCTCTTCACGTCCGTGTTCTCGAGCATGTTCAGCGCCTGCAGCAGCGCCGGTCCCTGCGTCCATCCCTGCAGCTTGTACACCTCGATGCCCTTGTAGTTGGTGTGCAGGGGCTCCTCCCAGTGCACCTTCCAGTTCGCCAGGTCCTCCATGGTGAACAGGCCGCCCTCCTCGCGCACGCCACGCACCAGTTCGCGCGCGATGTCACCCTTGTAGAAACGGTCGTAGGCCGCGTAGATGGCCTGCTTGCGGGTCTTGCCCTGCTTCAGCGCCTGCTGTTCGGCGTCGACCAGCTTGCGCCAGGTGTCGGCCAGATCCTTCTGCACGAAGATCTCGCCGGCCTGCGGTGCCGGATGCGACGTACCGGAATGGGGCAGCATGATCTCCTGCGAGTACTTCCACTTCGACAGCTCGTCCTTGAAGTGCTCGATGGTGTTCGACAGTTGCGCCTCCATGGCGTAGCCATCGGCCATCTCGATGGCCGGCGCGAGCACCTGCTTCAACGACAGCTTGCCGTATTCGGCCTGCATGGCCAGCAAGCCACCCACCGTGCCCGGCGTCACCGCCGCCAGCGGGCCGAATTCCGGCGGAGCGCTGTACCCCTTGGAACGGTAGAAATCCGCCGTGGCCCCCGTCGGCGCCACGCCCAAGGCATTGAGGCCGATCACCTTCTTCGTGTGCGGGTTGTAGATGAGCGCCTGCGTTTCGCCGCCGCACGACAGCGTGTCCCACATCGTGCAGCCGGCCGCGAGCATGGCCGACGCCGCATCCACTGCATTGCCGCCCTGGGCAAAGATCAATGCGCCTGCGGTCGCCGACAAGGGCTTGCCGGTGATGGCCAGCCAGTGGGCAGCATGGAGCGGTGGCTTCTCCGTCCGTGAATAGCGCGGATCCTCGGCCATCCGCGCCTGCACCAGTTGCGACGGCTTGCTGCCCCGCGCAGAGGACTGCGCATGGGCAGGAAGCATGGCAAAGGCAAACACGACCGCCGCCGTTGCGGCAGCCGTCCTGAACGATCCAGACATACGTTGTCTCCTGGCAAGTATCGACAGTGATCTCGTGTTGCGCGCCCCATCCGGCCCGGAAACGGGGTCAGGTTCACTTTCGCAGCGAAAGTGAACCTGACCCCGTTTCCGGGTCCGTTTTCCATCTCAGTAATCCCACCAGGGCGTCGTGGTTCCTGCCGGCATGCTGCGCAGGCCGTGTTCGGCCATTTCCTTCAGGCGCTCGGCGGTGGTGCCGGGGCCGGCCCAGCAGTGCGGCATCTGGTCGCCGTAGGTGAAGGAGCCTTCGTAGTGCGGGTTCTGCGTGGTCTTCATCCACGCCTGCATCTCGCGCACGGCGCGGTCGAGGAAGAAGTTGTCCATGTTGCCGACGTAGACGTGGATCTTGTCCACCAGCTTCGGCCCGACCGTGGCCCAGTTGCGCTGCAGGTAGTGCAGCAGGTCGTAGTGCTCGCGCCAGTAGTCGGTGACGTCGTGATCGATCCGGCCGGTGAGCGAATCGACGGCGGGCTTGAAGTAGCCGTCCTCGCCGATCGGGCCCCAGGTGGACTGCCACACATCCTGCTGGCCGGTGCCAGAACGGCCGTGCGTGCCATTGGCCAGCTCCATCCAGTAGCGCTGTTGCGCGGTCTGGCGGATCGCGCCATTCACTTCGCGCGAGTTGACCGTGGGAGTGAGCTGCCACTCGCTGTAGTGCTTGAAGAAGGCGTTGTCATCCTTGTACATGTCCACGCCCTCGACGTCGGTGAAGGTCACCGAATCGGGGCAATATGACCAGGTGCCGCCGAAGAAGTCCGGGTGGAAGATCTGCAGCGCCAGCGACTCCCAGCCGCCGGTGGAACCGCCCGACAGCCAGCGTGCCCAGGGCTGCTGGATCACCCGGTAGCGCTTCTCGATCTCCGGGATCAGCTCCTGCATCACCGCGTCGCCGTAGGGGCCGGAGTTGACGCTGTTCACCGCGTACGAGTCATCGAAATACGGCGTGGGATGCTGGAAGGTCACCACCAGCATGCGAGGAAACTTGTCCGCCAACCACGCCTTGTGGAACGCCTGCCCGGCCTCCGCGTTGCGCGTGCCGGGCTTGGCCTCGAAGCCGTACGGCGCAGCCAGGCTGAAGTGGCCCTGCACGTAGTTCACCGGATAGCTGATGGTCGAGGTCTTGTAGTCGCGCGGCAGCAACACCGTCGCGCCCAGATAGATCGGCCGGCCCCAGAACTTCGACAGCGACGGGCTCTTGAATTTGAAGCGCTGCACGTATTCGTTGTCCGGCGGCACCACGATCGGCGGGATCACCTGGTCGGCGACCAGCTTGATGGTCGCGTCCGATGCCGGATCCACATGGATCTTCCGCGCCTTGCCGTAGATGTTGCCCGGCGAGCGCGCCCAGTTCTGGCCTTCCCATTGGTCGTCGTGCATCCACAGCACGTGGCCGTCGGCGCGCCTGAACTCGGAGTAGACGTTGACGAACGGTTCGACCCAGTAGTCACCCGGCGGAATGTCGGCCATGTCGAACACCGGCGTGCCCAGGTCCATGCCGCTGACCACCGCCGGCGTGCCGGGCGCCAGTTGCTTCACGTCATGGCCGAACAGCGGTGCACCGACCCGCGCCACCTGGGTGTGCGGATCGGTCTTGTTGTCGCGGGAAAGAATCACGTAGACGCGGCCGGTCAGCGGCTCGTTGCGCACCGAGGTCGGCACCGTGATCTCGAACTTCACGTGCGCCTTGCCGGAGGGGCCGGGCAGGATCATCGAGGTCTGCGCCATGGCCAGCGGCGCCGCCAATGCCAGCGACAACGCGGCCAGCGCGGGAAGGAAACGCGAAGTCTTCGACATGGCGGGCTTGCCTCTCTGGTTGGAACGGGCGGTTGGAACGGGGTCAGGTTCACTTTCCAATGCAGGCAACCTTGCGCGAGGCCCGCTGGCACCCGCCCCGGGCCACGACAAAGTGAACCCGCCCCCTTGCTGCCCCTTTGCTGCAGGCATGGTGGGTATCAGGCACGAAGGAACGCAATAGCGAATCAAAGAAGCAGGAACCTCCCCGACCCACTGTCCTTCTGAAACGGGGTCAGGTTCACTTTTCCGGCAGACCGGCTGGGCCGGCGAGCAAGCTCAGAAAGTGAACCTGACCCCGTTTCCGGGTGCCGTGAACACCTTGTCGCCGAACGCCTCGCCCACCGTCATGGCCTGCGTGCTCCATTGGTGGCCGGTACCGTTGTCGGGAGTGCTCTTCAGGAGGATGTAGTCCACGGCGGCGTCCATCCGGTCGGCGTCGTCGGCCACGGTGTTCCCGAAACCCCACGCCCTGCCACCGCTCCAGACGCACATTTCCACCCCGGCCGAGCGCACCACGGTGCAGGGCTGTCCGGCCTCACGGCTTTCGCCCGCGCTGACGGCCATCAGATTGCCCTTGCCCGCCTGAGCCAGGCCCGCAGCCACTTCAGCACGCAGCTTGTCGTCGTCCGGAGTGTCCAGCGTCACGGGGTGACGCACGATGCCTTGCGAAGGCTGCCGCGTACCGCTGCGCCGGATCAGATCGATCACGGTGATCGAGCCGTGCGCGTCGATGGTCAAGCGGGAATCGTGCCGGGGCGTGAACTCGCAGCCGGCCCCCTGTCCGCTCTCGGAGAAGCCCCATCGGTCGGCCTGGACGGCCATCTGGTCGCCTTGGTACCAGATCTCGAAGAAAGTGCGCCCCAGCTTTTTCGCCACCTCCTCATCCAGCGGCTTGACCGGCAGCGAACCCGCGCTGCAGTTGGCCAACGCTTCCCTGTAGGTCTGCTCCACCATCGGCTGGCCATCCTTCAGCATCACCTCGGTCTGCGAGACATGGATCGGCGGCGTGTTGATGGCCACGTTGGCCGGGTCGTCCGCCGCAGCTGGCTCATCACCGGGCGGCGACGAGCAACCCGCCAACGGAATGACAGCCACGCACAGCCCCAGCAGAAGGATGGATTTCGGATGCATGACACTCCTCCAGCCCCGTAACGGGGTCGTAGCGGGGTCAGGTTCACTTTCCCGATCAGTTTGCCTCAGCCAACCCGACGGAAGGCTGCGCCGGCTCAATCCGGCATCAAGGGCAGGTTGCACCGGAAGTGAACCTGACCCCGTTTTCAGGTGGTGAGCTTGAGGGCTTCGTGGGCGGCGCGGGTGCCGTGTTCGAAGGCGCCGCGGTAGTTCTGGGCGCCGTTCAATTCCGAGTGGGCGATGATGATCCGGCCATAGCCTTTGGCCACCACCTCGCGGGCGGCCGGCTTGCCGTCCTTGCCGTAGTAGAAGCCCGGCGGCTGGATCACGCGTGCGTGGCCCCAGCGGTTGAGCACGATGCCGGCGATGTCGCGGGCTGGGTCGAAGCCGGCCGTCGAGAACATCTGCGCCATCTGCGTGCGGATCTGCCGCTCGTACTGCGCGTAGCTGGTGGTGAGCAGGCGGGTGCGCCCCAGCACGCCCTGCGCATGCGCGTCGTAGCCGGGCGTGTACAGGCCCATGTAGAAGGTCAGCAGCGCCGGCTTGTCCGGATGCAGGGGAGGATTGCAGTCTGGCGTGACGATGTTGCGACGGATGTTGGCCGAGAAGCCGAACATGCTGCCATCGTCCATCCAGCGTGCCGCCGCCGCGCCCAGGTTGTAGAGGAAGCGCCAGTTGCGCACCGCCACGTTGGCGATCATCGCCGGCGCGTAGCTGAACTCGCCGTAGGCCTGGGCGATGGTGTCGGGAAGATCGGCCAGGATGCGCTTGTTGACCCAGCCACCCGAGGCCATCACCACCGCACGGGCCCGCACGCGAAACGTGCGACCACCCTTCTCGTAGACGATGCTGACCTTCTCCGCCTGCCCCGCCGGCGCCTCGTGCGCCACCTCGATCACCGTGGCACCCAACCGCACGCGATGGGGCTGGCCTTCACGATCGAGCAGGGCGAAATTCACCTTGCCGTTGAGGATGCCGGTGAAGCTGGTATCCGCGCCCATCGAGCCGGGCACCAGGCCGCTCATCAGATAACGGGCGAAGGTGGCGTTGCCACCCGGGTAGGACATGGTCAGGCGCGGCGTGCCTTGTGCGGAACCCATCACCAGGCCATGCCCCACGCGCGCCGACACCGCATCGGCGCCCACGCCGCCGAGCAACCCCACCATCGGCTGGGCGAACCGCGTCACCAGCGGGTCGTAGCCCTTCACCGTCTCCAGGTAGTGCTTGTAGGTGATGGTGTCGAGGAAGTGCGGATCATCCTGCCCGGTGCGGCTGACATCCGAGCGCCAGCGCAGCAGATCCTTGCGCTGGCCCTCGCTGAAGGGCGTGCGGGCCAGCTTGTCACCCCAGATGTTGAGCTGCCAACCCGGCTGCTTCGCGCCGTCCTTCTCGCTGAAGTAGTAGGCGACGTCGACCAGGTCCTCCTGGATGCCATCCATGTTGGAGTAGTTGTCGCGGGCAAAACGCAGTGGCTTGAGCGACGCGTCCCACGCCTGCTGCTGGTATTCGCGGGGAATGTCGAAGTCGTTGAAGAACTCGTCCACCTGCGTGCCGGCGCCGCGCGGAGGCGGGCTGAAATCGTTGGAACCCTGCGGCCCGATCAGGTGCACGCCATCCACTTCGAGCTCGTTCTGCCGCGCCTCGCCGCCGAAGACCGGATGGTTCTCCAGGATCAGCACCTTCCTGCCGCCGCCGGTGAGCTTGGCGTACTGGTGCGCAGCCATCAGCCCGGTAAGGCCACCGCCGACGATCACCAGGTCGTAAGTCTCGCCGGTATCCTCCGGCTGCGGCGGCGAGTTCCGGTACACGCCGTCGCGGATCCTGTGCGCCGACTGCACCACCGCATAGGTATTGCCGTTGGCGTTGGCGTAGTCACCGATCCCGCCGTAACCATCGAAAGCCCTGGCCGCATCACCATCCGCCGCACCCTGCCCCATGCCACCGGCAAAAGCCTGCGCCGGACACGCCGCACCAAGCAGCGCCGAGCCGGAGCCCAGCAACGCGCTGTTGAGGAAATCGCGCCGGGTCATGGCCACGCCCATGCCCAGCTTCTTGTCTTCGTTCTTGTCGTTGCTCATGCCTGTCCGCCCATCTGGCCCGGTTCCCGAACCCGCAAAGGTAACGTCAGCCGCGGGCATCGGAAAGCCAAGATCAAACGGCGGCCGCAAAGTGAACCTGACCCCGTTCCAGCAGCCCATGCGCCGACGCCAACCGGTAGGAGCCCGCTTGCGGGCGATGCCTTTGCTCTTTCGTGAAGCCTGACGGAAAAGCATCGCCCGCGAGCGGGCTCCTACAAAGAGGAGGTGGCGGTGATGAGGGAGCTTGCCGCGTATCGTGGCCGGCGCGCGGCTCATGCGCCGACGCCAAACCGTAGGAGCCCGCTTGCGGGCGATGCCTTTGCTCTTTCGTGGGGCCTGCCAGAAGGGCATCGCCCGCGAGCGGGCTCCTACAAAGAGGAGGTGGCGGTGATGAGGGAGCTTGCCGCGTATCGCGGCCGGCGCGTGGCTCATGCGCCGACGCCAAACCGTAGGAGCCCGCTTGCGGGCGATGCCTTTGCTCTTTCGTGGGGCCTGCCAGAAGGGCATCGCCCGCGAGCGGGCGCCTACCAGGGGGAGCGATGAAAAGGCGCGCCCCGGGGGAGCGCGCCTGTCATGGTCGGGTCAGCAAACGGGGGGGTCGCAAACGGGGTCAGGTTCACTTCTGGAAGTGAACCTGACCCCGTTTTGGGGGTTACGCCTTGAGGTCGAAGCGGTCGAGGTTCATCACCTTGGTCCAGGCGGCGACGAAGTCTTCGACGAACTTGCGGCCGGCGTCGGCGCTGGCGTAGACCTCGGCCAGGGCGCGCAGCACCGAGTTGGAGCCGAACACCAGATCGGCGCGGGTGGCGGTGTAGCGTACTTCGCCGCTGGCACGGTCACGGCCTTCGAAGCGCTCGGCGCTTTCGTCGGTCGGCTTCCAGGCCGTGCCCATGTCCAGCAGGTTGGCGAACCAATCGTTGGCCAGCACGCCGACGCGATCGCTCAGCACGCCATCCTTGCCGCCATCGAAGTTGCCGCCGAGCATGCGCAGGCCGCCGATCAGCACGGTCAGTTCCGGCGCGGTCAGGGTCAGCTGCTGGGCCTTGTCGATCAGCAGTTCCTCGGTGGTCGGGCCACCCGCGATGCGGCGGTAGTTGCGGAAGCCATCGGCCACCGGCTCCATCACCTCGAACGACGGCACATCGGTCTGGTCCTGACGGGCGTCGACGCGGCCCGGGGCGAACGGCACCTCGATCGACACGCCGGCGGCCGCTGCGGCCTGTTCCACGCCGACGTTGCCGGCCAGCACGATGATGTCAGCCAGCGAGGCCTTGCCCGATGCCTGCTGGATCGCCTGCAGTTTCGGCAGCACGGCCACTGCGCGCTGGTTCACCGCCCAATCCTTCTGCGGCGCCAGCGCCAGGCGGGCGCCGTTGGCACCGCCACGCTTGTCGCCACCGCGGAAGGTCGAGGCCGAAGCCCAGGCCACCGACACCAACTCACTCACGCTCAGGCCGGAAGCGGCGATCTGCTGCTTCAGCTCGGCGATGTCGGCGGCGCTGGGGTTGTGCACGGCGGTCGGCAGCGGGTCCTGCCAGATCAGCTCTTCCTTCGGCACTTCCGGGCCCATGTAGCGGGACTTCGGGCCCATGTCGCGGTGGGTCAGCTTGAACCAGGCGTGGGCGAAGGCTTCATTGAAGGCCTGCGGGTCGTCACGGAAGCGACGCGAGATCTTGTCGAATTCCGGATCGAAACGCAGGGTCAGATCGGTCACCAGCATGGTCGGGCGATGCTTCTTCGACGGATCGAACGGGTCCGGCGTTTCGGCCGGGGCGTCCTTGGCGACGTACTGGATCGCGCCGGCCGGGCTGCGCACCTGCTCCCACTCGTACTTGTAGAGCAGCTCGAAGAAGTCGTTGCTCCACTGCGTCGGCGTGCGGGTCCAGGTGACTTCCAGGCCGGAAGAGATCGCATCCGGGCCGGCACCGCTGCCGAAGCTGCTCTGCCAGCCCAGGCCCATCTGCTCCAGCGGCGCGCCTTCCGGCGGCTCGCCGACATGGCTGGCGGGGCCGGCGCCATGGGTCTTGCCGAGGGTGTGGCCACCGGCGATCAGGGCGACGGTTTCCTCATCGTCCATCGCCATGTTGCCGAAGGTGGCGCGGATGCCGGCGGCGGCGGACTGCGGGTCGCCGCTGGCGTTCGGGCCTTCCGGGTTCACGTAGATCAGGCCCATCTCGGTGGCGGCCAGCGGGTTCTTCGCCAGCGCCTCCGGATGACGATGGGCCAGCCAGGATCCCTCCTCGCCCCAGTTCACGTCCATGTCCGGCTCCCACACGTCCTCGCGGCCGGCGGCGAAACCGAAGGTGCGGAAACCGGAATTCTCCAGCGCGACGTTGCCGGCCAGGATGATCAGGTCGGCCCAGGAAATGTGCTGGCCATACTTCTGCTTCACCGGCCACAGCAGGCGGCGGGCCTTGTCCAGGCTGACGTTGTCCGGCCACGAGTTGAGCGGCGCGAAACGCTGCTGGCCGCGGCCCGAACCACCACGGCCATCGACCATGCGGTAGGTGCCGGCGCTGTGCCAGGCCATGCGCACGAACAGGCCCACGTAGCTGCCCCAGTCGGCCGGCCACCAGGATTGCGAACTGGTCAGCGTGGCCTTGATGTCAGCCTTCAGCGCGCTGTAGTCCAGCTGCTTGAAAGCCTCGCGATAATCGAACTTCTCACCCAGCGGATTGGAGCGGTTGGAGTGCTGGTTGAGCAGATCCACGCGCAATTGCTTCGGCCACCAGTGGTTGCTGCCGGTGCCGGTGCCGGCGATCTGCGTGGGGGCCTGATGGAACGGGCACTTGGCTGCCGGGTTGCTGCCGGAATCGGATGAAGTGGTCATGCGAGGGAACCTCCTTGGTCAAGGCAGCCAAGATAGACGAAGCAGATGACACCGTATATTTGATTTCGGCTATCGGAACGATAGGCTCGCGCCAAACGGGGTCAGGTTCACTTACCGCTCCGAAAGTGAACCTGACCCCGTTCTGAAACGGGGCCGGGTTCACTTCCTGACAGCTTGTGCCAGCACGGACCTACGCCGTGACAAGCGCTCCAGCGCTAGCTGCGAACGTGTCATGCGCCGATGCTCGACGCATGGCAAGACTCCCCAGACTCGACCTTCCCGGCATCGCCCAGCACATCGTGCAACGAGGCAACAACCGCCTGCCCTGCTTCCTCGATGACGACGACCGCCAACGCTACCTTGGCTTCCTCCGCGAAGCGCTGCTCGACACGCATGCCGCGCTGCATGGCTACGTGTTGATGGACAACCACGTCCACCTGCTGGTCACGCCACCCGAAACCGGCGTCATCGCTCGCCTGATGCAGAAGCTGGGGCGCAACTACGTCGGCTGGTTCAACGCCCGCCACGAGCGCACCGGCACCTTGTGGGAAGGCCGCTACAAAGCCTGTCTGGTCGGCGGCGCAAACCACGTGCTGCGTTGCCTGCGCTACATCGACCTCAACCCGGTTCGCGCGCGCATGACCGACAACCCGGCCAGCTATCCGTGGTCCAGTTGCTCCGCCCATTGCGGCCAACAGGACAACCTCTTGCTCACGCCACACCCCGCTTGGGCTTCACTCGCCACCACCGCGAAGGATCGCGCCCGAGCCTACCGCCGCATCCTCCGCGAGGCGCTGGCGGATGATGATCTCGCCGCGATCCGCCTTCACCTGCAGCAGCAGCGTGCGTTGGGCCGCGACGACTTCCGCGCCATGGTCGAGTCCAGGACCCTGCGCTTCGCCGGCGTGCGACCGGCGCATCGGCCGGCGCGTCGTGTTGCCGATGGCAGGAAGTGAATCTGACTCCCGCTTGATAGTAACGATTGACGTTAGTAACGCCACGCATCATTATTTTTGCGGTCAGGCTTTTCCGTGATCAAGACCTTTCGCTGCACCGACACCGCCAATCTGTTCCATGGCAGACGCGTGCGCCGCTGGGTCAACATGGAGACTGCAGCCATGCGCAAACTGGCCATGCTAAATCGCGCCGCAACACTGGGCGACCTGCGCATTCCGCCAGCCAACAGGCTGGAAGCCCTGAAAGGCAACCAGCACGGCCAGTACAGCATTCGCGTGAACGACCAGTTCCGCATCTGCTTCCGATGGCGCAACGGCGACGCCCATGAGGTCGAAATCGTCGACTACCACTGAAGACGCACTTGTCCACGAAGCCATGAAAACCCGCAAAGCCACCATCCGTACCGTTCCCCACCCTCACCCCGGCGAGATCCTTGCCGAAGAATTCCTGAAGCCGCTGGGCATCAGCAATTACCGACTGGCAAAGGAGATCGGCATTCCCGCCACCCGCGTGGGCGAAATCGTCGCCGGCAAACGCTCCGTAACAGCAGATACCGGTCTGCGCCTGTCCACCTTCTTCGGCATGTCCGAGGGATTCTGGACCGGCCTGCAGGACGACTACGACCGCGCACAAACCAAGGACGCGATTGCATCGGCGCTGAGCGCCATCATCCCCTACGCGAAGCATGCCGCCTGAGGCATAACGGGGTCAGGTTCACTTCCTCGGCAAGCACCATGTCGCCAATGCAACGACGCAACTTGAACCCGGCTACCCAAGACCTGGCACCACCATCCACACTTGGCGATGATCGACCCCGCGACAAGCAGGCCCGGACCGCCTGCTTGCGCCGGAAGTGAACCTGACCCCGTTCTGGAGGACATGCCGATGATCCGCACTGCCTGCTTTGCCCTTGCCATCCTGGCGGCCTCGATCTCCGCCGCCCATGCCGCGGAAATCACCGTCCACGACGCCAAGTCGCAGCCCGAGAGCATGGCGGTGGGGCCGGACGGCACGCTGTACGTCGGCAGTGCCAGCACGCCCTTCGTCTACGTGATCAAGCAGGGCAGCACCACCGCAACGCCCTTCGTCGACGCCAGCGATGCCGGACCCGGCACGTTCTTCTTCGGCGTGCTGGCCAATGCCGCGACCCGCACGCTGTGGACCTGCCAGCTGACACCCGTGGCCGACTCCAATCCGGTACGCCGCAGCACCGCCCTGCGCGGCTTCGACCTGGCCTCCGGCAAACCGAAGCTGAGCTGGACGCTGCCCGGCGACAACTCCACCTGCAACGACTTCGCCGTGGGCCCGGACAAAGCGCTCTACCTCACCGACACCGCCAACCAGAAGATCTACCGCCTCGCCCCCGGTGCCCAGGCCGCCGAGCTCTACCTGGACAACCGCAGCCTGCTCGGCGTCGACGGCATCGCCTTCCTCGACGGCACGATGTACGTGAACAACGTCGCCTTCAACAAGCTCTACCGCATCCCGGTGGATGCCGACGGCAAGCCGGGCAAACCCGTCGACATCTGGATGGACGCCCCGGTGCACGGCCCGGACGGCATGCGCGCCGCCAACGGCAAGCTGTTCGTGGCCGAAAACGGCGGCGGCCGGATCACCAGCCTGAGCATCACCGGCGACACCGCCCACGTCACCCTCATCAAGGACGGCCTGAAAACCCCCACCGGCATCGAACCGGCCGGCGACACCCTGTGGTTCACCGAGCGCGGAGCCGGCAAGGTCTGGTCGGTGCCGATGCCGGAGTAAGCCAAAAGCATCGCCCGCGAGCGGGCTCCTGCGAGATACCCGCGCACTGCAGGAGCCCGCTTGCGGGCGATGCTCTTGGACCAGCGATCAAAACGGGGTCAGGTTCACTTCCTGGGCTGAGTCAAAACGGGATCAGGTTCACTTCTCGGGCTGAGTAAGTGAACCTGACCCCGTTTTGCCCATCTCACCCTCATCAAGGGCGGCCTGAAAACCTCCACCGGCATCGAACCCGCCGGCGACACCCTGTGGTTCACCGAGCGCGGAGGCGGCAAGGTCTGGTCGGTGCCGATGCCGGAGCAAGCCAAGAGCATCGCCCGCGAGCGGGCTCCTGCGAGATACATACGCACTGCAGGAGCCCGCTTGCGGGCGATGCTCTTGAACCGGACATTCGCGCTGCCGCGTCAACGCTGCCCCCGCTTTGCTTCAGGGCGTGGATACGAAGTCCTGCAACTCCTTGGTGCGCTGCCGCGTCAATGCAGCCTGCACGCTGCTGGCACTCACCTGCGGATATTTCACGGCGGCGAACGCGATCCAGGCGTCGCGATAAGGCAACCAGGCGCGTTGCGCCTTGCGGATGCCCGACTGCGTCACGGTGCCGGGGCCGATGTGCCCGTCGTCATCGGGCTGGATCGCCATGATCTGGCGATATACCTGATTCAACTGTGCGTCGGCGCTCTTGCCATCCTCCGGCGAGGCGGCAGGCAGGCTGCCCGACTGCAGCGTGTCCAGCCATTTCACCAACTGCTCATGCACTTCCTGCTCGCGCTCCACCGCGAAGGCGACGCGCGCGGAGCCACTCTTGTCCACCTCGTTCCCGCTGCTGGCCTCCGCGTAGGTTTGCACGGCATCCAGCAACTGCTTGAAGCGCGTGCGCTCGGCTGCGGTCCATGAACTCGAGAGATCGTCGAGCTTGTCCGAACGGGCCGCGCTGGCGATCCATGCGTCGTGTTTGGCGCACAGGCCGATAGCCAGGCCACTGGTGATGTCGTCGCAATAACTGAAGTCGTGGCCGTCCCAGTGTTCGGCCTTCAGCTTCTGCAAATGCCGGACGCGGCCATCCACCTCGAAGGCCGCGCCAGCGACGCGACAGGCCAGCGACGTGGCCAGGTCCAGATCGCGCTCGGCACCCACGCCGTTGGCGTAGATCGTCATCAGCATGGCGGTGCCGCTGAATGGGAGACGCAGACCATTGCCACTTTGCGTTTCGAGCAAGGCGCATTGGCGCGCTCGTACCGGATCGGCCTTCTCGCCGACGCCGTAGTACAAGGCCGCGGAATCGCAATCGGCGAGCGTGGCGGCCGTGGCCGGATCAGGCCAGTCGGCGGCTTGCGGCTCCAGAGCGCGCACGCTCTGGCAGATGGCCCTGGATTCGGCGAACTGCGCGGAGCGGGAAGCACGAGAACCATCATCGGCCCAGTTCCAGCCGGGTGTCTCGCTTTGCGAGGGCAACGGCGCATGCGTGGCCGCTTGCGTCGCAGCCATACCCGGCGACGAGGCAAGCATGGCGAGCGCGAGTAGAACTTTCATGGGCAACTTCCAGTTCATGGTCATCGAATGATGGTGCAGTAAAACGGGGTCAGGTTCACTTCTTCGACCGTGTAAGTGAACCTGACCCCGTTTTGGTCGTTCAACGTTCGGTGACGAACACGCGGTCGCCGAGGAAGATCATGCTGGCATCGGGTTGCGGCGGGGTCTTGCGCGAGCCCAGGGCGAAGAACTGGCGGCGGGTGTGGCCGTCTGGTTCGGTGAAGGTGATGGTGTGGCGGTTGATGCGGTAGTGGCCGACGCCCGTGTGGCTGTGGCTGGCGGCCGAGGTGGCGACGCCGCTGCCGGAGCCGACCGCGCCCATCGAGCTGCCCTGCATGTAGCGGCCATCCGCGGTGAAGCCCAGGTCCGTCTGCATGGCGATCGTCATGCCGCCGCCCATCGCTGAATTGCCGCCGCCCGAGAGGCGGCTGTAGCGCGCGGCCAGTTTTCCGCCGGCCGCTTCGGCGGGAAACGCCTTGAAGAAGCTGCCACCCTGCAAGGTGGTCTGCGTGGCATGGCCGCCGCTGTTGATGAAGGTGTAGCCGCCGCCCGATTTGCTCCAGCGGCCCCACTTGGCTGGATGCGCGCGGCGGCTGGCGGCCAGATCCATGTCCTCCAGCGCGTCGCCCTCCACCTCGTAATAGCTGCCGTCGCGGAACAGCACCACGGGCGTGTAATCGGAAGTGATCATGCCGCCGACGCCGAACGACGTGTACGAACGGAAATAGACGCCTTCCACCCGCGACCAGTTGTCCGCATGCGCCGCCGGTGCCAGCGAGGCGGCGTCGGCTGATGGAGCCGCCGCTTCGCCCTTGGGCTGGACCGGGGATTCAGCCGGCACGAATCCGGCTGCGGTCAGTTGCATCTTGCGCAGGTCGACATCGATCAGATCGAGAGCCTCTTTGCGGATGGTGTCGCCCATCTGCCGCTGCGCGTCCGCCCCGGACCTGGCGGCCCCGTCCATGCGCGCCTCGACCAGCACCGTCTGCAGAAACATCGTGTCGGCGATATCCTGCTTGTCGCGGTCAATCATCTTCACCAGTTCCGCATTGTCCGCAAACACGCCGGCAATCTGGTCGCGAACGCCCCGGACCAGGGCGGGATCGGTCTGGCGCTGGTAGATGCCGTTGACCGCCTCCCATGCCTTGACCCAGTAGACCGCGGTCATGTCCGCCATGTCCTGATCATCCAGCCCCATCCGCCGCAGCTCCGGGCCGAGCACCGTCAGCAGATCCTGCGCAAACAACGCCTCGAACCCGCTCGCCGCCGCCGGCGCCTTCTTGCGCATCACCTCGACAACCTGCGCCTCCTTGGCCCGCAACAACGCCGGATCCCGCGTGAACGACGTCGAAGCCGCAGGAACCCTCGCCATCACCACGGCCGGCAACAACGCGAGCAGCAGAAGCACCGCCCACCACGCCAACGCGCGCCCCACGATGGCGCGAGGGAAACGACTGCCGGAATGCAGAAACATGACAAGCCTCACTCGAAACGGAACCATGCCGTTGATGAGACAGGCTTTGCGTGACGGGGGTGTTTCGCTTGGCACCTTGGCTGCGTGGTGTTCGTACACCACCACCTTAAACACCGAACTTCACGAGACCGTCATTCCCGCGAAAGCGGGAATCCAGCGCCTTTCAGCCTTTCACCAAGCCAAACGGGGCCATGAAAACGGGGTCAGGTTCACTTCCTCAACCAAGAAGTGAACCTGACCCCGTTTTCAAAGCGCCCGCCAACCCACATCCACCCGCTGCAACTCATAGTCCTCACCAAACTGCAGCGCAGCAGCCTCCGGCGCCAAATCGGCATAACGAAGAAGCTCCGCCTCCCCCATACCCGCATCGACATGGTCGATCAAAAAGAACCGAACCATGGCCGCATCAAAGCCACCCAGCCATGCAGGGGAAATCGAATCCATCACCACCTCCAATGCCATCACGACCACCTTGGCGAACCCCGCCAAAACGTGCCTAGGCATTGTGCTCACCGCCGTCTCATACCCCGCGACCGGCTCTCGGTAAGTTGCTCCTCGACTGTCCCGCCCCACCACCGAGCTACCAACATGCCGCCCGAACAACAGCTCATCCCCGAACACGAGTTCGACGATTCATGGGGCGCCTACGTCAGCCCCTCCGGCAACCTCTTCACCTTCGAGGAAATTCGCGATCAGCCCCACAACCACGTCTGGACCGTCGTCGAAAGCGGCGACGACAGCGACGGCAACTGGTACGCGCAACCGGGCTTTCATGTCGTCAACAATCTCGGCTACGTGATGACACGCAAGCCTTGGACGGACGCGACGCCGGATGCGGTCTACTTTCTTGATGATTTCGAGGATTGAGGCGACAGCGCTTTTTGAAAGAAGCCCGAGCCCCATGGGATACGTCATTCCAGCGAAAGCTGGAATCCCGTGCCTCTGCTTTTCAAAAGCTTGAAGTCGCTGGATCCTAGCTTTCGCTGGAATGACGGAGTTCCCGAAGCCCCCGAAAGCGCCCCGCCTGATCCAGTGCCCGCCAGCCCCGACATCAGGTAACCTGGTCAACATGGAGGAACAGGGGAAACACAGCACCGAATTGAGCGCGCCACGGCAGCGCTGGGGTTATGGCGCGACCATCCGCCAGTTCCTTGCGGAAGCCCCCCAATCCATCATGGGCGCGCTGACCACTTGGCTCAGCTTTGCGGTGGATCCGTCGCAAAAAGTGGCGTGGCTCGAACAGATCACCCTCCTGAAAGATCTGCTCCGCCCATGGTCCGAGTCCACCGGCGCACTGTTTTTCGAATACGACATCCCGCGCCTTGGCTCACGCGTGGACACGGTTCTGGTGCTGGAACATGTCCTGTTCGTGCTCGAGTTCAAGGTCGGCGCCAGCGACTACTCGCGCGATGCCAATGATCAGGCATGGGATTACGCCCTCGACCTGAAAAACTTTCACGAAACCAGTCACCAGATTCCCATCGTCCCGATCCTCATCGCGACGAAAGCTCCTGCAACAACGCTCCAGATCGAAACCGGCCAACACGAGGACAGCGTCCCGCGGCCCTTGCACTGCAATGCCGAAAACCTCGCCGATGCGATCCGACTAGGGCTGGAGCGCTTCCCGTCCGATTCCATCGAGCCGGAACACTGGAAGCGCGGCCGCTACCACCCCACGCCCACCATCGTGGAAGCGGCACGCGCTCTGTACGCCGGCCACGCCGTCGAGGAGATCTCGCGCAGCGATGCCGGCGCAGAAAATCTGGTCGTGACAGCGAACCGGCTGACCGAACTGATCGGCCAAGTGCGACAACACGGCAACAAGGCCATCTTCTTCGTCACCGGCGTGCCGGGTGCCGGCAAGACGCTGATCGGGCTGGACATTGCCAACCGGCATACGGACAAGGACGACAACCTCTACAGCGTCTACCTTTCCGGCAACGGCCCGCTGGTCAGCGTGCTGCACGAGGCACTGGCGCGCGATCAGGTAACGCGGTCAAAGCAGTCCGGCAAGGCACTGCGTATTGGCGAGGCCCGAAGCACCGTCAAACAGTTCATCCAGAACGTCCACCATTTCCGCGACGACTGCCTCGCCAGTCCCGACGCACCGATTGAGCACATCGCCCTGTTCGATGAAGCCCAGCGCGCGTGGGACGTGAGCCAGACCGCTGGCTTCATGAGCCGCAAGAAAGGCGTCGAGGGATTCAATCAGTCCGAACCCGAATTCCTCATTTCCTGTCTCGACCGCCACGACGACTGGGCCGTTGTTGTCTGCCTCGTCGGCAGCGGGCAGGAAATCAATACCGGCGAAGCCGGTATCAGCGAATGGCTTGCGGCGCTGCGCCAGCGCTTCAACGACTGGCAGGTCTACCTGTCTCCGCGACTGAAGGAAATCGAGTACCACGCCAACGAGGAACTGGAAGCCCTGCAGACCAGCCAGCGCGCACACTGGGACGACGCCCTGCACCTGGCAACCTCCATGCGCTCGTTCCGTGCCGACCGTGTCTCCAACTTCGTCAACCTTCTGCTGGCACTGGAAGTGAAAGCCGCCCAAGAAGCGCTCTCCACCATCCTGCCCCGCTTCCCCATCCGGCTGACCCGCCATCTCGACCGCGCCAAAGACTGGCTTCGCCAGCAAGCGCGCGGCAGCGAGCGCTACGGCATCGTCGTGTCATCCCAAGCACAGCGACTCAAGCCACACGCCATCGACGTGCGCGTCAAAGTCGATCCCGTGCGCTGGTTCCTCGAAAGCCGGCAGGACGTTCGCTCTTCCTACTACCTCGAAGACGTCGCCACCGAATTCCAGGTGCAAGGCCTCGAACTCGATTGGACCTGCGTCGTATGGGACGGCGACCTGCGCCTCAACGCCGGCGAATGGGACCACTTCAGCTTCAAAGGCAAGCGCTGGGAACACGTCCGCAGCGCCACCCGACAGCGCTACCTCCTCAACGCCTACCGGGTGCTGCTGACGCGGGCGCGGCAAGGAATGGTCATCGTGGTGCCGGAGGGGAGTGACGAGGATCCGAGCCGGAAGCCGGCGTATTACGATCCGGCATTCAAGTTGCTTGCCGAGCTTGGTGTACCGCAGTTGTGAGGACGGGGTGGAGCAACGGGGCCAACCTCATCCTTCGCTGGACTTAGTAAACCTGCCCCCGTTCTTCTGGACGCATGAACGCATACATCGGCCTTGTCCCCTTTATTCTCTCGACCGTTCTGGTACTCGGATTCCTGCTTGCGTACAAAGCGATCAGGGATCGACGCAAACGGCGCTCGCCACTGGCGGAAAAGCAGATTGCCAATGTGCCAGGGCAACAACTGGTAACACGCATCTCCGATCACGAATCGGAGTTGCTGCTTGCAGTCACGCTCATGCTCATGGCCTTGCCCATGATGTTCATGGCTTGGGCAGGCCAACGCCTTGATTGGTCGAAGGTAAAGTTCGGTGGAAGCGAATGGCTCTATTTAGTGGCAGCAGCAGTCATCTTCGCCTATGGCCTGTACCGCTTCGCCCATCATCTGAAAGCAGGCGAGCAAGCACGCGATGGATTGATCGCTGAGCGAGTGACAGGAATACAGCTCAACCGCCTACTGGCGAAAGACTGCATCGTGCTGCACGACCTGCCCTGCGGCAACTTCAACATCGACCACGTCATCATCGCTCCGCGCGGCATCTACGCCGTGGAAACGAAATCCTTCCGAAAGCCCAAGGGTCCATCCAAAGGCAAGCCCGCCAAAGTCGAATTCGACGGCGAAACGCTGAAATTCAGTGACTTCTCCACCCGCAAGCCCATCGATCAAGCACGGCGACAAGCCAAGTTCTTGTCCGACCTCCTCCGCGAAAGCTTGGGAGAGACCTTCCGGGTCGACCCCGCACTATCCATCCCCGGCTGGTGGATCGATAAGACCGAGGCAGGCAAATCCTCCGACGTCTTTGTATTTACCCCCATGGGCCGCGGGTGCGAGTGGTTTACCTATGGTGACGAGGCAATCCCCGCTACCAAGCGAAATCTGATTGCGCAGGCTCTGGCGACAAAATATCCCGCGATCACCTAAAAACGGCACCAAGAGCAACCAAGCACATCGGCGAAACCAATCCTAATCTACTTAAAATTGTCCCTGACACCTTTTTCTGTTCTTGCGTATCTCACCTTCACATCAGTTCACACGCACACCATCTGGAACGTCATACATGATCTGAGTAATCTCACTCACGAGGCGTTGATCAAGCAGCAACTTCATAATGACGGCAGCGGTCTCAGCCGTCGGAACAATTCGCCCGTTAGCATCGAAACCAATCCCCCACTGATATTTGTCGCAAACTGCCTTCAACGCGCCCAAATAACTTGGGTTTGAGAAGAAATTCTTCTGTTGGATGACGGCCATGCGTCGAAGATGAGTTCCGTTCTGGCCCACGTATTCCAGAAGGGGTGCCATATCAGTGAACAATGCTACAAACTCTGGAACCTCCTGCAATTCACCGAACGCCTGCACGTAGCCAGCACGATACTGCATCATGGACTCGAACCCGCGCTTGTTTCCTACAAGGAGGGCTTCATCCATCGCGAAAAGATCGAAACCAGGTTCTATCGTAAAATCAACACCTTCCACCGCGCTTAGTTCGCCATCTCTGAAAATAGTGTTGATCACTCCTTTCTTCTTGTAGACAGGCTTCCAAGTGGTTGGAGACCTTCGAAGAGCATAAAGCGTTTTCTCATCGCTCACGAACTTGACCAAGTAGCCAACAGCTCCCTTGAGCTTCTTCAGCTCGGTGACAGCGTGGTCGATTTCGGGTCGATCCACGAGATCCCTCAACACTTCGAAGTCTGTTTCCGAGAGAGCGATCGACAAACAGCCGTTTTCGGTCGGTTGCGAAAGGTGACCATAGGGGATCCACTCAGTGATCCTTTTGCGCTCTGCACGAGCAAACTCGCGCAAAGCCTCTTCCAACACTTCGTCGGTCCGTATGTAGCTCGCCGAATACTTCGCAGAAGTGCTAGTTCGTTTGAATACCCATAGGAAAACGTTCGCCGCTGCTAGATCAAAGTCTTTGAGCCCTTGTAGTGCTTGTTCTGTCATGGATCCCCCATCAGAAAAACGTCCTGAACTTCTTCAGCACGCCGCAGTCCAGGTAGAAGCTTTCCCCGCTTCAGCACCCTAACACTCCGGATTTCACCCTTTTGTCCCACACCCATCTTTACATCGTAAAGCCGCCAGCCGATCACGATCAAGAGCGGATTCATTAATATTTGCCCTGATCGGTAAGTTATAGCAAAGAGCACAACCCAAAAAACCAAGAACCCTGCGATCTGCTTAGGCTCGCCGTAACTCACCCCCATGAAGGAAACCACATAAGGAAAGAGGTATCCGATCAGGTCGTTAGGGATCGACTTGACCTCAAGCACCCGCACGGTGTGCTTGAGACGAACGGCTCTAATGGACACGATTGAAAAGCCGAGTGCCGTCAGCGTCACCACTACGCTTCCAAGCGCGATCCAAGGGTGCTCAAACATCAAAAAAGTACAGTCGTAGTTTCCGCGCCAACCACACACGGCTGATCCCCAGTGCTCCTGTGATACATCCTGAACTAGCAGGATCAGCGCCAATGGAAGGTAGGAACCCAAGAAAATCGCCGCTCCTGACCATAGACGAAACTGCATAGCAGGCCTCCCATTTCTTTTCCTGACCAACCTATCGCCAAGCAATCTCAGTAACCGCGACGCCGACGCGACTGAAAAGAGTGGATGCCTGTTCGACCATCAGCGGGATCCGCATGACTACTTCATTCCGACGCCCTACTTGATGTCAGATATTGCCCCTAACACCCTTACATACTGCGCCAATCTTGTTTCAGGCTCGCAGAAAGCCAAGCTTGAACACCTGCGGCCGAAGCTTTCCGCTTAGACCGTCAAATGCTTCCTTAAAGGGATCGAAATCCACAGCCTCGTTGGCGGCGTTGGCTTCTAGCGCCCGGCGGATTTGGTACCAGCCGGCATCCGGCCGGTTCAACTTGAACTCGTCGCGGATCTTCCTTTCGAACCGGGTTGCGTGGAATTTCCTCCAAAGCTCGCGGCCTTCGCCCATGACTGTGTCGGCTTCCGGGGAGAGCTTGAGGTCCGACAGGTAACCAGACATGAAGTCCGACTCGAAGCGGTCACTCGCTCCGACTTCCTGCTCGGTATACGGGATGAAGTGGTTCACCAACGACCACGTACGGCCATTCCATTCCAGACCGTCCGCGCCGGCAGTCAGGTTGGAGCCGCTGAACAGCATCCAGACGAGGCAGTCGGACTTGAACTCGTCTGAAAGATTTCCCATGGGCTGCAGGAACTGGTCGCGGTCGTTCAACCATGTTGGCTTGATGAGACGACGCACCGAGAAAACAATCGCCGCCTTCCAGAGGTTGTCGCCGGTAACGAAGAAGGCGCCTGCATTTCCATAGCCTGAGGACAACAAGGCCGTGCCCTTCGCCGCATGCTGCAAATCGTTGCCAAAGACAATCATGCTGCCAATCGCGCCATCAGCCCATTTTCTGCCGCGCACATCTTTCGTACTTGTTGTTGGCGTGATCGCACTCTTCAGCGGCAAGGCGTCTTGCTTGTTCGAGCGCGGGCGAACAATCCATTCCGACAACGGCAGCTGGCTTTCTTCACGATAGAAGGTCTTTTTGCCAAGTGCGAGGCCTTCCTTGTCCAGAACCTCGGTCAGGATGCTCTCCGCGGGCTGGTTCTCGCCCGTATCCCAGACCAGGAAGCCAATGGGGAAATCACCCTTCAGCCCATCGAATGCCTGGCTGTGCACCACGAAGCCCCCCAGGTACTTTGCCGTCCACTTCTTGCGAAACTCGGCAAAGTTTGGCGCATTGACGTACTTGAGCGTGCTGAACATGGCAATCGTCGTGCCGGGCAGCTCACGCTGGATGCGCACAAGAAACTGCACGAACAGCTCCCGCGCCGCATAACCAAGGTCACCCATGCCCGCGCCGATCTTCGTGGCCGCCACACCCTTCTTGGTTTCGGAATTCTTGCCGCTCGATGCAGTGGTGTTGTCGACATTCATCGCCTCTGCATACGGCGGATTCATCAGCACCAGAATCTTCTTCGCCCCCTTCTTCCGCGCCTTGGCATCCGCAATCGCCTGCTGCAAGGCTTCCGGCATCTTGTTGGTGCGCGCGTAGTCGATCTGTCCGAAATCGTCCACATCATCGTTCAGGTAGTCGTACTGGAACTTGGTCGCGGCCACGCAGGTATGGCTGGCCCGCATCACGTCGATATCGGCCTGATCCAGCGTGCTCATGAAGATGTTGCGGTGGTTCGAGTGCTTCACCTCCAGGTTGCCCACGCCGCAGCACATGTCCCAGACGATATACTTCTGTTGCCAGTTCCTACCCAGTGTTTCCGCGAGCAGATCGTAGGCCCTGTCCACGATGTGCAGCGGCGTGTAGTACGCGCCCTTGAAACTGCGCTCGTCGAGCGGCAGCAGGCTGTCACGCCGCTCCAGTAGATAGGCACGGTGCTCCTGCTCTGGCGGGCGGTGGTAGATGGCCCAGAAGTTCCGGTAGCCCCGGTCGCTGGCCAGTTCATACGTCTTGTCTTTCAGCAGGAACACCGGCCTGCCATCCTCGTGCAGCAGGCGCGCCGGTAAGTTCTGCATCGCGGCCCTGCTTCCATCGTGCATGATGTCGGCGAAGAACAGCAGCGCGTAATCGGCCTCTTTCACATCGCCCAGTTCGCGACCGATCATGCCCACCCACTTGTCGAACACCTGCCGTAGGTTGTCGGGCGTGATCGGCGTCCGCACGAACTTCCCCGCCTTGACGGCATGCTTGACGGCGTCGACGAACTCTCTCTCGTTGCCATCGAGCTTGTAGACGACGAAATGCGTTTCAATGTACGGCGCCATCTGCGCTGCCATTGCCTTGTCCACGGCGGACCCGGATTTCGGCCACTTGACTGACTTGTCGGCAAGAATGGGCAGTGCCTTGGTCGTTTCCATGAGTGCCGCCTTTTCGCGGTCTATGACCGCCAGAAACGGCGGGACATGCTCGCCCTTCTTGCGCGCATCGCGCACGTAGCAGAGCAACTGCGCGAACATCAGGGTGATGAGCGTGGCCGTTTCCTTGGCCTCGAACCAGATCTCATCGGTCTGGATGTCGATCAAACCCTTGTTGTACTTCTTCAGCCCGAGCGCCTTGATATAGGCGTCTTTGACGTCTTCTTCCGTTCTGGCTAAACGCAGCGTGTCGATCAAGCTCATGAATTCCCAACTCCCCTCAATCCTTTTGCTCCGCTGGGAGGCTACGCCCTCGTTCATGCAAGGGAAAGCCAAGGGCGCGAGAGAAATTCCTGGGTGGCGGGATGAGGAATATCTCGCGATAAACGGGCCCTCACCCCAACCCCTCTCCCGCTTCGCAGGAGAGGGGCTAAATCAGGAGTTACATGTTGCGGCGATATTCCCCACCCACGTCATACAACGCGTGGCTGATCTGCCCCAGCGAGTTGTACTTCACCGCCTCGACCAGCTTCTCGAACACGTTCTTCCTCTCCCGCGCCGTCTGCTGCAGCACGCGCAAACTGTCCGGCGCCAGTGAGTTGCGCGCTTCGCCATAGCGCCGCACGTTCTCGATCTGCTGGCCCTTCTCCTCCTCGGTCGAGCGGATCAGCTCGATCTCGGTGGCGATTTCGCCACCCTTGTCCTTGGGCAGGAAGGTGTTGACGCCGATCAGGGGCAGGCTGCCGTCGTGTTTCTTGTGCTCGTAGTACAGGCTCTCTTCCTGGATCTTCCCACGCTGGTACATGGTGTCCATGGCGCCGAGCACGCCGCCGCGTTCGCTGATGGCTTCGAATTCCTTGTAGACGGCTTCTTCGACCAGGTCGGTGAGTTCTTCGACGACGTAGCTGCCTTGCCACGGGTTTTCGTTGAAGTTGAGGCCCAGTTCCTTGTTGATGATCATCTGGATGGCCACGGCGCGGCGCACGCTTTCTTCGGTGGGCGTGGTGATGGCTTCGTCGTAGGCGTTGGTGTGCAGGCTGTTGCAGTTGTCGAACAGGGCGTACAGCGCCTGCAGCGTGGTGCGGATGTCGTTGAACTGGATTTCCTGGGCGTGCAGCGAACGGCCGGAGGTCTGGATGTGGTACTTCATCATCTGGCTGCGCGGGCTGGCGCCGTAGCGCTCGCGCATGGCGCGGGCCCAGATGCGGCGGGCGACGCGGCCGATCACGGTGTATTCCGGATCCATGCCGTTGGAGAAGAAGAAGCTCAGGTTGGGCGCGAAGTCGTCGATGTTCATGCCTCTTGCGAGGTAGTACTCGACGATGGTGAAGCCGTTGCTGAGGGTGAAGGCGAGCTGGCTGATCGGGTTGGCGCCGGCTTCGGCGATGTGATAGCCGCTGATGCTGACCGAGTAGAAGTTGCGCACCTTGTGGTCGACGAAGTACTGCTGGATGTCGCCCATCATGCGCAGCGCGAATTCGGTGCTGAAGATGCAGGTGTTCTGCGCCTGGTCTTCCTTGAGGATGTCGGCCTGCACGGTGCCGCGCACGGTGCTCAGGGTGTGCGCCTTGATCTTCGCGTAGGTTTCGGCATCGACCAGCTGGTCGCCGGTGACGCCGAGCAGGCCCAGGCCCAGGCCATCGTTGCCCTTGGGCAGCTCACCCGAATACTGCGGGCGGCCGTCGGGGTACATGGCGGCGATCTTCTTTTCCGCCTCGGCCCAGCGGGCGGGGTCTTCCTTCAGGTATTTCTCGACATTCTGGTCGATCGCGGTGTTCATGAACATCGCGAGGATGATCGGCGCAGGGCCGTTGATGGTCATCGACACCGAGCTGGTCGGCGCGCTGAGGTCGAAGCCGGAGTACAGCTTCTTCATGTCGTCCAGGGTGGCGATGTTGACGCCGGAGTTGCCGATCTTGCCGTAGATGTCGGGGCGCGGGGCCGGGTCTTCGCCGTACAGGGTGACCGAGTCGAACGCGGTGGACAGGCGAGTGGCGGCGCCGCCCTGGCTGAGGTAGTGGAAGCGGCGGTTGGTGCGCTCGGGCGTGCCCTCGCCCGCAAACATGCGGGTGGGGTCCTCACCGGTGCGGCGGTAGGGGTAGACGCCGCCGGTGTACGGGTAGTGGCCGGGCAGGTGTTCCTTGCCGAGGAAGCGCAGCTGGTCGGCCCAGCTGTCGGTTTTCGGCGGGGCGACCTTGGGGATCTTCTGGTGGCTGAGCGATTCGCGGTAGTTCTCGACGCGGATGACCTTGTCGCGGACTTTGTATTCGTTGACTTCGGCGGTCACCGACTGGCGCAGCGCGGGCCATTCGCGCAGCTGGTGGATGGCTTCGTGGGTGAGTTCCTTGAGGGCGGCGTTGTAGCGCTGGCGGAGGAGGAGGAGGGTGCGGTCCACTGGTTGCGTGGGGTCCGGGGCGACAGCCGAACCCTCACCCCCAGCCCCTCTCTCCCGCAAGGGGACTTCCTGACGGTCGCCGGAGGGAGAGGGGAGCAGATCGGCAGCGTCGTAGAGATCCAGCGGTTTGGGCAGGGCTTCGTCCTCCAGTTCCCGCAGCGACTCGTAATAGTGCTGTGCCTTGCCGGCGGCTTCGGCCATGTGTTCGATGCCGCTGTTGATGCTGCGGCCCTGCTCGGCGATTTCGGCGAGGTAGCGCACGCGGGCGCCGGGGATCAGCACGGTGGCGCGGGGTTCCTTGAGGCTGGTGTCGACCTGCGGCTCGAAGTTGCAGTTGGCACCGCCCAGGCCGGCCTCCCCTGCCCCCAGCTTTTCACGCAGCAGGCGGCACAGGTTGGCGAACATCCAGGTCACGCCCGGGTCGTTGAACTGGCTGGCGATGGTGGGATAGACGGGGACGTCCTCGTCCTTGACGTTGAAGGCAGTGCGGTTGCGCTTCCACTGCTTGCGCACGTCGCGCAGGGCGTCTTCGGCGCCGCGCTTGTCGAACTTGTTCAGCACCACGAGCTCGGCGAAGTCGAGCATGTCGATCTTCTCGAGCTGGCTGGCGGCGCCGTAGTCGCTGGTCATCACGTAGGTGGCGAAGTCGACCAGGTCGACGATCTCCGAATCGCTCTGGCCGATGCCGGCGGTTTCCACGATCACCAGGTCGTAGGGCTGCGACTTGAGGAAGTCGATGCAGTCGTGCAGCACTTCGTTGATCGCGGCGTGCTGGCGGCGGGTGGCCATGGAGCGCATGTAGACGCGGTGGCTGCGCAGCGAGTTCATGCGGATGCGGTCGCCCAGCAGCGCGCCACCGGAGCGGCGGCGGGTGGGGTCGACGGCGAGCACGGCGATGCGCATTTCGGGGAAGGCGTGCAGGAAGCGCAGCAGCAGCTCGTCCACCACGCTGGACTTGCCGGCGCCGCCGGTGCCGGTGAGGCCGAGGACGGGAGTGCCGGATTCAGCCGAGCCAGCGTGCCACTGCTTGCGCAGCATGGCCAGTTCGGCGTCGCCGAAGCTGCCCTCTTCCAGCGCGCTCAGCATGCGGCCGACGCTGATCTCGTTGTTGATGTCGACATCGCCGACCAGCTTGGCCGCGTCATCGTTGCCGCTGGCGGTGCGCGCGTCGCGAGCCGCACGGGTGCGGCTGATCACGTCTTCGATCATTTCCACCAGGCCCAGCTTCATGCCGTCGTTGGGGTGGTAGATGCGCTCGACGCCGTAGGCCTGCAGTTCGCGGATTTCTTCCGGGGTGATGGTGCCGCCGCCGCCACCGAACACGCGGATGTGGCCGGCGCCCTTCTCCTTGAGCATGTCGACCATGTACTTGAAGTACTCGACGTGGCCGCCCTGGTAGGACGACAGCGCGATGGCGTCGGCGTCTTCCTGCAGCGCGGCGCGCACCACGTCCTCCACCGAGCGGTTGTGGCCCAGATGGATCACCTCCGCACCCTGCGACTGGATGATCCGCCGCATGATGTTGATCGCCGCGTCGTGGCCGTCGAACAGGCTGGCCGCGGTGACGAAACGCAGCGGCGTGGTTTCCGCCGGCGCGGTGCTGGCAGGGACGTGCTTGGCGGGGGTACTCATGGCGGCTCCGGACATCGTGTGCTTGAACCGGTCGATTCTAACTGGATTCAGAAGAAGCCCGGCGAAGGCGTTCCCGAGGGTGGCTGGATGGTCCGCCGGGCCCCGCTTGCCGGCGAGATCGAGGCAAGAGCCGCGCGCAGTGCCCGCACCGTTGGCAGGATCCCTCTGTAGATACCGTCTTGCCAGAGATCAGGCAAGGGCTGTTTCCGCAGAGAATTTCTGGCCGGAATGGATGACGCCCCAAGCGATGTGGAGCAGCTTGCGCATGGCGGCACCGATAGCGAGCTTGCCGGTTTTGCCGCGTGCGGCCAGTCGGTCGACCAAGGCGCGCACGGCGACGTTGTAGCGTGCGGCGGTCAGGGCCGGCATGTAGAGCTTGGCGCGCAGCAAGGCATGGCCGAGCTTGGACAGGCGGCTCTGCCCCGCCCATTGGCCGGATTGACGGATGGCAGGATTCAGGCCGACGAAGGCGTCGAGCTTGCCGGGGTTGTCGAAGCGCCGCAGGTCACCGGCGCAGCCCAGGAGGAAGGCGGACGTCAGTTCGCCGATGCCGGGGATGGATGTCAGCAAAATGTTGTCGCGCTTGAGATCCGGGTCCGAGTCGATGTGGTCGCTGATCTCCTTCTTCACGGCGTCGATCTGGGTCTCCAGCGTGCCGATCACGTCGTCGATGGAGGAGCGCACAGTGTCGTCGGCGACATCGCGGCGGTTGTGCTCCATCTGGCACATGCCTTCGAGGTCGTCCAGCCGGCGTACCAAGGCACGCAGCTTGCGTTGGGCGGGTGTCAGCGGTACCCAGGGACGCAGTCCCTTGCCGCGCAACTGGGCCAAGGCGAAGCGGGTGATCAGCTTGGCGTCGGTGCGATCGGTCTTGGTCCGTGACAGCTCGCTCTTGCCGTAAGCGGTGACCTGTGCGGGATTGACCACGTAGACCGTCACGCCCTGCTTGATCAGAAACGTGGCCAGGTCTTCGTGATACACACCGGTAGCCTCCATGCACACGGCTGCGCCGGGGGCGTGCTTGGCCATCCAGTCCGCCAGCTGCGCGAAGCCCGCCGGCGTATTGGGAAGCTTGGCTTTGGTGCGGTACTTGCCTTTCGGGTCCAGCTCGACGGCGATATCGAACGAGCCCTTGGCGACATCGATGCCCACCACCCGGTCAGTCATGCTGCATTCCTCTTGAGATGTTCAGACAGCCGATCATCAGGAGGTCCGCCAAACCGATCCTTATGCGCGCAGGCTCATGCCGGAGGCAGGCCTAAGATACCGTTGCGGCTCGAGGCAGACAGACACGGGACGGGGGCGCGAATCTACGCAACAGGCACGAAGCCGAAGGAGCCCGACGGCGTCACCCCGTCCCACCGATGATCAGTCGGTGATTCTCCCAGATGACCGGGAGAACCGGGGCATAAGGAGCCCGCTCGCGGGCGATGCCTTTTACGGCGGGCTTCGCGTGGGGGCAGAAGCATCGCCCGCGAGCGGGCTCCTACGGGGTGGCGGCATGTGTGAGCGGTGAGGCGTGGGATGCCCCCTCACCGCAGCCGGCCTTGCTGTAGGAGCCCGCTTGCGGGCGATGCCTTTTTGCGGCGGGCTTCGCGTGGGGGCAGAAGCATCGCCCGCGAGCGGGCTCCTACGGGGTGGCGGCATGTGTGGGCGGTGAGGCGTGGGATGCCCCTCACCGCAGCCGGCCTTGCTGTAGGAGCCCGCTCGCGGGCGATGCCTTTTTGCGGCGGGCTTCGCGTGGGGGCAGAAGCATCGCCCGCGAGCGGGCTCCTACGGGGTGGTGGCATGTGTGGGCGGTGAGGCGTGGGATGCCCCCTCACCGCAGCCGGCCTTGCTGTAGGAGCCCGCTTGCGGGCGATGCCTTTTTGCGGCGGGCTTCGCGTGGGGGCAGAAGCATCGCCCGCGAGCGGGCTCCTGCGGGGTGGCGGCATGTGTGGGCGGTGAGGCGTGGGATGCCCCTCACCGCAGCCGGCCTTGCTGTAGGAGCCCGCTTGCGGGCGATGCCTTTTGCGGCGGGATTTGCGTGGGGGCAGAAGCATCGCCCGCGAGCGGGCTCCTACAGGGGGGCTGTGTTTGCGGCAAGCGTTGCCCTTCTGCGCGGTATGCTTTCGGGCGGCATCCATCCGGAGGGATCTCAATGAAAATTCACCATGTTCTTGCGCCGCTGGCGCTGGCTTTGCTGGCCGGTTGCGCGACGTCGCCGACGGGGCGGTCGCAGTTGATGGTGGTGTCGGATGCGCAGATGAGCCAGATGGGGCTGGCGGCGTTCGATGACATGCGCAAGCAGGGCAAGTTTGTCTCGGCGCCGCGGGAGCGGGCGTATGCCACCTGCATTTCCAATGCGCTGGTGGCGGTGTTGCCGGCGCCGTGGAACACCCAGGCGTGGGAGGTGCAGATCATTGATGACGACACGGCCAACGCGTTCGCCCTGCCCGGCGGACGGATCGGCGTGAACATGGGCATGTTCAAGGTCGCCACCAATCAGGACCAGGTGGCCGTGGTGCTGGGGCACGAGCTGTCGCACGTGGTCTCGCGGCATGGCGCGGAGCGGGTTTCCGACAACATGGTGGTACAGGGCGCGGTGGCGGCGGGGACGATCTACGCCGGCACCCGCGGCACCAATGCCGGTTATGCCGCGGCGGCGCTGGGCCTGGGTGCCGAGGTGGGCATTCTGTTGCCGTTCTCGCGCACCCAGGAGAGCGAGGCCGACACGCTGGGCCAGCGCTACATGGCCCAGGCCGGTTTCGACCCGCGCGCGGCGGTGGCGCTGTGGCAGAAGATGGATGCCCAGGGCGGCAGCAAGCCGCCGGCGTTCCTTTCCACCCACCCGGCCAGCGGCAACCGTGCGCAGGCGCTGGGCAGGCAGGGGCAGCAGTTGATGCCGGTGTACGAGCAGGCCCGGCGCAGCGGGCACGCGCCGAATTGCAAGCTCTGATTGAGCCCCCGCCCCCGTAGGAGCCCGCTCGCGGGCGATGCTTTTGCTGTTGCTTTTTCGAATCCCCAATCCCGAATATCGAATCACGGCTCAAAAAGCATCGCCCGCGAGCGGGCTCCTACGGGGGCGGGGTGATGCGGGGCGGGGGTGGGCGTGCTGCGCCGCGGCAAACCACTGCCAGCCAAAGTACTAAACTTGCCGCTTTGATCCATCGCCCCGGCCCTGGTCGGGGCGATGTCGTTCAGGCGTTTTCACGTCCCGTGGCGGGTTCGCTGTCGCGTTTCCGCCGCACCCTTCGTCATCAATGGAGTCACCGTTCCAATGATCTTTGAAACCATCACCAACACGGGTCACGAAGAAGTCGTCTTCTGCCACAACAAGGACGCCGGCCTCAAAGCCATCATCGCGATCCACAACACGGTGCTGGGCCCTGCGCTCGGCGGCCTGCGCATGTGGCCGTACAAGACCGAGCAGGAGGCGGTGAACGACGTACTGCGCCTGTCGCGCGGCATGACCTACAAGAACGCGGTGGCCGGCCTGAACCTGGGCGGCGGCAAGGCGGTGATCATCGGCGATCCGGGCAAGGACAAGTCCGAGGCGCTGTTCCGCGCGTTCGGCCGCTTCGTCAACTCGTTGAACGGCCGCTACATCACCGCCGAGGACGTCGGCATCGACGTCAACGACATGGAATACGTGTTCCGTGAAACCGAGTACGTCACCGGCGTGCACCAGGTGCACGGTGGTTCGGGCGATCCGTCGCCGTTCACCGCCTACGGCTCGCTGCAGGGCCTGATGGCCGCGCTGCAGGCCAAGCACGGCAACGAGGACGTGGGCAAGTACAGCTACGCGGTGCAGGGCTGCGGCCATGTCGGCGGCGAGTTCATCAAGCTGCTGCGCGAGCAGGGTGCGAAGGTGTTCGTCACCGACATCAACAAGGAAGCGGTGCAGCGCTGCGTGGACGAGCTGGGCTGCGAGGCGGTGGGCCTGGACGAGATCTACGACGTGGACGCCGACGTGTACTCGCCGTGCGCGCTGGGCGGCACGGTGAACGAGCAGACCATCGACCGCATCAAGGCCAAGATCATCTGCGGCCCGGCCAACAACCAGCTGGCCACCGACGAGATCGGCGACGAGCTGACCCGCCGCGGCGTGCTGTACGCGCCGGACTACGCGGTGAACGCCGGCGGCGTGATGAACGTGTCGCTGGAGATCGACGGCTACAACCGCGAGCGCGCGATGCGCATGATGCGCACGATCTACTACAACCTGGGTCGCATCTTCGAGATCGCCAAGACCGAGAACATCCCGACCTACAAGGCCGCCGACCGTCTGGCCGAGGAGCGCATCAGCGCGATCGGCAAGATCAAGCTGGCCCACATGGGCAATGGCGGCACCCGCTTCCAGGGCCGCATGCGCGGGCAGTAAGCCGCGCGGCGTGCCGGTGCGCCGGCATGCGTGACAACAAAAGGCCCGCCGCGTTTCGCGGCGGGCCTTTGCATATCCGCACGGGCAACGGGGACAATCGCCGGCTGGAGGACATCGGAATGCGACGGATCATGATCTGGCTGGGATGGATCTTGCTTGCCCTGGTAGTACTGGCGATCAGCGGCCTGCTGCTGGCCGATCACCTGACCCCGCGTGCCACCGGCACGCCCTCCTCCGCGCTGCCGCTGCAGCCGGCACAGACCGCGATCGACCGCGAGCTGGCGCCCTGGCTGGCCGAGCATCCCGGCCAGACCGGCGCCACCTTGCTGCCGAACGGGCTGGACGCCTTCGCCGTGCGTGCCACCTCGGCGCGACTGGCCGGGCGCAGCCTGGACCTGCAGTACTACATGTGGCACGACGATCTGGTTGGCCGCCTGCTGGCGCGCGAGATCCATGCCGCGGCCGAGCGCGGCGTGCGCGTGCGGCTGCTGCTGGACGACATCAACACCAAGGGACTGGACCCGGCGCTGCTGGCGCTGGACGCGCACCCGAACATCGAGGTGCGCCTGTACAACCCGTTCCGCAACCGCCATGGCCTGTGGCGGTTGCTGGAGATGGTGCAGCGCTTCTTCAGCATCAACCACCGCATGCACAACAAGGCCTGGATCGTCGACGGCCGGCTGGCGGTGGTCGGCGGGCGCAACATCGGCAACGAGTATTTCGATGCCAGCGAGCGGGTGAATTTCCGCGACCTGGACATGCTTTTGCTGGGCCCGGCGGTGGGCGATGCCAGCGACGTGTTCGACCGTTTCTGGAATTCCGACGCGGTGGTGCCGATCCACGCACTGAACCCGCAGAGTCCCGCACGGCTGCAGGCGCTGGTCCAGCGCATCACCCACGAGCCGGAAGCGGCGGGCGCGCAGGTGTACATGCAGCGGCTGGCGGCATCGCCGTCGGTGCAGCGGCTGGTCAACCACGAGCTGGTGCTGCACTGGAGCCCGAACATCACGGTGGCGTCGGATCCGCCGCAGAAGCGCCGCGGCGACGACCGCCAGGCGTGGCTGCAACCAAGGCTGATCGCCCATCTGGACGAGGCCCGCGCCCAGGTCGAGCTGATCTCGCCCTATTTCGTGCCCGGCGACAACGGCACCCGCCGCCTGCTTGAGCTGAGGCATGACGGCCTGGGCGTCGGCGTGGTGACCAATTCGCTGGCCGCCAACGACGTGCCGGCGGTGCACAGCGGCTACGAGCGCTATCGCCCGCGCCTGCTCGATGGCGGCGTGGAGCTGTTCGAGCTGCGCCGCAACGGCCCCAAGGTGGCCACCTCGCTGTTCGGCAGCAGCGGTGCCAGCCTGCACACCAAGGCCTTCGTGATCGACAACCGGCGCGGCTTCGTCGGCTCGTTCAACCTCGACCCGCGCTCGGCCAACCTCAACACCGAGATGGGCGTGCTGTTCGACGATCCCGCGCTGGGCCACGACCTGCACCAGGAATACCTGCGCCTGGCCTCGCCCACGCTGAGCTACCGCGTGCAGCGCGGCAAGAACGGCAAAATGCAATGGCTGGACGGCGCCACCCAACCGCCACAGGTGCTCGATCACGAGCCCGAAGCCGGCTGGTGGCTGCGCTCGATCACCCGGGTGATGAGCTGGCTGCCGATCGAATCGCAACTCTGAGAAGCGAGGAGTGAGTGCAGAGGAGTGAGAAGTGAGAAAAAGCCGCGGTACCGCGACGCTCCTGCTTCTCCACTCACTTCTCACTCCTCTGCACTCACTTCTCGCTTCTCTCCACTCACTCCTCGCTTCTCTCCACTCACTTCTCGCTCTACCCGCGTGCGCTAAGATCGGCGTTTCGCCTGCCCATGGAGCTCGTATGCGTCCGTTTCCGCTTGGAGAAGACATCGACCTGCTGCGCGAGTCCGTGCATGCATTTGCGGAGAAGGAGATCGCGCCGCGTGCCGACCGCATCGACCGTGACAACCTGTTCCCGGCCGACCTGTGGCGCAAGTTCGGCGAGATGGGCCTGCTCGGGGTGACCGTGGCCGAGGAGTACGGCGGCAGCGGCATGGGCTTCCTGGCGCACATGGTGGCGATGGAGGAGATCTCGCGGGCGTCGGGCTCGGTGGGTCTTTCCTACGGCGCGCACTCCAACCTGTGCGTCAACAACATCTTCCACAACGGCAACGAGGCGCAGCGGCAGAAGTACCTGCCCAAGCTGTGCAGCGGCGAGTACGTCGGCGCACTGGCGATGAGCGAGCCCGGCGCCGGCTCCGACGTGGTCGGCTCGATGAGCTGCAAGGCCGAGCTGCGCGGTGACGTGTGGGTGGCCAACGGCAACAAGATGTGGATCACCAATGGCCCCGACGCCGACGTGCTGCTGGTCTACATGCGCACCGCGCCGCGCGCCGCCGGCAGCCGCTGCATGACCGCCTTCATCGTCGAGAAGGGCATGAAGGGCTTCTCCACCGCGCAGAAGCTGGACAAGCTGGGCATGCGCGGCTCCAACACCTGCGAGCTGGTGTTCGAGGATTGCGAGATCCCCGCCGAGAACATCGTCGGCGAGGTCAACGAAGGCGTGCGGGTGCTGATGAGCGGCCTGGACACCGAGCGGCTGGTGCTGTCCGGCGGCCCGATCGGCCTGATGCAGGCGGCGATGGACCTGACCCTGCCCTACGTGCGCGAGCGCAAGCAGTTCAACGCGCCGATCGGCACCTTCGAGATCATGCAGGCCAAGGTGGCCGACATGTATACCGCGCTGCAGAGCTCGCGCGGCTTCGCCTACATGGTGGCGCAGCAGTTCGACGGCGGCGTGAAGTCCCGCATCGATCCGGCCGCCTGCCTGCTCAACGCGTCGACCAATGCGGTGAAGGTGGCGCTGGAGGCGATCCAGTCGCTGGGCGGCAACGGCTACATCAACGAATTCCCCGCCGGCCGCCTGCTGCGCGATGCCAAGCTGTACGAAATCGGCGCCGGCACCAACGAGATCCGCCGCATGCTGATCGGGCGTGAGCTGTTCCACGGCAAGGCTTGAGGGCCGGGATTCGGGAATGGGGATTCGGGATTCGCAAGAGCAAAAGCCCCTCTCCCGTCGGGAGAGGGGTTGGGGTGAGGGTTCGGGCGGAGCAATGAAGTTTCACGCTCCGCCCGAACCCTCTCCCGGCGCCTTCGCGCCACCCTCTCCCGAGGGGAGAGGGGCAAGGGCGGTCAGAACGACCAGTTGAAGCTGGCGGTGGCCATCTTTGCCTGCTGGCGTTGGCCGAGGTAGTGGTCGTAGCCCAGTTGCAGGCTGGCGCGCGGGGTCATGCGCCAGTCGAGGGTGGTGCCCAGCACGCCGCCATAGCGGGACAGGCCGATGCCGCCCAGCGGGGCGTAGCGGTTCATGCCGCTGAAGCTGGCGTCGAACAACTCGCCGCGCAGGCCGAATGATTGCTGCCAGCCCATGCGGGCCTGCAGGCTCAGGCTGCCACCGTGCGGCACCAGCCATTGGCGGCTGGCACGCAGGCCCAGGCCGGCCTGCCAGCGTGAGGTGTGCTGCGCACCCGACTTCAGGCCGAAACCCCAGGCGCCCTGCTCGTCGAAGCCGTCGCGACGGACCTGGGCGTACTGCAGGCTCATGTAGGGCGTGATGCGCGCCGCACCGGCCGCGAAGCGGTAACCGCTTTCGCCGTAGGCCACGCCGTAGCGGCCGTGGACGTCGCTGGCCACGCCGGCGAACTGCGGGCCCAGTTGCACCTGGCGGCGCATGTTCTCGCGGTAGTTGCCCACGCCGAAACGCCCCATCGCATACCAGGCGCCGCGCATGGTGCCGCCGTAGAACATCGCCTCCAGCGCGTGACTGCGGCCCTGGTCGGCACTCTCGGCCAGCCGGCCCAGGCCCTGGCTGCGGCTCAGCGCGTAGCCGGCGATGCCGTTGCTGCCGATGCGCCGATCGGCACCGAGCAGGCTGCCGCCGAGGTCGTAGCCGACATCGCCGTAACCGCTGCGCGACAGGCCACCGTGATAACCGAGGTTCTGCATCCAGCCACCGACGGCATTGCCGTCAAGCAGTTGGTCGAAATGATCGGACAAGGCCCGCGTGCCGGCGTCGATCGCCTCGAAGGTCATCGCCGCGCTGGCCGCGTGCAACTGGCCGGACAGGCTTTCCAGCGAACGCGAGGCGGTGTCGATGCTGGTGACGTGCTGCAGGCTGGCCGCGCCGGCGACGAAACCCGGCGACGCGGCTCCGCCTTCAGCCTTGCCGCCGAGCTGCGCGTTGAGGCTTTCGAAAGCCCCCTGCACGCGCTGCGCGGAGCCGGCCGAGGCTGCGGTGTAGCTCATGCCCTGCACCGCGGTGACGTCGACCTGCTGCACGTCGAGCCAGGCCTCATTGGCGCCGTAATGGAGCGAGGCGGTGAGCAGGACGTTGTCCGCCGCTTCCAGGCCGTCGAATTCGCCGCTGAGGCCACCCTTGGCGGTCAGCACCGGCGTATGCGAGTCGATCACGTAATTGGCGTTGGCCCCGGTCACGTACAGATCGCCACCTTCCAGCCGCGCGCTGCCGCCCACGCGCAGGGCCGAGCCCAGCGACAGTGCCAGCCGGCCATCGCCCTGCTGCAGGTAATCGCCGTCGACGCGGACATCGGTATCGCGGATCTCGAGCACACCGGCATTGCTCACGTCGCCGCCGATGGCACGGGTGTCGACCAGCCGTCCCTGCGCGGCGATATCGACACTGGACGCCAGCGACCGGGCCATCAGGCTGCCACCCTCGATCCGGGTCAGCCCGGCATAGCTGGCCTCCTCGCCGAGCACCAGCGTGCCGTTGCCGCGCTTGACCAGGCCGCCGTCGCCGCTGATCGGGTTGTTCCAGTGCGACTCGCCGTCGAAGCTGACCGTGACGTCGCCCCAGTCGAACCTGGCCGGGCCATTGACCGCCTTGCCCGCATTCAGCTCGCCGTAGCCGAAGACCCGGTCGACGCCGGGAGCGCCCAGGTCGTCGGCGGTACCCAGCAGGGTCTGCCGTACCAGGTCGTTGTCGAAATAGGGGTAGGCCTCCCACACCAGCGCCGCCGCGCCGGAGACCTGCGGCGCGGCCAGCGAGGTGCCGCTGACCACCCAGTACTCCTGCTTGCCGCTGCCGGTGGCGTCCTTGTCGGCCACGATCACGTCGCCGGGCGCCGCCAGGCAGTAGTTCATCGCCTTGCCGCAGGCGTTGGAGTAATCCGCCAATTGGTCGGGATGGTTGCTGTCCACCGCCACCGTGACCAGCCAGCCTTGCTCCAGTTGCGGCGCCAGCGTAGGCAAGGCGGCGATGTCGCTGGGATCGCTGCGCGATTCGTTGCCGGCGGCGAACACCACCAGGCCGCCGTGGTCGAGCACGAACGGCATGTAGGCCTCGGCAAAGGCCTGGTTGATCGCGCCGTTGTCGGTGTCCCAGTAGATGCCGCCCCAGGAGTTGTTCATCACCTGCACGCCGGCGTCGATCAGCGCCGGGTTGAGCGTCTGCGCGAAGAACTCGGCATCGTCCGCAGTGACCTCGTTGCCCAGGCCGGAGCCGTCGTCCTCGGGCTCCTCGTCGTTGATGATGCGTGCCGAAACCAGATCGGCGCCCGGCGCGAGGCCGCCGGGGAATTTGTCGAACGCCTTGCCGGCGGCGATCTGCGACACCCAGGTGCCGTGGCCGACCACGTCATCGACCGCAGTGTTGTTGTGGGCCGGATCGATGTAGATCAGCTCCTGCCTGACCCGTCCGGCCAGCGCCGGATGGTTGCGCATGATGCCGGTGTCGACCATGCCGATGGTGACGCCGGCACCGGTGTAGCCCTGGTCGTGGGCCTGGTAGGCGTGGGTGTACCAGAGCTGGGCATCGAGCGGAGGCTGCTGCTGCGGCGTGGATGGCGGCGGCGTCTCCGGCGGCGGTGCCGCAGGCGGCGGCGCAGGCCTCACGTTGCCACCGCCACCGCCACAACCCGCCAGGCCCAGCGTGACGGCCAGCAGCCAGGCCAATTCGCGGCGTCGCAGAACCGCGCCAGATCCGTTCATTGCCATCCCCTTCCCCGGAGTACGTCCCGCACCACGCAAACAGCGCGTCCAGAAGCCATCTTGGCACAACGAAATCCGAATGAAAGCGCCGGCGGAGCGCCATTTCGTGCGCTCCGCCCCGGTTTGCCCGGCTTCGCGGCGGGCTGCGATAATCCGTCGGTTGTTTCCCGCGATTCATCGCGATCCCCACGTTCCCAACGGAGTTACCCATGTCGGATGTCAGCGTCGTCATCGCCGGTGCCAAGCGCACGGCCATCGGCTCCTTCCTCGGCCAGTTCACCGGTGTCCCCACCCCGAAGCTCGGCTCCGCCGCGATCCGCGCCGCGCTGGAACAGTCCGGCGTGGCCGCCGCCGATGTCAGCGAAGTGATCATGGGCTGCGTGCTGCCGGCCAACCTGGGCCAGGCGCCGGCACGCCAGGCCTCGCTGGATGCCGGCCTGCCGTTCGGCACCGGCTGCACCACCATCAACAAGGTGTGCGGCTCGGGCATGAAGGCGATCATGCTGGGTCATGACCTGATCAAGGCCGGCTCGGCCGCGGTGGTCGTGGCCGGCGGCATGGAATCGATGACCAACGCCCCGCACATGGTGCAGGCGCGCACCGGCATCCGCTACGGCGACGGCAAGCTGGTCGACCACATGGCGTGGGACGGCCTGACCAACCCGTATGACGGCAAGGCGATGGGCGTGTTCGGCGAACTGTGCGCCGACAAGTACCACTTCACCCGCGAAGAGCAGGACGCGTTCGCGATCGAGTCGGTGAACCGTGCCAAGGCCGCGCAGCAGAACGGCGGCTTCGCCGGCGAGATCGTGCCGTTCACGGTCAGCGGCCGCAAGGGCGACGTGGTGGTGGATACCGACGAACAGCCAGGCCGTTCGGACATCAACAAGATCCCCTCGCTGAAACCGGCCTTCCGCAAGGAGAACGGCACCATCACCGCGGCCAGCTCGTCGAGCATCTCCGACGGTGCCGCCGCGCTGGTGTTGCTGTCGGCCGACGATGCCGCCAAGCGCGGCATGGCCCCGCTGGCGCGCATCGTGGCCCACGCCACCCACTCGCAGGAACCGGAGTGGTTCACCACCGCACCGGTCGGTGCGATCCAGAAGGTGCTGGACAAGGCCGGCTGGAAGGTTGATGAGGTGGATCTGTTCGAGATCAACGAGGCCTTCGCGGTGGTCGCGATGACCCCGATCAAGGAGCTCGGCATCCCGCACGACAAGGTCAACGTCAACGGCGGCGCCTGCGCGCTGGGCCATCCGATCGGCGCCAGCGGTGCGCGCCTGGTGGTGACCCTGATCAACGCATTGAAGACCCGCGGTCTGAAGCGCGGCATCGCATCGCTGTGCATCGGCGGCGGCGAGGCCACCGCGATCGCGGTCGAGTGCATCGACTGACCTGATCGTCATTGCCGTTTCATGGTTTTCACATGACGGCCGGTTAAATTGATTCCCCGTGGCAGCGGCGTCAACCCTACAAAGGTGTGGCGCCGCTTCCACGAAAGCGTTATTAATACCGGGCCAAACGGCATTCCACGGCAAAGGAGATCCACCATGAAGTTTACGCGTACCCTACTCGCCGCCGCGCTGGTCGCGCTGTTGGCGGCATGCAGCAACGGCGCGCAGGATTCCGCGCAGGACGCCCAGCAGTCGGCTGACACCGCCCAGCAGGCGGCCGATACCGCGCAGCAGGCCGCCGCGGAAGCGCCGACCGAAGCGACCCAGCAGGCTGCCGACCAGGCCAGCGATGCGGCCAACATGGCTGCCGACGCTGCCAACCAGGCCACCGATGCGGCCGCCAGCGCCTCGTCCACCGCCCAGGCTGCCGGCGACTCGATGATGGAACAGGCCAAGGACGCTGCGTCCAATGCTGCCGACGCCGCCGACCAGGCTGCCGACGCTGCCAAGGACGCTGCGGACACCGCGAAGGACGCGGCCGACAAGGCCAAGGACGCGATGCAGAACATGTAATCTGCTCTGCAGCAGCTTCCATGAGAAACGGCCGCTGACGCGGCCGTTTCTTTTTTTGTGATCAACCCCGGGCCGCCCACGCGGCCGTTTCTTTTTTTTTCAAAGCAAGGCACTGGATTCCAGCTTTCGCTGGAATGACGGGGCGACGGGGGCTGATGCCGATCAGGCCCGGGCCGCCTCATGCGGCTGCTGTTCGTCGTGACGACGCGGACTCGATGGCCCTGCCCGTCGCCTGCGTTTCGGCACGGCGGATTCGCCCGCTATCATCGGCAGTTCCATCGCGATGGCAGTCCGTCGTCGCGAACCAGCCAGTGAGCTTTCCGCATGAGCATCATCACCACGCAGATCGATCCGCGCTCGCCCGAATTCCAGGACAGCAGTGCCAAACTGCGCGAGGCGGTCGGTGAGCTGCAGGGCGAACTGGCCCGGGTTGCCGAAGGTGGTGGTACCAAGGCCCGCGAGAAGCACGTGGCCCGCGGCAAGCTGCTGCCGCGCGAGCGCATCCGCGCCCTGCTCGATCCCGGCTCGCCGTTCCTGGAGCTGTCGCCGCTGGCCGCGCACGGCATGTATGACGACGCCGCGCCGGCCGCCGGCGTGATCACCGGCATCGGCCGGGTCAACGGCATCGAGGTGGTGGTGGTCGCCAACGACGCCACGGTCAAGGGCGGCACCTACTTCCCGATGACGGTGAAGAAGCATCTGCGCGCGCAGGAAGTGGCCCTGGAAAACCGCCTGCCCTGCATCTACCTGGTCGACTCCGGCGGCGCCTTCCTGCCGCTGCAGGACGAGGTGTTCCCGGACAAGGAGCATTTCGGACGGATCTTCTACAACCAGGCGCGGATGTCCGGACTCGGCATCCCGCAGATCGCGGTGGTGATGGGTTCGTGCACCGCCGGCGGCGCGTACGTGCCGGCGATGAGCGACGAGACCATCATCGTGCGCGAACAGGGCACGATCTTCCTCGGCGGCCCGCCGCTGGTGAAGGCGGCCACCGGCGAGGTGGTGGATGCCGAGACGCTGGGCGGCGCCGACGTGCACACGGCGATCTCCGGCGTGGCCGACCACTACGCCGAGAACGACGCCCACGCGCTGTCGATCGCCCGCGACATCGTCGCCAGCCTCAACCGCAAAAAGGACATGCCGCTGGCGCTGCGCACGCCGGTCGAGCCGAAGTACCCGGCCGAGGAGCTGTACGGCGTGATCCCGCAGGACACCCGCCGCCCGTTCGACATCCGCGAGGTGATCGCGCGCATCGTCGACGGCTCGGAGTTCCACGAGTTCAAGGCACGCTACGGCAAGACCCTGGTCTGTGGTTTCGCCCACATCCACGGTTACCCGGTGGGCATCGTCGCCAACAACGGCATCCTGTTCGCCGAGAGCGCGCTCAAGGGCGCGCACTTCATCGAGCTGTGCAACCAGCGCAACGTGCCGCTGGTGTTCCTGCAGAACATCACCGGCTTCATGGTCGGCAAGAAATACGAACAGGCCGGCATCGCCAAGGACGGCGCCAAGATGGTCACCGCGGTGGCCTGCTCGCACGTGCCGAAATTCACCGTGGTGATCGGCGGCAGCTTCGGCGCCGGCAACTACGCGATGTGCGGCCGTGCCTACGGCGCACGCTTCCTGTGGATGTGGCCGAACGCGCGGATCAGCGTGATGGGCGGCGAACAGGCCGCCAGCGTGCTGGCCACGGTCAAGCGCGACGGCATCGAAGCGCGTGGCGGCGAATGGCCGGCGGACGAGGAAGAGGCATTCAAGGCACCGATCCGCGAGCAGTACGAACGCCAGGGCCATCCGTATTACGCCAGCGCACGACTGTGGGACGACGGCATCATCGACCCGGCCGACACCCGCCGCGTGCTGGGGCTGGCGATCTCCGCCTCGCTCAACGCGCCGATCGAGCCGCAGCGCTACGGCGTGTTCCGGATGTGAGGCGTTCGGCCACGTCGAACCGCGACACGCCTTCGAACGCGCCCCGCGCAGGGCGCGGCGTCGCCCGCGCCGGTGAAGCCTCGCGCCATGCGTTGGCGTCGAGCCGCAGCGCCTGACATGTCCGGCATGTAAGCTGCGCCATCACGCCACACGAATCCATCGGGGAACAGTCAGGGATGATCGTCGGTATCGACCTGGGCACCACGCACTCGCTGATCGGCTGCCATGACGCCTCCGGGCCGCGCCTGTTCACCAATGCGCTGGGCGACCTGCTCACGCCATCGGTGGTCAGCGTGGACGATGACGGCCGGGTGATCGTCGGCCAGCCGGCACGTGACCGGCTGGTCAGCCATCCGCAGGCCACCGTGGCCAGCTTCAAGCGCTGGATGGGCAGCTCCCGCGAAACCCGGCTCGGCGCGCACGTGTTCCGGCCGGAGGAATTGTCGGCGCTGGTGCTGCGTTCGCTGCTGGCCGATGCCGAGGCGGCGCTGGGCGAAAAAATCGACGAAGCCGTGATCAGCGTGCCAGCGTATTTTTCCGATGCCCAGCGCAAGGCCACCCGCATCGCCGGCGAGCTGGCCGGGATCCGCGTCGAGCGGCTGGTCAACGAACCCACCGCCGCCGCACTCGCCTACGGCCTGCGCGAGAAGCCGGACGGCGCACGCTTCCTGGTCTTCGACCTGGGCGGCGGCACCTTCGACGTCTCGGTGCTGGAGATGTTCGAGGGCGTGATCGAAGTGCACGCCAGCGCCGGCGACAACTTCCTCGGCGGCGAGGATTTCCTCGACCTGCTGGAACAGGCTTGCCGCACCGACCTGGAGCTGGCTGGCGACGCACTCGACCCGCTGCAGCGCGGCCAGTTGCGACGACGGCTGGAGCTGGCCAAACGCGCGCTGGGCAATGGCGGCGAAGCCCGCGTCGACTTCGCCGTGAACGATCGCCAGCTGCACTGGCAGATCGACGAGGATCGCTTCAGCCGGCTGGCCGAGCCGCTGGTGCAGCGCATGCGCGCGCCGCTGGAACGGGCCATGCGCGATGCCCGGCTGCAGCCCGGGCAACTGGACGAGATCGTGCTGGTCGGCGGCGCCAGCCGGATGCCGCTGGTGGCGCGGCTGGTTTCGCGCATGTTCGGCCGGCTGCCGCTGCGACACGTCAATCCGGACCAGGCGATCGCCTTGGGTGCCTGCGTTGCCGCCGGCCTGAAGGCGCGCGACCAGCAGTTGGAGGAGATCATCCTCACCGACGTCTGCCCGTATTCGCTGGGCACCGAGGTGGCCCGCCGCGACGAACAGGGCCGCCCGGTGACCGGCTTCTTCGAGCCGATCATCCAGCGCAACAGCACCGTGCCGGTCAGCCGCGAGGAAACCTTCTGGCCGGTCAACGAGCAACAGGGCGAGATCCAGCTCGACGTCTACCAGGGCGAAAGCCCGCTGGTGGCCAAGAACATCAAGCTGGGCGAGCTGACCGTGGAGATCGACCCCGCGCTCGACATCACGCAGAACGCGGTGACCGTGCGCTTCACCTACGACATCAACGGCGTGCTGCAGGTCGAGGCGCGCGTGCATGCCAGCGACCGCCGCTACGAGCTGCTGCTGGAGCAGAACCCGGGCCTGCTCGATCCCGCCCAGATCCGCCAGCGGCTGGAAGCGCTCAACCACCTGAAAGTCCATCCGCGCGGCAAGCAGGAGAACCTGGCCGTACTGGCGCGCGCCGAACGCCTGTACGAGGAACACCTGGCCGCGCGCGAACTGCTGCAGGAGTGGATCGCACGCTTCCGCGCCGTGCTGGAAAGCCAGGACGAGGCATTGATCCGCGATCACCGCCGCGAACTGGCCCGCGCACTGGACTCGCTGGAGCCGGCATGAGCTCACCGTTCGAGCGGCTCGGCCTGCCCCACGACGCCGACGAACGGGCGGTCAAGCGCGCCTACGCGCAACGCCTGCGCCAGACCCGGCCGGACGAGGATCCGGCCGGCTTCCAGCAATTGCATGCGGCCTATCAGGCTGCGCTGGCGCATTGCCGCGACAAGCCGTCATCGCCGCCCGCCCGTGCGGCGGAGCATGACGACGGCAACGACGTCGCCGCAGCACGCCAGGCCTCAGCGGAGGACGCGTCGCCCGCCCCCATGGCCGATGCCGAACCCGCAGCACCACCCCTGCCCGCCTTCGATCCCGATCACTTCATCGAGCAGGCCTTCGCGCTGGCGGAAGCCGGCGATGCCGCGAACCTGCAGCAGTGGCTGGAGACACGGCCCGAGCTGTGGTCACTGCAGCGCAAATGGCAGCTGGGCCGTCTTCTGCTCAGGCAGCTGCACGAGTGGCAACCGCCGATGCCGCCCCGTTGCCTGCAGATCCTGCTGGGCTTCTTCGATCTCGATCACGTGCTGGCCGGCCACGATCCGCTGGCCCGCCTGCAACTGGAGCGGCGCACCCGGCTGGCGTGGCAACTGCAACATGTCGATCGCGATACGCTGGCTGACCGGCTGGAGCTGGACACGGCAACGCGACGCCGTCGCGCCGGCTGGATCGTGCCGCAGCTGATGCGCCCGTTCCGCTGGGCCCGCGTGCTGTGGGTGGGACTGCCGCCGGCCAACGCCCGGCAGATCACCGAACTGATCGACAACCTCGCAGAAGGCCACCCGGAAGACTTTCCCGCCAACTTCGACCGCCGACAGCTGGCGTTCTGGCCGGCCGCCGCCGAACGCCAGTACTTCACCAGGCCTCGCCTGATCCTGTCGGGCCTGCGTTGCGCGACCTGGCTGCTGTTGGCCGCCTTGCTGGCGCCGTTGCTGAGCCGGCTGGTCACCGGTGAGGTCACCACCGGATCGAGCCTGGTGGCCGCCGCGATCCTGATGACGCCGACCATCGCGTGGATGCTGTGGACGGCGTGGTTGCTGCTGCTCGAGTGGTATCTGCGACCGGCATCGATCGCGCAGCCGCGATCACCGCGTTTCTGGCTGGTGCCCGCGGCCTGTGCCGCCAGCCTGCTGCTCGACCTCGGCTGGCGGGCGGGTGCGGGGCTGCTCGTGCTGCCGATCATGTGGCTGGCGGCGCGACGCTACTGGTATCGCCACCCTGCCCGCAGCAGCTTCATGCAGTCGGGCCTGACGCGGGTGCTCAGCATACTGGCGCTGCCGGTGCTGCATGTGGTGCTGAACAACAAGCTGGGGATCAAGCTGATGAGCTTCAGCGAGGTCTTCGCGCTGGTGGCGCTGATCGCCTGGCTGGCCGAGCTGCGGCGCAAGCCGTCGCCGCGAACCGGCTGAGCAGCGCGACGCTCAGTCGCGCGGGGCTTCGCCGCGCAGGCGCACGTCGCCCGGCGCCATGTCGACGTCACCGGCCTCGTCCTCGCGCTGCGACTCGAAGAAGCGCTGCACCTGCTGGCACACCGCCATGGTGTTGTCGCGGGCGATCGCGGAGATCAGGAACCATGGCTGCTGCCAGTCCAGTGCGGCAACGATGCGTTCGGCCTCGGCCTGGCGCTCGTCCTCGCCCAGCACGTCGGCCTTGTTCAGCACCAGCCAGCGCGGGCGCTCGAGCAGTTCCGGATTGAACTTCTCCAGCTCCTGCTCGATCGCGCGCACCTGGTCCACCGCATCGGAGCCGTCGATCGGCGCGATGTCGACGATGTGCAGCAGCAGGCTGGTGCGCGACACGTGGCGCAGGAACTGGATGCCCAGCCCGGCGCCGTCGGCGGCGCCCTCGATCAGGCCGGGAATGTCGGCGATCACGAAGCTCTGGTCGGTGCCCAGGCTGACCACGCCCAGGTTGGGGTGCAGCGTGGTGAACGGGTAATCGGCCACCCGCGGCGTGGCGGCGGAAACCGCCCGGATGAAGGTGGATTTGCCGGCATTGGGGAAGCCGAGCAGGCCGACGTCGGCCAGCAGGCGCAGCTCCAGCTTCAGCTCGCGCACGTCGCCCGGCGTGCCCGGAGTGGCCTTGCGCGGCGCCCGGTTCACCGAACTCTTGAAGTGGATGTTGCCCAGGCCGCCCTTGCCACCCTGCGCCACCAGCATGCGCTGGCCGTGGCTGGTCAGGTCGCCGATCACCTCGTCGGTGTCGACATTGGTGACCGTGGTGCCCACCGGCACGCGGATGGTGGTGTCGTCGCCGCCCTTGCCGTACATCTGGCTGCCCATGCCGTTCTCGCCCCGGCGCGCCTTGAAGCTGCGCTGGTGGCGGAAATCGACCAGGGTGTTCAGGCCCTCATCGGCCACCAGCCACACCGAACCACCGGTGCCACCGTCACCACCGTCCGGGCCGCCGAACGGAATGAATTTCTCGCGCCGGAAGCTGACGCAGCCATTGCCGCCGTCACCGGCCTGCACTTTGATGATTGCTTCGTCGACGAATTTCATGAGGGCCGGGATTCGGGATTGGGGATTGGGGATTCGGAAAAGCGGGAGCCGCTGCAGGCATGGTACGGGAGTTCGGCTCTTCGGGCTCTTGCGAATCCCGAATCCCGAATCTCCAATCCCGGCCTGCAAACGAAAAGCCCCGCCTGCGGCGGGGCTTTCGCTGTCGCGTCGCGAAGAGGCTTACGCCTGGACGACGTCGACGAAACGGCGGTTCTTGTCACCGCGGACGGTGAACTTGACGGTGCCGTCGACCAGCGCGAACAGCGTGTGGTCGCGACCCAGGCCCACGCCGGTACCGGCATGGAACTGCGTGCCACGCTGGCGCACGATGATGTTGCCGGCTTCGATGGCCTGGCCGCCGTAGATCTTCACACCCAGGTACTTCGGGTTGGAATCGCGACCGTTGCGGCTGGAACCTACGCCCTTTTTATGTGCCATGACTCAATGCTCCAGTTGCTCAGGCGTTGATGCCCGTGATCTCGACTTCGGTGAAATGCTGGCGATGTCCCTGCTGACGCTTGTAGTGCTTGCGGCGGCGGAACTTGATGATGCGGATCTTGTCGGCGCGGCCGTGACGACGCACGGTGGCGCTGACGGTGGCGCCTTCGACGACCGGTGCACCGATGGTGACCGACTCGCCGGAGCCGACCATCAACACCTGGTCGAAGCTCACGGTGGCGCCTTCTTCGGCGGTCAGCAGTTCCACGCGCAGGACGTCGCCCTGCTGCACACGGTACTGCTTGCCGCCAGTCTTGATGACTGCGTAACTCATGGGAAAGCCCTTCTGTCGTTATTCTCTTGGGTATCGCCGTGCCCCGACCGGGGCCAGCGAACTGCGGATTGTAGCGACCTGCCGGGCTTCTGGTCAAACGTTGACCAGTACCGGCCCCGGCGTCACTTGCCCGGCGGCGGCGTGGCGGCGCTGCCGGTGGCCGGACAACGGCCCTGGGCGTCCAGCGTGCCCAGCCGCTGCAGGTCGCCGATCATGCTCTGCCCGCGCTCGCGTCCCCATTGCTGGGTGGTCTTCATGCCCTCGGCCATGGCCAGCGGCATCTGCGTGATCACCTTCTGGCCCAGCGGCGAACGGTAGAACTTCAGCAGGCCGTCCACGTCCTCGGCGGTGAAGTGGTTCTGGTAGATCGGCACCATCCGGGTCAGCAGCTGCTGGCGGCTGTTGGCGTCGACGAAACCCTGCCAGTAGGTGGCCGGCACGCACGGCACCGCCTTGCCCATCACCTCGGTCATCTGCGCATTGAGCTGGTCGAAGGTCTGGCTCATGTGCATCGCCTCGAGCAGTTCACGCACCTTCTGTTCGCTCGGCTGCGCCGCCAGTGCCGGCGCGGATGCCACGCAGGCCAGCAGCAGTCCCGCCACGATACCGTTCCACTTGCGCATCCGACTTCTCCCGGGCCACCACCGGCCGAACCGGCATTTAGCCACAACCGCCGACGGCAGGTAAACGACTCCCTCCCCCGTCAATCCGTCGTCACGCCCGGCGTTGCTATAGTGGCGGTTTTCCCCCATATCCGGCGCGATGGACACCATACGCATCCGCGGCGCACGCACGCACAACCTCAAGAACATCGACCTCGACCTGCCCCGCGATCAGCTGATCGTGATCACCGGCCTGTCCGGCTCGGGCAAGTCGTCGCTGGCGTTCGACACCATCTACGCCGAAGGCCAGCGACGCTACGTCGAGTCGCTGTCGGCCTACGCGCGGCAGTTCCTGTCGATGATGGAAAAGCCCGACGTCGACCACATCGAAGGCCTGTCGCCGGCGATCTCGATCGAGCAGAAATCCACCTCGCACAACCCGCGCTCCACCGTGGGCACGATCACCGAGGTGTACGACTACCTGCGACTGCTGTACGCCCGCGTCGGCACGCCGCGCTGTCCCGACCACGGCATCCCGCTGGAGGCGCAGACGGTCAGCCAGATGGTCGACGCCACGCTGGCGCTGGATCCGGAGAAGCGCTGGATGCTGCTGGCGCCGGTGGTGCGCGAGCGCAAGGGCGAGCACGTGCAGGTGTTCGACCAGCTGCGTGCACAGGGCTTCGTGCGCGCCCGCGTCGATGGCGTGGTGCATGACCTGGACGCGGTGCCGCCGCTGGGCCTGCGCATCAAGCACACCATCGAAGTGGTGGTCGACCGCTTCCGCCCGCGCGAGGACATCAAGCAGCGCCTGGCCGAATCGTTCGAGACCGCGCTGCGGCTGGGCGACGGGCTGGTGATCGTGGCCGACATGGACGCCGAACAGGGAAGTTCCAGTGCTGCGGGCGCCGGCGCATCCGAGCAGCTGATGTCATCACGCTATTCCTGCCCGGTCTGCGACTACTCGCTGCCCGAGCTGGAACCGCGGCTGTTCTCGTTCAATTCGCCGATCGGTGCCTGCCCGCATTGCGACGGCCTGGGCGTGACCCAGGTATTCGACGCCGCGCGCGTGGTCGGCCATCCCGAACTGCCGCTGTCCGGCGGCGCGGTGCGTGGCTGGGATCGCCGCAACGCACACTACTTCCAGCTGATCCTGTCGCTGGCGGCGCACTACGGCTTCGACGTCGACACGCCCTGGAAGCAGTTGCCCGCCGAGGTGCAGAAAGCGGTGCTGTACGGCAGCGGCAAGGAAAAGATCGCCTTCCGCTACATCACCGAGCGCGGCGGCAAGGTCACCCGCGAGCACAGCTTCGAGGGCATCCTTCCCAACCTGGAACGGCGCTACAAGGAAACCGAATCGGCCGCCGTGCGCGAGGAGCTGTCCAAGTACATCGCCGACAAGCCCTGCCCCGAGTGCGAGGGCCAGCGCCTGAACCGCTCGGCGCGCAACGTGTTCGTCGCCGACCACGCCCTTCCCTCGCTGACCTCGCGCTCGATCGACGACACCCTGGCCTTCTTCGAGACGCTGACGCTGGCCGGCTGGCGTGGCGAGATCGCGGTGAAGATCGTCAAGGAGATCCGCGAGCGGCTGACCTTCCTCAACGACGTCGGCCTGAACTACCTCACCTTGGACCGCCAGGCCGACTCGCTGTCCGGCGGCGAGGCCCAGCGCATCCGCCTGGCCTCGCAGATCGGCGCCGGCCTGGTCGGCGTGATGTACGTGCTGGACGAACCGTCCATCGGCCTGCACCAGCGCGACAACGAACGCCTGCTCGGCACGCTGACCCGGCTGCGCGACCTCGGCAACACGGTGATCGTGGTCGAGCACGACGAGGACGCCATCCGCATGGCCGACCACGTGCTCGACATCGGTCCCGGCGCCGGCGTGCACGGCGGCGAAGTGGTGGCGCAGGGCACGGTGCAGGACATGCTCGACTCGCCGCGCTCGGTCACCGGCCAGTTCCTCTCCGGCGAACGCGCGATCGAGGTGCCGAAGGAACGGCGCCAGCCGATCGACGGCGAGTCCTGGCTGCGCCTGCAGGGCGCCAGCGGCAACAACCTGAAGAACGTCGACCTGGCGATTCCCGCCGGGCTGTTCACCTGCATCACCGGCGTGTCCGGCTCGGGCAAGTCGACCCTGGTCAACGACACCCTGTTCCGCCTCGCCGCCGCCGAACTCAACGGCGCCAGCGCGCAGCCGGCGCCGTACGAGACGGTCGAAGGCATGGACCTGTTCGACAAGGTGGTCGACATCGACCAGTCGCCGATCGGCCGCACGCCACGCTCCAACCCGGCCACCTACACCGGCCTGTTCACCCCGCTGCGCGAGATGTTCGCGCAGGTGCCGGAAGCGCGTTCGCGCGGCTACACCCCCGGCCGTTTCAGCTTCAACGTGCGCGGTGGTCGCTGCGAGGCCTGCGAAGGCGACGGCATGATCAAGGTGGAGATGCACTTCCTGCCTGACGTGTACGTGCCCTGCGACGTCTGCCAGGGCAAACGCTACAACCGCGAGACGCTGGACATCCTGTACAAGGGCCACACCATCGCCGACGTGCTCGACATGACGGTGGAGGACGCGCTGAAGCTGTTCGAGAACGTGCCGACCATCGCCCGCAAGCTCGACACCCTGCGCGCGGTGGGGCTGGACTACATCAAGCTCGGCCAGAGCGCGACCACGCTGTCCGGCGGCGAGGCGCAGCGCGTGAAGCTGTCCAAGGAGCTGTCCAAGCGCGACACCGGCCGCACCCTGTACATCCTCGACGAGCCCACCACCGGCCTGCACTTCCACGACATCGAGCAATTGCTCGACGTGTTGCACCAGCTGGTCGACCAGGGCAATACCGTGGTGGTGATCGAGCACAACCTGGACGTGATCAAGACCGCCGACTGGATCGTCGACCTCGGTCCCGAGGGTGGTGCCGGCGGTGGCCGCATCCTGGTCTCCGGCACGCCGGAAACCGTGGCCGCCACGCCCGGCTCGCACACCGGCCATTTCCTCGCCCCGCACCTGAAGCCGGCGCGCCCGGCCAAACGGGCCACCAAGCGCGACAAGACCACCCTCAAACACATCGCCTCGGCCGACAAGCACAAGCCGATGCGTGGAAAGAAGAAAACCGCCCCATGACCGCACGCAAGACCACCAGGACCACCAGAACCGCCAGCGCCCGCAAGACCGCCAAGGCTGCCGAAGCCGTCGTCGACGCCGGCACCAAGCCCGGCACCAAGCCCGGCGCCGAGTCCGCGCCGCCGGCCGCACAGCCGCTGTTCGTGGCCGAGATCGACGTGCGCTGGCGCGACCTGGACGCCTTCAACCACGTCAACAACTCCAACTACCTCACCTACCTGGAAGAGTCGCGGCTGCAGTGGCTCAGCCATGTCCCCGGCCCGTGGTTCGACGAACACGCGATGCCGGTGATGGCTGCCGCCCAGCTCAACTACCGCCAGCCGATCACCTGGCCGGCCCAGGTCAAGGTGGAACTGTCCTGCGAACGCCTGGGCAACAGCTCGATGACCATCGCCCACCGCATGGTCGACGCCGAAGACGCCGATCGCCTCTACTGCGACGGCAACGTGGTGATGGTCTGGATGGACCCGGCCACCGGCAAACCCGTCCCGCTCCCCGAAGCCATCCGCACAGCGGCTGCCTGAGCTTTCCACCCCACGCCCCTGACGCATCCGCAGGCCATCCCCTCCCTGCACGCCACAGCCCCGGCTGTTGCTGTTGCTGTTGCTTTGGCTCTGGCTCGTTCAAAAAGTGCGGGCCACGATGGCCCGCTGCTCTTCCGGGGCCCCTCTGAAGCGGCGGGCGGGCGAAGGAAAGCCCCGCAGGGGTGGCTGACATGGATGTCAGCCAGTTTTTCGCCAGGGCAGGATGCCCTGTCGAAAAACCCCGCAGCCCGACCGCGTACCGGATGGACAGGATGTCCATCCGGCGCGAAAGCGGGGTGGCCTTTCTCTTTGGTTACTTTCTCTTTGGCCACGCAAAGAGAAAGTAACTCGCCCTCCGAAGGAGGGTGAAAGCTCTTGATCTTGATCTTCAAGCTTTGGCTTCAAGAGCATCGCCCGCGAGCGGGCTCCTACGGATCATATGCGGGCGGGTGGCTTGGCCAGTGTCGGGCGGTGCTCGACCTACGCATCAAAAGCATCGAACCCCCACCTTCGCTTCACGCGTCGAGAGGACACCGCCAATCGACGGCCAACGCCGCCAGCTATCATCCCCCCTCCCCCCCGATGGAGCCCGCCGATGACGTCCACACATCGTTCGACCCTCGCCCTTTCCTGCCTGCTCGCCCTCGCAGCCACCAACGCACAGGCTGCCGACGACACCGCACTCACCGTCTACCGCAGCGACAGCCCGTCGCTCTATGCCAGCCAGGGCGGCGCGACCGATGACGGCTATGCGGTGGCACGCGAACAGCGCACCTTGACGCTGGATGCCGGCACCCACGACATCGTGATCGGCGACCTGCCCGACTCGCTCGATGCCGAAGCCATCGCGCTGGGCTTTCCCGACGGCAATGCCCAGGTGATCTCGCAGCGATTGCTGCTGGCCCAGGGCGCGAATGCCGCCCTGACCGGGCTGGTCGGCCAACCCGTCACCGTGCTGGGCGGCAACGGCGAGACGCTGGCCGCCGGCACCTTGCTGCGCGCCGGTGACGGCCTGCTGGTCGGCAACTCGCAGGGCAGCACCCTGGTGCGCAACTACGCCGCCGTGCACAGCAGCGGGACCGCATTCCCGCGCGGCTCCAGCCTGAGCCTGCGGGTGGATGCCAAACATGCCGGCCAGGCCCGCGCCACGCTCAGCTACCCCACCGGCGGCATCGGCTGGCGTGCCGCCTACGTCGCCACCCTGCAGCCGGGCAACAGCTGCCGCATGCAGTTCGAGTCGCGGGCCAGCCTGGCCAATCGCAGCGGACGGGACTGGAACGGCGCCGCGGTCACCCTGATCGCCGGCCAGCCGAACATGGCCAAGGCCTCGGCACCACGCCCGATGATGGCCGTGGCCAGCTTCGGGCGCGGCGCCGCCTTGCCCCAGCAGGACAGCCTCGGCGACTACCGCAGCTTCACCCTGCCCGGCACGGTCGACCTGCCCGACGGCAGCGTCAGCCAGCTGCCGCTGTACGCCACCCGCACGATCGATTGCGAGCAGACCACCCTGCTCGACAGCGGCACCAGCTACCAACCATCGCAGCCGATGCTCGACCGCAACTTCAACCCCGGTGGCGCCGGCGCCATCGTCAGCACCTTGAAGCTGAAAGCCTTCGACAGCCTGCCGGCCGGCTACCTGCGCGTACTTGGCAGCGACCGCCACGGCGCGCCGCAATTCCTCGGCGAAGGCCGCATCGACGACACGCCGAAAGGCGGCGACGCCACCATCACCCTGGGCAGCGCGTTCGACCTGCACGCCGAACGCGAACGCACGGCCTTCCGCGTGGACAAGGCGGCCCGCCGCATGGACGAGGCCTTCCGCATCACCCTGAGCAACGCTGGCGACACCGCGCGCAGCATCACCGTGCGCGAGCATCCGGCACGCTGGCAACAATGGACGCTGGCCTCGTCCAGCAGCAAACCCGACAAGCAGAGCCCGGACACGCTGGAATTCCGCATCGAGGTTCCCGCCAACGGCCAGGCCGTGCTGGACTATGCGGTGCGCTACCAGTGGACCGCCGACGAACAACCGCAATGACCCGATGGAATCCGACATGCTCAAGCTGACCCGCCACGACCACGACATCCTCGAAATCCAGCTGGCCCGCCCGCCGGTCAACGCACTGAACCTGGAGATGCTGCAGGCGTTGCGCGCGGCCATCGACGACGCCGTGCGCGACGGCGCCCGCGGCATCATGCTGTCCGGTGCGCCGGGCATGTTCTCCGCCGGCGTCGACGTGCCCTCGCTGATCGGCGTGGACCGTGCCGGCGTGCGCGCCTACTGGCACGCCTTCTTCTCCGCCTGCGCCACGCTGGCCCGCTCGCCGGTGCCGGTGGTGGCGGCGATCACCGGCCACAGCCCGGCCGGCGGCGCGGTGCTGTCGCTGTTCTGCGATTACCGGGTGATGGCCGAAGGCCCGTACCGGATCGGCCTGAACGAGGTGCAGGTCGGCCTGGCCGTACCCGAGTCGATCCAACTGGCGCTGCGCCGCGTGGTCGGCGCCTATCGTGCCGAACGTCTGCTGGTGTCCGGCACGATGGTCGACGCCGGCCAGGCGCTGGCCTGCGGTTTCGTCGACGAACTGACCGGGATCGACCAGGTGACCACCCGCGCCCTGCACTGGCTGGGCGAGCTGCTGGCCCTGCCCTCCCACGCGATGCTGTCCACCCGCCAGGTGGCACGCGCCGATCTGGCCGATGCCTACGCCGACGTGGAGGCCTTGTCGCTGGACGCCATGGTCGACAGCTTCTTCCACCCGCAGACCCAGGCCACCCTGCAAGCACTGGTGGACAAGCTCAAGAACAAGGCCGGAAAGTGAGAGGAGCAGGCCTTCCTTGAAGGCCTGCTCCTCTCGGCTCGCAAAACCGTGCTACGGTATGCGTTGCAAATGCAACGCATCAGGCATCGCCCATGAAAACCGCCACTTTGCCATCGCTTCGCGTGCCCCCCGAGCTCCGCCGCTCGGCCGAGGCCGTGCTCCATGAAGGCGAAAGCCTTTCCAGCCTGATCGAGCAGTCGCTGCGCGGCGAAGTGGCCCGCCGCCGGACACAGGCCGAATTCATCGCACGCGGCCTGGCTGTTCGCGATGAGGCCCGACAGACCAACGACTACCTCGACGCCGGCGAAGTCCACGCAGGCTTGCGCGACATGCTGGCCAAGGCCAAGGCAAAATCGTGACCTGGCGTGTCCGCTATGCGCGGGCCGCCAGCGAAGATCTGCAGCGTCTCTACGCGTTCCTGCTCGAACGAGACATCCCCTCGGCGCAACGGGCACTGATCGCCATCGAAAAAGCCGTGACCCTGCTGCAACGATTCCCCTTCACTTGCCGCAAAGCTGACCCGGACAACCCGCTGCTGCGCGAGCTGCTGGTGACCTTCGGATCCTCGGGTTACGTGATGTTGTACGAAATCGAGGACCACGCCACGGTGACCATTCTCGCGGTACGCCATCAACGCGAGGATGACTATCGCTGACAGGTGCCACCGGCACTCCACAGCGCCCATTGCCCATGAAGTTGCAAGGCGGGCGATGTCCGCCCTGCCGTTCGCCGCTGATGGTTTCCAAGCTCGCCAAAGGGAGATCAGAAACCCGGGTGCCGCACACACGCAGAAAATCCCGTGGAGCAATCAAGCTCCGGTGCGACCAGCACCCTTCGCCACCGGCCGTGCCGGATCACTGACCCAGCCGCTCCATGACGGCGCGTAAAGGCGCGAGCCGTGCAGGCCGGCGTGCTCCATCGCCAGCAGGTTGTGACAGGCGGTAACGCCGGAGCCGCACATGTGCACCACATCGGCGGGTGCCGTGTCGCCAAGCACGGCGGTGAACTCATCACGCAATCGTGCTGCCGGCTTGAAGTGACCGTTGTCGTCGAGGTTGTCGGCAAAAGCACGGTTCAGTGCGCCGGGCACGTGGCCACCGACACGGTCCAGCGGTTCGACATCACCCCGGTAGCGCGGCGCGGCGCGGGCATCGAGCAACTGGCCGGCAGCGTTGTCGCGCACGGCCTCATGATCGAGCAGCACCTGGCGCGGGTCATACCGCAACGAAACCGTGCTGGCCGTCCGTGCAGCGGCTTCGCCCTGCTCGACCGCCTGCCCCGCCGCCAGCCAGGCCGCGTAGCCGCCATCGAGCACCGCGGCGGGCACGCCGACCAACCGCAGCAGCCACCACAACCGCGCTGCCGCCAACGCACCGCCATTGCCGTCATACGCCACCACCTGCAGGCCCGGCTGCCAGCCCCAGCGCGACAGCAACGCGTTGAAGGCCGGCTCCAGCGGCAAGGGATGCCGACCGAGACCATCGGCCTGGCGCGACAGGTCGGAGAGGTCACGGTCCAGGCTGGCATGGACCGCACCGGGAATGTGCCCCTCGCGGTAATCACGTTCGCCCTTGTCCGGGTCGACCAGGTCGAAACGGCAGTCGACGACCAGCACGTCCTGCGGTGGCAGAGCGGCCAGCGCGGCCACGTCGATCAAAGTGGTTTTCAGCGTCATGTCCGCCCCATCCTCTCGAGCAGGTTGAACAGCATGGCCGCGGTGGCGCCCCAGATGCGGTGGCCGCCGTGGATGAATTCGACCATCGAGCGCCGATGGCCGCGGAACTCCATCGTGTAGCGACGCAGGTTGGCCGGCTCCAGCAGGAAATCCAGCGGCACCTCGAACACCTCGGCCACCTCGTCGGGCGAAGGATGCAGGCGGACATCCGAAGCGATGCGGGCCACCACCGGGGTGATGCGGAAACCGCTGATGGTCTCGAAGCCGTCGAGGTAACCCAGCGGCGTCACCCGCTCGCGCGGCAGGCCGATCTCCTCCTCGCTCTCGCGCAGCGCGGTGGCCACCGCGTCGTCGTCGGCGGGATCACGACCGCCACCGGGAAAGGCGACCTGCCCGGCATGGTTGTTCAGATGGCTGGTGCGCACGGTAAGCACCAGTCGCGGCTGCACGCCCTCGCGAAAGCCGACCAGCACGGCGGCCGGCCGGCGTTCGGCCGTACCCAGCAGTTCGGTCATGTCGGCGTGATTCCAGCCCGGGCCCGTCGGTGGCGATGACAACGGCCGCAGTGCGCGGACCACCTCGTCCATCATGCCGGCAGGCGTCCCGGCAGCAGCACGTCCATCACGTGCCGGCGTTCAGCATCGCTCATCATGCGCCAGCGGCCGATTTCCTCGCCGGTGCGCAGGCAGCCCTCGCAATAGCCACGGCTGTCCAGCCGGCAGATGCCGATGCAGGGAGTCAGGGGCGAAGTTCGGGGAGTTTCGGGAAGATCTGGCATGCCCGGCCATGCTACCACCGCCGCGCGTCAGTGACCGCCGGCAGGCGGCTTGATCGCCAGCAATTCGATCTCGAACACCAGCGCCTCGTTCGGACCGATCCGCGGCAGCGCACCGGCTTCGCCATAGGCCAGTTTCGGCGGAATCACCACCTTCCAGCGATCGCCCACGTGCATGCGCGGGATCACGTCCTGCCAACCGCGGATCACCTTGTCGACGCTGAAGCTCACCGGTGCGCCATGCGCCCAGGTGCTGTCGAACTCGGTACCGTCGATCAGCATGCCGCGATAGTTCACCGTGACCAGGCTGTCCACTGCCGGACTGACCGTGCCGCTGCCACGGCTGAGCACCGAGTACTGGATGCCCGAGGGCAATTGCACCACGCCCGGCTGCTGGCGGTTGCGTGCCAGGAAGGCCGTGCTCTTCTCCGCGTTGGCGGCGGCGACGCGGCGGAACTCGACCTGCGCCTCGCTGCGCATCTGCTGGTCCAGCCGCTGCAGCTGCTGGTGCATGTCCTGCATCGACACATCCGGCTTGCGCCTGGCCGAGGCATCCTGGATCGCCCGCACCAGCACGGCCACATCGATGTCCGGCTTGCCGTCGGCGAACTGGCTGCCGATCTGGTAGCCGATCGCATAGGAGAGCTTGGCCCGATCCGGCCCGGCAACGGCTCCGGCGGCGCTCTGCGCATGCAGCGGGCCACACAGCACCAACACCATGCCGAGCAGTCCGCAACGCAGATTTCTCATGCTTCTCTCCAGCAGGGGCGCGATCATCGAGTGCACCGCATCCTAAGCGCTCCGCCGCCATCTTGCAGCGGCGCCGTCCGCTGCGTGAGAACCCCGGCGGCGGCAAAGGTTCCCGCTGCTACCATGAGCGCTTTGCATCCACCGGAAACCCGCTCATGGCCTATCGCAACCTGGAAATCGGCAACCGCGGCGCGGTACGCAGCATCACCGTCAACCGCCCCGACAAGCTCAACGCGCTCAACCGCGACACGCTCAACGAGCTGACCATCGCCTTCACCCAGGCCGCGCAGGACGATGCCGTGCGCGTGGTGGTGCTGGCCGGTGCCGGCGAGAAGGCCTTCGTGGCCGGTGCCGACATCGCCGAAATGAACGGCTACACGCCGATCCAGGCACAGGGTTTCTCGCGTGCCGGGCAGCGCCTGATGAGCCTGATCGAGCGGCTGGGCAAGCCGGTGATCGCCCGCGTCCAGGGCTTCGCCCTGGGCGGCGGCATGGAACTGGCGATGGCCTGCCACCTGCGCGTGGCCAGCGAGAAGGCGAAGTTCGGCCAGCCGGAGATCAACCTCGGCCTGATCCCCGGCTTCGGCGGCACCCAGCGCCTGCTGCGCCTGGCCGGCCGTGCCGCCGCACTGGAGCTTTGCCTGCTCGGCGCACCGGTCAACGCCCAGCGTGCGTACGAGCTGGGCGTGGTCAATCGCGTGGTGGCACCGGAAGCGCTGGATGAAACCGTCGACGCGATGGCCGACCAGCTCGCTGCTGCTGCACCGCTGGCCGCCGCCGGCATTCTCGACGCGGTGCTGCAAGGTGGCGAAACCGGCATCGACCAGGGTCTGGAGTTCGAGACCCAGGCGTTTGCGCTGGCCTTCTCCACCGAAGACATGCGCGAAGGCACCGGCGCCTTCCTGGAGAAGCGCAAGCCGACCTTCACCGGGCGCTGAGCGCCCCGTTTGCCCGCGGGCGATGCTTTTGCTTTTATTCCCTATTCCCCATTCCCTATTCCCTGCGCAAGCCCAAAAGCATCGCCCGCGAGCGGGCTCCTACGGGCAAGCGGGGTTCCTCAATGCCCGCCGCGGTATTTCTTCTCGCCGGCGGTGACGGCCAGGTCGAGGCGGTTCTCCGGCGGTGCCAGCGGGCAGGTGGCGAAGGGCGTGAAGGAACAAGGCGGGTTGTAGGCCTTGTTGAAATCCAGCACCACGGTGCCGGGCCGGTCGAGCCCGCCGGCCGGCAGCGCGGCGTAGAGGAAGCGCGCGGCGCCGTAGGTTTCCTTGCCGGAGGTGCGGTCGGCCAGCACGAAGAACAGCTCGCCGCCCGGCTCTTCCTGATACGGCAACAGCTCGAAGCTCCGGCCGTCGCGCTGGAACACCGCCTTGCCCGGCACCTGCACCGTGTCGACGCCGCCGATCACCGTGCCCATCTGCAATTCCTGCGCGGGATCGAACGGCACCCACTGCGCCTCGATGCGCCAGGACGGATCGACCGGGAAACAGTCGATGCCGGCGAAATCCCGCCGCGCCTCGGCGTTGGCGTCCTTCACCCGCAGGGCCTTGCGGCCATCACGTTCGATCACCAGGAAACCGGCCTCGCCGAAGCGTACCGAGCTCGGTGCGCTGCCATGCATGTCGTCGACCAGCGCCGCTTCGGTTACCGCCTTGCCGTCGACGGTGGCACCGCTGCCTTCGGCCAGCTGCAGGTGCATGCCGCCATCGGCGGCCAACGTCAGCGTACCCAGATGCGCCGGGCCGGCCTTCAGCACGATGTCGTTGTCAGGCGCGCTGCCGAGGCGGTTGGCACCCTGCTGCAGCCACTCCAGCCCGATCAGGCTGAGCCAGCCGTCGACGGCGGTGAGCCGTTGCACGCGGTCGATGCGCCACTGCTCGATCTCGCGGGCGTGGGACGAAACGGCTTCGTTGGCAGACATGGTGGCAACTCCGGAAACGGGGCGGAAACGAATGCGATGGACGGCAACATGGGGGCGTTGCGCGGCAAGGAAAGCATCGAGGCGGGATGATCGGGCTGGCCGGCAGCTAGCGTCCGCGCATGAACAGCTTGTCCAGCTCGGCCATGCTCAGCTGCACCCAGGTCGGTCGTCCGTGATTGCACTGGCCGGAACGCTCGGTGGCTTCCATCTCGCGCAGCAGGGCGTTCATCTCGGGAATCGTCAGACGGCGACCGGCACGGACCGAACCGTGGCAGGCCATGGTGGAAAGCAGTTCGTTCTCCAGTTCCTGGAGGCGCCGCGAGCTGCCGTGCTGGGCCAGCTCGGACAGCACGTCGCGGCTGAGCTGGGCCACGTCGGCGCCTTCCAGCAAGGCCGGGATGCGCCGCACCACCACGCCGGACGGGCCGCTGCGTGACAACTCCAGGCCCCAGTCGGCCAGCGCCTCGGCGTGCTCTTCGGCGGCGGCGGCCTCGCGTGCGCTGACCGCCACCGACAGCGGCACCAGCAGCACCTGCGAACGCAGGCCGCTGGCCGCACGGCCGGCCTTCAGCCGTTCGTAGGTGATCCGTTCGTGCGCCGCGTGCATGTCGACCAGCACCATGCCATGGGCATTCTCGGCCAGCACGAAGATGCTCTTGAGTTGCGCGATCGCGTAGCCCAGCGGCGGTGCCTCGCCGTCTTCCGTTTCCGGCAGCGGGGTGGGTGCTGCCGGGGCGACGGCGCCGTTCGACGGCGTGGCACCGAGCAAGGTGGCGTACTCGGCCAGCGGCGCATCGCGTGTGCCCAGGCTCAGCCGCGACTGGCTGAACTGGCCGGACCAGCCTGACGGCGGAGCCGATGCGGCAGGGAAAGAGGATGCCGATGCCGCCGGCGATGCACCGGCGACCGGCTCCGCGGCGTTGCCGGACGGCAGCGTGCCCAGCCCGGCACGGGTCTGCGCCAGCGCTTCGTGCAGGGTGCGGAACAGGAAGTCATGCACCAGCCGCTGCTCGCGGAAACGCACCTCGTGCTTGGCCGGATGCACGTTCACGTCGACCCCGGCCGGATCCAGGTCCAGATACAGCACGAAGGCCGCGTGGCGGCCATGGAACAGCACGTCGGCATAGGCCTGACGCACCGCGTGGGCGACGATGCGGTCACGCACCAGGCGGCCATTGACGTAGAAATACTGGGCATCGGCCTGGGCCCGCGAGGCGGTCGGCAGGCCGACCCAGCCGGACAGGTGCAGGCCGGCGGCGGCGTGATCGACGCGCAGGCTCTGCGTGGGAAAGTCCGTCCCCAGCACCTCGGCCACGCGCTGCAGCGCGGCGTGCTCGTCACGCGCCGCCTTCCACACGCGCACCGGCTTGCCGTTGTGGCTGAGCCGGAACTCCACGCCGCGACGGGCCAATGCCAGCGACTTCAGCAAGTCGTCGATGTGGGCGAATTCGGTACGCTCGGCGCGCATGAATTTCTTGCGGGCCGGCACGTTGTAGAACAGGTCGCGCACTTCCACGCTGGTGCCCTGCGGATGCTGGGCCGGCCGTGCCGCCTGCAGCTTGCCGCCATCGACCTCGATCCGGAACGCATTGTCGGCACCACGCTGGCGCGAGGTCAGCGCGAAGCGCGACACCGACGACACCGAGGCCAGCGCCTCGCCACGGAAGCCCATGCTTGCAACATGCTCGAGATCGTCGAAGCTGCCGATCTTGCTGGTGGCGTGGGAGGCAACCGCCAGCGGCAACTCGTCGACGGCGATGCCGTCGCCGTCGTCACGCACGCGGATCAATCGGGCACCACCGGCCTCGATGTCCACCTCGATGCGACTGGCGCCGGCGTCGAGGCTGTTTTCCACCAGTTCCTTGACCACCGAGGACGGACGCTCGATGACTTCGCCGGCGGCGATCTGGTTGATGAGTTCGGGGGGAAGCGCGCGGATCAGGGTCATCCGCGAACTTTAACAGCGCCGGATCGATCCGCGGCGCAAGGCGACTGCTCAGCCGGCGGGAATCGTCAGCGTGGCACCGGCGCGCACGGTGTCGCTGCTCATCCGGTTGGCGCTCTTCAGCGCGCCGACGCTGACGCCGTACTGGCGCGCGATGCTGCTGAGGCTTTCACCCGGGCCGACCTTGTGGCTGTCCGCGGATGAGCCGCTGGCGTGGGAAGCCAGTTGCACGCCGTTGCGACGGGCGGCCTCGGCGGCAAACCACGTCCCCGGCGGCGGGGTCGATTCGAAATAGTTCTTCACGCCGCCCATCACCGCGGCCGCCAGCTTGTCCTGGTGCTTAGGATCGCGCAGCTTGCGCTCTTCCACCGGATTGCTGATGAAGGCGGTCTCGACCAGGATCGACGGCACGTCCGGCGAGCGCAGCACCACGAAGTTGGCACGCTCGACGTAGCCGCGATGGGTCGGGCCCAACCCGGCCAGTGCCTTGAGCACGTTGCCGGCGACCACGTCGCTGGCCTGCATCGCCCAGCCCTGCTGCAGGTCCAGCAGCACCTTGGCCAGGCTGTCGTCCTTGTCGTCCAGCGAGGTGCCGCCGATCAGGTCGGCGCGGTTCTCGCGGTCGGCCAGCCAACGTGCCGCCTCGCTGGTCTTGCCGCGCGGCGACAGCACCCACACCGACGAGCCCTTGGCGTCGCCGCTGGTGAAGGCGTCGGCGTGGATCGAGACGAACAGGTCGGCGTTGTTCTCGCGGGCGATCTGGTAACGCTGCTTCAGCGGGATGAAGAAATCACTGCTGCGGGTCAGTACCGCCTTCATGCCGGGCTGGCGGTTGATCTGCTCGGCCAGCTTGCGCGCCACGCCGAGCGTGACGTTCTTCTCCAGCGTGCCGCCGGGGCCGTGCGAACCGGGATCCTTGCCGCCATGGCCCGCGTCGATCGCCACCACCACCTGGCGCTGGCCATTGAGCAACGCGGCCGCCTGCTCGGCAGCCACGCGGCGGCTGTGGGTGGGGTTGTCCAGCACCGGCACGGAAGTGGCCGGCGCAGCGGCTGGAGTGGCTTTCGCGGCCACGGCGGTACCGTGGCCCGGATACAGGTCGAGCACCAGTCGATAACCGGTTTCGCTTCCGCTCGGCTTGAGCACGAAGCTCTTCAGCTGGCTGCCCGCCGCCACCTTGGCGGTGAGCTGCAGCTTGTCGCCGATGCGCGCATGGCTCATGCCCAGCAGCAGGCCCTGGGCGGACGGATCGGCGAATTCACTGCCCACGCGACTGCCATCCAGATCGACCACGACCTGATCGTCCTTCTGCGTGACCGTGTACTTCAGCGGGCCGGACGCATCCAGCACCAAACGGGTGTGGTCCGGACCGGCCCAGGCACGCGCACCCTTCAGGTCGACGGCATGGGCCGCGCACAGCGGTGCGGACGCCAGCGCTCCAACGGCCAGCCAGACAGCCAAGTTGTTCGAGTGGCCCCTCATGAGCGGCATTGAAACCCAGCCACGCATCGAATGCAAGGGGGTTTTCCCTTGAATATCCGCCACCTGCAGATCATTCGTCAGGTGATATCCAACTATCGCCCGTAAACGCCACGGACACGACCGGACTCCGCCCGGATGCGGCCGGAGCGAAATCATCCAAGCAAAAACAATGAGTTAATTTTCGTCCAGACGGGCCAACAGGCGCTCACCGCGGGCACTGCAGGCCCGGGCGGACAATTTGCGTCCGGCTCCCTCGTAGTCCAGCCGCAGTTCCATGTCGACCGCAGGCAGGGCTCCCGCCCCGCGCTCGGGCCATTCCACCAGCACCAGCGCCTCGGGATCGGCCAGCGCATCCAGTCCCAGCCATTCCAGTTCGCCGGGGTCGGCGATGCGGTACAGGTCCAGATGCCAGGCCGGCTGTCCGGCGGCCGTGGCATAGCCTTCGATCAGGCTGTAGGTGGGGCTTTTCACGCGCTCGCCCACCTCCAGCGCGGTCAGCAGGGCGCGGGTGAAACTGGTCTTGCCGGCACCCAGTGGGCCATGCAGATGGATCACCTGACCGCCTTGCAACGCCCTCGCCCAGCGCAACCCCAGGGCGGTCGTGGCCGCCTCGTCGGGCAGCAGCCATTCGTGGCGGAGGTCGTCCCTCGGATTCATGCGTCGCGTTCTCCCGTCGTCAAGCCGTTGCCCAGCGCACGCAGCGGCGCCAGCAGATCACTGGCCAGCAGGCCGCGCTCACCCTGGCGCGCAGCACGATCGCCAGCCCGTGCATGCAGGCCCACGCCAAGGCAGGCGGCCTGCCACGCATCGGCACCCTGCGCCAGCAAGGCCGCGATGATGCCGGTCAGCAGATCGCCCATGCCGCCGCTGGCCATGCCCGGATTGCCCCACGGACAAACCTCCACGCGCCCCTGCGGATCAGCCACCAGGCTGCCGGCACCTTTCAGCACCACGATGGCCGCGTACTTGACGGCCAGCGCGCGCACGGCGGCGAAGCGGTCGCGCTCGACATCGGCAGTGGACACTCCGAGCAGGCGCGCGGCTTCGCCGGGATGCGGGGTCAGCACCGTCGGTGACTGGAAACGGCGCGGTTCGTGCACCAGCAGATTGAGCCCGTCGGCATCGAGCACCAACGGCAGGTCGGCATCCAGCGCGGTCAACCACAAGGCATGGCCCCACGCCGCCTGGCCCAGGCCCGGCCCCAGTGCCAGCGTGCTGGCGCGTTCCAGCAGCACCTGCAACGTCTGCGGCCCGTCAACCGCGTGTGCCATCAATTCCGGACGCGCCGCATTCAGCGCAGCGAGATGTTCCGCACGGGTCGCCACGCTGACCAACCCGGCCCCGGCACGCAAGGCCGCCTCGCCGGCCAGGCGCGCAGCGCCGGCCATGCCGTGCTCGCCGCCGATCACCAGCACGTGGCCGTTGTCGCCTTTGTGCGCATGCCGCGGTCGTGGCGGCAAAGCTGCAGCCACCAGCGACCGCGCATCCGGGCACACCGCCGCGTGAACGCTGTCGGGCACGGCCAGCGTCGCCAGCTCGATCTGGCCGGCATGCTCCGCCGCGCGCCCGGTATGCAGGCCACGCTTGCCGGCAATGAAGGTGATGGTGACCTCGGCGCGAATCGCCGCGCCGGGGCATTGCCCGGTGTCGGCATCCAGCCCTGATGGCAGATCCAGTGACAGCACCGGTCGGCCGCCAAGGTTGATCGCCTCGATCAGCGCCGTCGCGGCGTGATCCGGCGCACGGTTGAGGCCGATGCCGTACAGCGCGTCGACGTGCACGTCAGCCTCGGGCAGCTCGTCGCCGATGTGCCATGCCCGGATCTTGCCCACCGCCTGCCAGGCTTCGCGTGCCTGCCTCGCATCACCACGCGCGGTATCGGTCAGGGCCACCACCTGCACCTGCAGGCCAGCCTCGCGGGCCAGCACGCCGAGCAGGAAGCCGTCACCGCCGTTGTTGCCGGGGCCACAGTGGATGCAGATCCGCGCCGCCTGCGGCCAGTGCCGACGCAGGCTGTTCAGTGCGGCACTGGCCGCACGGCGCATCAGTTCGGGGCCGGAAATCCCCAGGGCTTCAAGTGCGCGGTGCTCCAGCACGCGCAACTGTTCGAGGGTGTGCAGGTCGCGGCTGTAGGGATGGGCTGGCATCGGGCGATTATAGGCGCGGGGCCGGGGCGCGCCTGGAAAAGTCGTCGAGGTCACGACCGGGTGTCGTCGGGTGGTGGATTGCCTGCATGGGAGCGCGGAGGCAATGGATGGTTTCCCCGGCTTTCGCGGAAACGACCGAGCGAGGCTGCGGCCCCGGGACAACGGCGCCGGTTTCCAGCTTGCGCGGGAGTGACCCGTGCCGGGAAGGGATGGAAGACCACCTACAATGGGCGGATGTCCGTGACCGATGCCCGCCCTGCTCCCGACTACGCCGCTCTTGCCCGCGACATCAAGCGCTGGGCAATCGAGCTGGGCTTCGCCGAGGCCGGCATCAGCGGCACCGACCTGGGCGAGGACGAGCGGCACCTGCAGCGCTGGCTGGAGGACGGCCATCACGGCGAGATGGAATACATGGCACGCCACGGCAGCAAGCGTGCCCGCCCGGCCGAGCTGGAGCCGGGCACGCAGCGGGTGATCTCGGTGCGCATGGACTACATCCCGCCCGGCACCGCCAACGCCTGGGGCGTGCTGGAGGATGCGGAAGCGGGCTACGTCTCGCGCTACGCGCTGGGACGCGACTACCACAAGCTGATGCGCAACCGTCTGCAGAAGCTGGCCGAACGCATCCATGGCGTGGTCGGCGATTTCGGCTATCGCGCCTACGTCGACTCCGCGCCGGTGCTGGAAAAGGCGTTGGCACGCAATGCGGGGCTGGGCTGGATCGGCAAGCACACCGTACTGATCAACCGCCGCGCCGGCTCGTATTTCTTCCTCGGCGAGTTGTACACCGACCTGCCACTGCCGATCGATCCGCCGGCCAGCGCGCACTGCGGCAGTTGCAGCCGCTGCATCGAGATCTGCCCGACCCGGGCGATCCTCGGCCCGCATCGGCTCGACGCCACGCGCTGCATTTCCTACCTGACCATCGAGCTGCGCGGCAGCATTCCGGAAGAGCTGCGCGAACCGATCGGCAACCGCATCTTCGGCTGCGACGACTGCCAGCTGATCTGTCCCTGGAACAAGTTCGCCCAGGACACCCGCGAGCCCGACTTCGCCCCGCGCCACCGGCTCGATGGCGCGCGTCTGGTCGAACTGTTCGGCTGGAGCGAAGAAGAGTTCCTCAAGCGCACCGAAGGCATGGCGATCCGCCGCACCGGCTACGAGGGCTGGCTGCGCAACATCGCGGTGGCGTTGGGCAATGCGCCGAAATCAGCCGAAGCGCTGGCCGCGTTGCAAGCCCGCGCCAACCATCCGTCGGCCCTGGTGCGCGAGCACGTGGCGTGGGCGCTGCAGCGCCAGCAAGGCTGAACCGGGGCAACCAGGCCGCACGGAAAACCGCGCTGTCTGGCTGCCCCGCAAAGGATGAAACTCAGGCCGCCGCCATCTGCTTGGGGATCGAGCGGTTGGTGTGGCTGATCCGGTTGCCCTCGCCCGCGGCGATGTACACGCAGGTGGGCTGGAACTGCTCCAGTTCGGCGGCGTCGAGCTGGGCGAACGCGGCAATGATGACCAGGTCACCCTTCTGCACGCTGCGCGCGGCACTGCCGTTGACCGAGATGATGCCGGAGCCTTCCTCGGCGCGCAGCGCATAGGTGACGAAGCGGTTGCCGTTGTCGATGTCCCACGCGTGGATCTGCTCGTATTCGCGGATGCCGGCGGCGTCCAGCAGCAAGCCGTCGATCGCGATCGAGCCTTCGTAGTGCAGCTCGGCGTGGGTCACCGTGGCGCGGTGGATCTTGGCTTTGAGCATGTTGAGGTGCATGGCGTTACGTTCTCGGGGGATACGGCGAAGCCGCCGATTATCAAACTGCCGTCGCTGCGTCGCAACATCGGCAGTCGGGGGAAAGGAACCGCTTCAGTCGAAACGCAGGTTGTCGATCAGGCGGGTCGTGCCCAGTCGCGCCGCGACCAGCGCCACCAACCCCGTGGTCTGGCCGTCGGCCGGTTCGGACAGGTCCGTGGCCTGGCGGATCGCCACGTAATCGGGCACGAAGCCGGCCTCGACCAGCCGTGCCGTGCCGGTGCGCTCCACCTCGGGCCAGGCCTGTCCCGCAGCGATCAGATCACGCATCGCCAGCAGGGTCTGGTGCAGCTTCGGCGCCTGCGCCCGCTCCTCGGCACCCAGATACTGGTTGCGCGAGCTCAGCGCCAGGCCATCGTCGGCACGCAGGGTGGGCGCGCCCAGCACCTGCACCGGCATCGCCAGGTCGCGCACCATCCGCTCGATCACTTTCAGCTGCTGGAAGTCCTTCTGGCCGAACACCGCCACATCCGGCTGCACCAGGTTGAACAGCCGGCACACCACCGCGGCCACGCCATCGAAATGACCCGGGCGGTGGGCGCCCTCCAGCATGGTGGTGATCTGCGGCACGTGCACGCTGACGCTCTCGGCAGCGCCGAACGGATACATCGTGCCGACGTCGGGCGCGAACAGCAGGTCGCAGCCCAGCTCGGCCAGTGCCGCCTGGTCCTGCGCCAGGGTGCGCGGATAGCGCTCGAAATCCTCGTTCGGACCGAATTGCGTCGGATTGACGAACACGCTGGCCACTACCCGGTCGGCACGCTCCTGCGCCAGCCGAACCAGCGACTGGTGGCCGGCGTGCAGGTTGCCCATGGTCGGCACGAAGCCCACGGTCTGCCCTTGGGCGCGCCAGCCACGGATGGCGGCACGCAGCGAGGGCGCGTCTTGTACGGTCTGCATGAAAGGAATCGCCGTGGTCAGTTGAAGCAATGTTCGGGGGCCGGGAAGGCGCCGCTGCGCACATCCTCGGCATAGGCGGTGATCGCCTCGGCGACCGAGCCGCGTCCGGCCAGGAAGTCCTTGCTGAACTTCGGCCGCTTGCCGGGGGTGATGCCCAGCATGTCGTGGATCACCAGCACCTGGCCGTCGCAATGCGGGCCGGCACCGATGCCGATCACCGGGATCTGCAGCGCCTCGGTGATTCGACGACCCAGCTCCACCGGCACGCCCTCGACCACCAGCAATTCGGCACCGGCTTGCTGCACCGCCAGCGCATCGGCCAGCACGCGCTCGGCGGCTTCCTGCTCGCGCCCCTGGATGCGGAAACCACCGAACTTGTGCAGCGACTGCGGCGTCAGCCCGACATGCGCGCAGACCGGGATCACCCGTGCGCTCAGCGCGGCAATCGCCTCCAGCACGTGCGGCTGGGCGCCCTCGATCTTGACCATCGCCGCACCACCCTCGCCGACCAGCCGGGCGCCGGCTTCCAGCGCATGGGCCAGGTCGCGGTCGGCCATGAACGGCAGGTCGGCCACCAGCAAGGTGGACGACAACCCGCGCGCCACCGCGGCGGTGTGATAGACCACGTGGTCCAGCGTCACCGGCAAGGTGCTCTTGTGCCCCTGCACCACCATGCCCAGCGAATCACCGACCAGGGCAACGTCGACGCCGGCCGACTCCAGTTGCCAGGCGAAGCTGGCGTCGTAGGCCGTGAGCATGACAATGCGCCGTCCCTGCGCTTTCATGGCACGCAGGCCCGGCACGGTGACCGGCTTGCGTTCGGGGACACTGGCGTTCTGCACGTACACGGCGACTCCTGGATGGCGATGATGATGGCGGTGGCTGCCGATTATCCGACGAGCCAGCCCGGGTTCGAAAGAAACAGGCTCAGGACAACGGACTCAGGAAATTTTCTCGCAACCGGCAAGATCGAGCCGCGGCAACTGCTCCGCGACCGTCCCCAGCCCCGGCAGCGGCAAGGTGGGGGCGATGTCGTGCAGGGGCAACAGCACGAAGGCGCGTTCGGCCATGCGCGGGTGCGGCAGGGTCAGTCGCTCGTCGTCCATCCGCACGCCGTCGACATGCAGCAGATCCAGATCAAGCGTGCGCGGCCCGTTGCGCTCGGCGCGTACCCGGCCGGCGCGTTGCTCGATCGCCAGCAAGGCATCCAGCAATTCATGCGGTTCCAGCGCGGTATCCAGTTCCACCACCGCATTGATGAAGGGCGGCTGCTCCAGCACGCCCCAGGGCGGCGTGCGGTACAAGGAGGAGCGCTGCAACAAACGGCTCCGCGGCAAGGCCGCCAGCACCTCCATCGCATCAAGCACCTGTTGCCGCGGATCGCCGAGATTGCTGCCCAGCGCAACGAAAGCTCGGCTCACGTCGACCCCGACTTGTCGCCCGCGCGGGCACCGGGCTTGCGCCGGCGCCGACGCGGGCGTGGTGGCTTGCGCACCTCCGTCGCCATCGTGTCGCCCGTCACCTGGGCCGGCCCGGTTGGCAGGGCTGCCGCCAGCATGTCCTGCGGCAACTGCTGGGCATGTGCCCACCATTGCCCCAGCTCGCGCATCGCGGGGGATTCCTCCGCGCGCAGCAACAGGAAATCGAAGGCCGCGCGGAAGCGCGGATGCGACATCAGGCGGAACACGCGCTTGCGCTGCACCTGCTCGAAGCGCGGCTGCAGCGACCAGATCTCTTCCATGGTGAAGGTGAACCGGCGCGGGATCGCCACCCGCTGGCACTGCTCACCCACCACCTTCGCCGCCGCCGCTGCCCAGGCCTCGTTGCCGGCCTGGCCGCGGGCGATCGCGCGATGCGCCACGTCACGCACCTCGCCCCACAGCAGCACCGCGAACAGGAATGCCGGCGTGACCGACTTGCCCTCAGCCACGCGGGCATCGGTATTGGCCAGGCCATTCTCGACCAGCGAACGCAAGGCATCATCGCCGCGCTGCAACGCCCGCGCCGTGGCCGGAAACAGGAACTTCAGCAGGCCGCAATGCTCCAGCATGCGGAAACTCTTCAGGCCGTTGCCGCTGAGGAACATCTTCAGCGACTCGTCGAACAGTCGTGCCGGCGCCGCATCGGACAGCAGCGGCCCCAGCGTCGCGAACGGCGCCATCGCCGCTGCATCAATGTGCATGTCCAGCTTGGCGGCCAGTCGCGCCGCACGCAGCATGCGCACCGGATCCTCGTGGTAGCGCGTGTCCGGATCGCCGATCAGGCGCAGCACGCGATCCTGAAGATCCTGCATGCCGCCCACGTAATCGCGTACCGAGAAATCGCTGATGTCGTAGTACATCGCGTTGACACGGAAGTCGCGGCGCACCGCATCCTCTTCCACCGTGCCCCAGATGTTGTCGCGCACGATCAGCCCGTCGACGATGTGGCGGTCGCCTTCGCCGCCTTCCTCGCCGGTACCGCGGAAAGTGGCCACCTCGATGATCTCCGGCCCGAACACCACGTGGGCCAGGCGGAAGCGGCGGCCGATCAGCCGGCAGTTGCGGAACAGCTTCTTCACCTCGTCCGGCGTCGCGTTGGTGGCGACGTCGAAGTCCTTCGGCTGCAGGCCCAGCAGCAGATCACGTACCGCGCCGCCGACCAGGTAGGCCTGGTAACCGGCCTCGTTCAGTCGGTAAAGCACGCGCAACGCGGCCTTGCTGATGTTCTTGCGGGAGATGATGTGCTGGTCGCGCGGAATGATCCGCAGCGCTGGCGTGGAAGCTGTCCGTGATTGGAGGTTCAAGCGGTCGGAGTCCTTGCAGGGGCGTGACTGCCCTCGGTTGGAATTATGTCGCAACACGCGTCTTTGCGGGGGCCCGGCAAGGACCTGAAAACCCGCTCCGGACGGGCATCGGCGTCGCCGTGCAAACAATTTCGACGACAGGCATTGCCGTGCAAAACAATTTCGCTATACTAGCGCGCTTCGCAGCATAACGCTCCCTTCGTCTAGTGGCCTAGGACACCGCCCTCTCAAGGCGGGAACACGAGTTCGAGTCTCGTAGGGAGCGCCATTTATTCGTGCAATCGTCCCTGATTGCCATTGTCTGGAAAGGTCACGGCGAGTCACGACAGACAGCCACCTGCCGGATCAGAAGCGGTGTTTGACCTGTGCAATCTTCCATGATTGCCATTGTCGGGAAAGGTCACGGCGAGTCACAATAGACGGCCACCTGCCGGATCAGAAGCGGCCATCCATGGCCGCACTCTTCAGAAGAGCATCCACTTTCGTGGCTTTTGGGGCGGCCTTCGGGCTGGCTCTCTGGCGGGCGCATTTCTTTTTCATGGTTGCTGCTGAGGGACGTTCATGACATTTGTCGTTGTCGACAATTGCATCAAGTGCAAGTACACCGATTGCGTGGAGGTTTGCCCGGTGGATGCGTTCCACGAGGGGCCGAATTTCCTGGCGATCGATCCGGACGAGTGCATCGACTGCACCCTGTGCGAGCCGGAATGCCCGATCAACGCGATCTATCCGGAAGACGACGTGCCGGCCGGGCAGGAAATGTTCGTGGCGTTGAATGCGGAGCTGGCCAAGAGCTGGCCGGTGATCACCGAGCGCAAGGACGCCCTGGCCGACGCCAAGGACTGGGAAGGCAAGCCGGACAAGCTCGCACTGCTGGAACGCTGAGCCGGCCCGACGCAAAAAAAAAAAAAAAACGCCGCTTTCCAGCGGCGTTTTTTTTGGGCGTCGAGCCGGCCTCGATCAGTTGCCGAGGCGCGACTTCAAGGTGTCGATCACCTTGGCCACCGCCGCGGCCTGGCCCTCGGCACGCACGTTGCTGGCCGCGCCACCGTTGTCGGTGATGCTGACCTGGACCTGCTGCGAAGCGGCGCCCGGCGCTGCCGACCCCTTGTCGCCACGGCTGAACATGCGCTTGAAGAAACCCTTCTTCTGCTGCGCCACCGCGGCCGGAACGCTCAGCGTGTAGACGTGGGTGGCATCGTCGTGACCAACCAGCTGGCCGAGGTTGCCCTCTCCCAGCACCTGGCCGACACGCTGGTAGGCACTGTCGACGCTGTCGGAAAGCACGAAGCCGTCGGCGATCTGGCCGGCGGCGGCAGTACCCACGCTGGCGGTGGCGCCGTTGGCGGTGGGCTGGTTCGCACCGGGCGGCGGAATCACCAGCGCCTCGCTGGTGGAAGGCCGATCCATGCCGGGCGGGATCTCCAGCGGCGATTCCTGCTGGGCCGTCTTCCACGCCTTGTGCGAGCGGAAGGCACCGCAACCGGAAAGCAGCAGTCCAGCAACGACCAGCGCCGGCAGGGTCACGAGGAGCGAGGTTTTCTTCATGTAATCAGTTTCCGTGATGTCATTCGGTCAAGCGTCAGGCCGCTCAGGTCGCCAAGGATGCCAGAGTGGAGAGCGCTTGGTGCAATCGGTCGCGATCCGGCCCCTCTTCCAGCGCCAGCAAGGGCAGTCTCGGCTCGGCCCTGCCCAGCCCCAGCAAGGGCAGGCAGGCTTTCACCGCGATCGGGTTCGGTGCGCAGTTGAGCGCCTGCACCAGCGGATCAAGCGCCGCATGGTGCCGGCCCGTCGCCTCCCGGTCGCCGGAGGTGGCGGAGTCGCACAACGCGCGGAACGCCTGCGGCACGAGATTGGCCACCACCGAGATGGTACCGGCGGCACCAGCCAGCATCGCTTCGCCGGCACTGCCGTCGTCGCCGGACAGATAGACGAAATCATCGCCGGCAAGTTCCGCCAGCGCCTGGATCCGCTCGCGATCGCCGCGCGCTTCCTTGATGCCGATGATCGCCGGATGCCCGCGCAGCCCGGCCACCGTCTGCGGCAGCAGGTCGCCACCGGTGCGCGAGGGCACGTTGTAGAGCAGCACCGGCAAGCCGCCATGCTCGGCGACTTCGAGGAAATGGCGATGCATGCCCTGCTGGGTCGGACGCACGTAATACGGCGTGACCACCAGCGCCGCATCGGCGCCCAGGCCAGCCGCCCGGCGGGTCAGCGCCACGGTCTTGGCCGTGCCGGCCTCGCCGGTGCCGGCGATCACCGGCACCCGCCCGGCAACGCGTTCGACCGCGAAAGCCAGCAGGCGCTCGAACTCGTCGTGCTCCAGCATGTGCGCTTCGCCGGTCGAACCGGCCACCACCAGCGCCTGCGTGCCACCGGCCAGCTGCTGCTCGATCAAGCGCCCGAAAGCGGTCAGGTCGAGCGCACCTTCCGCCGTGAACGGCGTGACCAGCGCGCAGATGCTTCCGCGAATGTCCAAGACTCGATTTCCGCAACGGGGCAAGCCGGGGATGTTACTTGCCGCCTCGCGAGACGGGCAAGTAAGCTTGCCCGAAGCAGTCCCGCACGCCGCGCACCACGCGGAACGACGCCCACAGGCCGATTCCCTTGAAAGCTGCCCCCGCTTCCTCCATCGCCTCCGCCCGCCCGGAGAACGACAACCAATTGCTGATCCAGGCACTGGCGCCGGCCAGCCGCTCGCCGCTGCTGACCCTGGCCTGCCGCATCGCCGACGCCGGCTGCAATCTGTCCGAATCCCGCGTAGCGACGATCGGCACGGAGGTGTCGCTGATGCTGCTGGCCAGCGGCGCCTGGGATGCCCTGGCCAAGCTGGAAACCGCGCTGGCCAAGCTGGCCCGCGATGAAAGCCTGCGCCTGGTCTACTACCGCACCGGCTCGCGCGAGAACAGCTCGCACCTGCTGCCCTACCTGGTCGAGGTGGTCGCCGCCGACCGTCCCGGCATCGTCGCCCACGTGGTGGAGTTCTTCAGCCACCACGGCATCAGCGTGGAACAGCTCACCTCGACCCGCTACCAGGCCATGCAGACCCGCGCGGAAATGTTCCAGGCGCAATTCACCATCGGCATTCCCGCCGACATCCACATCGCCGCGCTGCGCGACGACTTCCTGGAACTGTGCGACGGGCTGAACCTCGACGCGATCATGGATCCGGTCAAGTTCTGACACGTCGACGACGATCGCTCGCGCAAGCCTGCCAAGCGCGCTAGTCTTGCCTCGGGATCACCGAGGAAACCGCATTGTCGCCAGTGCGTCGCTCCAATCCGAACGCCCGTCGCCCACCGGCGGCATCGTGCGCCCGGCGATTCCTTCCCCTTTCCTTTCCCCATTGAACAGGCGCGACGTCCATCGTCCGCGCAGGAGCAGTCATGCCCGAGATCGGCAAGAAAATCCCCTCACTTGGCGGCATCACCGGCGACGGCAGCCAGATCCAGCTGTCGCAACTGAAAGGCCTGTGGGTCGTGGTCTATTTCTATCCCAAGGACAGCACCCCCGGCTGCACCACCGAGGCCGGTGACTTCCGCGACCTGCACGCGCAATTCCAGCAGCGTCACGCCACCGTCATCGGCGTTTCACGCGATTCCACCCGATCACACGCCAACTTTGCGGCGAAGCAGGAACTGCCGTTCCCGCTGGTCTCCGATGCCGACGAAACCTGGTGCAAAGCCTTCGACGTGATCCACGAAAAAGTGTTGTACGGCAAGCGCCACATGGGCATCGTGCGCAGCACCTTCCTGATCGCCCCCGACGGCAAGCTGGCCGCCGAATGGCGCGGCGTGAAGGTGGCCGGCCACGCCCAGGCCGTGCTCGACGCGATCCCCGCCGACTGAACATGCCGCCGGGCCACTTCCCTTTCCCCACCCGCGAGGACACTTCCGCATGACCGGAAGCAAGCGCATCTACGCTCTCGACACCAACGTCCTGCTGCACGACCCGACCTCGCTGTTCCGCTTCGAGGAGCACGACGTCTTCATTCCGATGACCGTGCTGGAGGAGCTCGACGAAAAGAAGAAAGGCGCCTCGGAGGTTTCGCGCAACGGCCGCCAGGTCAGCCGTTTCATCAACGAGCTGATCGAGAGCGGCCACGGGCATGACCTGGCCGACGGACTGGAGCTGGCCAACCCCCAGGGCATCAAGCTCAAGCGCGGCGGCTCGGTGGGCCGGCTGTATTTCCAGCACCGCACCAGCAGCAACGGCCATGGCAAGGCGGACAACCAGATCCTCTCGGCGGTGATCGAACTGCGCGACCAGAACCCCGGCCGCGAGGTGATCCTGGTCACCAAGGACATCAATCTGCGGATCAAGGCCAGCATCAACGGCCTGGTCGCCGAGGACTACGAGAACGACCGCGCGCTGGACGACTTCGCCCTGCTCTACACCGGCGCCGCCGAGCTGCCGGAAGATTTCTGGGACCAGCATCCGGAGGTGCAATCGTGGAGCGAGCGCGGCCGAACCTATTACAAGGTGAAGCCGCGCGAGGACGAGGCCTGGTATCCGAACGAATGCCTGTTCCTGCCCGGCGAGAACGCGGTCGAGCTGCGCGTGCTGAAGCTGGACGAGGACAGCGCCACCCTGGTGCTGCTGGATGACCATGCCCATGCCAACCACCATGTCTGGGGCATCGCCGCACGCAATCGCGAGCAGAACTTCGCGCTCAACGCGCTGATGGACCCGGACATCGACTTCGTCACCCTGCTCGGCAACGCCGGCACCGGCAAGACCCTGCTGGCGCTGGCCGCCGGCCTGGCCCAGGTGATGGACCAGCAGCGCTACCGCGAGATCATCATGACCCGCGCCACGGTCAGCGTGGGCGAGGACATCGGCTTCCTGCCCGGCACCGAGGAAGAGAAGATGACGCCCTGGATGGGTGCGCTGACCGACAACCTCGAAGTGCTGGCCAATCCCGAGGAAGGCGGCAGTTGGGGACGCCAGGCCACCAATGACCTGCTCGCCTCGCGGATCAAGATCCGCTCGCTCAACTTCATGCGCGGGCGCACCTTCCTCAGCCGCTACCTGATCATCGACGAGGCGCAGAACCTCACGCCGAAACAGATGAAGACCCTGATCACCCGCGCCGGCCCCGGCACCAAGATCGTCTGCCTGGGCAACGTCGAGCAGATCGACACGCCCTACCTCACCGAGACCACCTCCGGCCTCACCTACGCGGTGGACCGTTTCAAGAACTGGGAACATTCGGCGCACATCACGCTGCGTCGAGGCGAACGCTCACGCCTGGCCGATTTCGCCGCCGAAACGTTGTAGGAGCCCGCTCGCGGGCGATGCTTTTGAAACCGGGATTCGGGATTCGGGATTCGCAAAAGCAAAAGCAAAAGCATCGCCCGCGAGCGGGCTCCTACGTTTCTGTCTTCGGACTCTGCTGCAGGCGGTAGAATGGCCGGACGCACACGTTTTCCCTGCCGACTACCGCCATGACCACCGCCCGTCTCGTCCTGCTCGCCCTGTTCGCGTTTTTCGCGTTGTGCGTGCTGCTGGTTCACCTGCGCGGCCGCGTGCGGCTGCGCTTCGATCGCCAGCTGGTTGACCACTCGGCGGTGTTCGCGCCCTACAACCTGCTGATGTACGCGTTCTCGGCGGTGCCGGCGCGGCCGATCCTGGATCGCCGCGGCTTTCCGCAGTTGGACCTGCTGCAGGCGAACTGGGAGACCATCCGCGACGAGGCGCTGCACCTGTTCGACGAGGGTCACATCCGTGCCGCGGCAAAGAACGACGACGCCAGCTTCAACAGCTTCTTCAAGCAGGGCTGGAAGCGCTTCTACCTGAAGTGGTACGGCGAGCCGCTGGCCTCCGCCGAGGCGCTGTGCCCGAAGACGGTGGCGCTGCTCAACTCGATCCCCGGCATCAAGGCGGCGATGTTCGCCACGCTGGCGCCCAACAGCAAGCTCAACCCGCACCGCGACCCGTTCGCCGGCTCGCTGCGCTACCACCTCGGGCTGATCACGCCGAACTCGCGCGACTGCCGCATCTTCGTCGACGGCGAGGAGCACGCCTGGGGCGACGGCAAGGACGTGGTGTTCGACGAGACCTTCGTGCACTGGGTCGAGAACAAGACCGACCAGACCCGGGTGATCCTGTTCGCCGACGTCGAGCGCCCGCTGAGCACTCGCTGGATGAGTGCGATCAACCATCGCGTCGGTGCCTTCATGGGCTCCATCACCGCCTCGCCGAACAGCGACGGCGGCAAGGAAAAGACCGGCTTCATCAACCGGCTGTACGCCATGGGCGGGAACAACGGCGCCTTCCACCAGTGGAAAGCCGGGTTCAAGCGCCGCCACCGCAAGCTCTACAAGGCCCTCAAGTACCTCGGCATCGCGCTGCTGCTCTGGCTGATCTTCCTCGCCCCCTGGCCGATCTTCCACTGAGCTGTCACATGGCGTGATGCCCGGACGTCCTTGTTGACCACCTCGTCGGAGAACGTCATGGACCCGCACACCGCCTTCTTCCAGCAACAGCGCCAACGCCTGTTCGGGCTGGCCTATCGCATGCTGGGCACGCCCGGCGATGCCGAGGATGCGGTGCACGATGCCTGGCTGCGCTGGCATGCGCAGGACGTGGAAGCGCTGGACGACCCGGAAGCCTGGCTGGTCACCGTCACCACCCGCATCGCGCTCGATCGCCTGCGCCGGGCAAAGACCGAGCGCGCGCACTACCCCGGCCCCTGGCTGCCCGAGCCGCTGATCGAGACGGAGGACGCCGGCAGCGACACGCCCGAATCCACGCTGGAGCACGACCAGAGCCTCACCCTGTCCTTCCTCACCGTGCTCGAACGGCTGGGCCCGGACGAACGGGCCGCTTTCCTGCTCAATGAAGTGTTCGACTACAGCCATGCCGAGGCTGCCGCGATCCTCGGCATCGCCGAGAACGCCTGCCGTCAGCGCGTGCATCGCGCCAGAGCGCGCCTGCGCGAGGATCGCCCGCGCTATCACGTGGACACGCGCGCGCAGCAGCGCCTGCTGCAGCGCTTCGCCGCGGCGATGGAACAACCCACGCTGGCATCGCTGCAGGCCCTGTTCGCCGAGGACGCCATCCACATCAGCGACGGCGGTGGCGTGGTTTCCGCCGCCCTGCGCCCGCTGCACGGCGCCGAGCGACTGGCGCGGCTGTACCTGCAGATCGCCCACAACACCCGCCTGCAATCCTTGCACTACTCGCTGCAGTCGCTGAACGGGGCGCCCGCCCTGCTGCTCTGGGCCGGCGACACGCTGACCACCGCCATCTGGATCGACGACGAGGGCGAGCACATCCGTGCCATCCACGCGCTGCGCCACCCCGGCAAGCTGGCGCGCCTCGCGGCGACGGTAACGAATCCGACGGCCGGCGCGTCCTTGCACTGAACGGCCGGTTGCGGCCGCCGCCCTCACTGACACCAGGAGCTTCCCATGACCCGCATTTCCATCCAGCGCCACTACGCCACCATGCAACCGCTGGTCAAACTCGGCCAGGAGATCCGCGAGCGCGGCCACCTCGCCCCCGCACTGATCGAGCTGGTGCTGATGCGTTGCTCGCAGATCAACGGCTGTGCCTTCTGCCTGGACATGCACAGCAAAGACGCCCTCGCCGCCGGCGAAACCGGACAGCGCCTCCATCTGCTGCCCGCCTGGCGCGAGACCGCGCTCTACAGCGAGAGTGAACAGGCCGCCCTGGCCCTGGCCGAGGAACTGACCGAACTGCCCTCGCACGAGTCGGTCTCCGACGAGCTCTACGGGCGCTTGCGCCAGCACTTCGACGAGGCCGCGGTGATCGACCTGATCCTGCTGATCGGCCTGATCAATACCTGGAACCGCCTCAACATCGCCGTTCGCACCGAAGGCGGCCACTACAAGCCTGCCGCCAAGCACTGAAGCCATTCGGCGTTGGGGCGAGAGGTTGCAATCACTCGACCTCTCAGCCGGCCATGCCGAGGAGCATCAGACCCGGAACGCGACGTTGGATTCGATGCTCTTCGGCCGGGATGACCAGACATTCGTCTGTTGAGAGCCGGGATTCTGGATTCGCCAACGCGTCAAGAACAGCACGTCCGCGCGCGCAACGCTCTTGCTTTGCGATCCCCCCGGCCCCTTCCCCAACCCCGCGCCCAAAGCACCGCCCGCGAGCGGACTCCTGCGGCAGCGGTTTCGCCGGGGCGGCGAGACCATTCAAGGCTTCTGCGGGGGGAAGGTGCTTTGCCAATACGATGCCGCCCCGGCGGCGCCACCAAGCGCCTGGCAGCGTGCGAACCGGCGGGATCGCACGCCGGCGCGAGGCTCATGCGACCGGAACCGGCGGCTCGGACGACGCTCGTCGCCCGGCGGTGCATATTGCAGGCATCTTTCACATGGAAGCCTCGCATGACTGCCCTCCGTACCCGCATCACCCTTGCCGCCCTGGCCATCGCCCTGGCCGCGGCCGCCCTCTGGCTGGCCACCACCGGCAAGGACCTGTTCCGCGTCGCCACCGGCTCGGTCAGCCGTGGGCTGTGCGACGCCGCCTTCGTCTCCCGCGTCGATCCCGGGCAGGTGTTCCGCGAAGAAAGCGCGCCGATGATGCGTGGCATCGGCTGGGCGATCCACTACCGCGTGGATCACCCGCGACGCGAAGTGCGCGCCTCGGTGCTGGGCGGCTTTGCGGCCCGCGCGGTGTATCGTCCCGGACTGGGCTGCCTGCTGATGCACGGCGACGGCCCGGTGCCGGAGGCGGACGGTTTCACGCCCGCCCCCATCGCCAGCCCGTTCCCGGCCGGCGTGGTCGAACCGTCCGATCCGGCGATCCGCCGCGCGATCGACCTGGCCTTCGCCGAACCCGACCCGGCCCACCCACGCCGCACCAAGGCAGTGGTGGTACTCCACGACGGCCACCTGATCGCCGAGCGCTACGCACCCGGCTACGGGCCCGATACGCCGATCTGGGCGCATTCGCTGACCAAGTCGCTGGTCAGCGCGCTGATCGGCATCCTGGTGCGCGACGGCAGGCTGCGGCTGGAGCAGCCCGCGCCGGTGCCGACCTGGCAATCGCCATCGGACCCGCACCACGGCATCAGCATCGACCAGCTCCTGCGCATGGACAGCGGCCTGCCGTTCGACGAGACCGACGGCGGGCTCAGCCCGCTGACGCGCATGCTGTTCCTGCAACGCGACATGGCCGGCTATGCCACGCGGATGCCGTTGGCCCATCCGCCCGGCACCGTCTGGGGATACAGCAACCTGGGCTACGTGTTGCTCGGCCATGCGATCACCACCGAAGCCGGCGGCACCGCCGTTGACGCCGTACGGTTCGCCCGGCGCGAACTGTTCGCGCCGCTGGGCATGGCAAACACGGTGATCCAGGCCGACGCCACCGGCAGCCTGGTCGGCTCGGGCAGCAGCTACGGCACGGCCCGCGACTTCGCCCGTTTCGGCCAGCTCTACCTCGACGACGGGGTGGTCGACGGCCGGCGCATCCTGCCCGAGGGCTGGGCGGCCTACAGCCATTCACAGACGCTGGACACCGGTTACGGTGCAGGCTTCTGGCTCAACGTCAGGCACGACACGCGGGTGCCGGTATGGAATGCGCCTTGGGGAATGCCGCAGTTGCCGAAAGACATGTACTACGCGCGCGGTGCGTTCGGGCAATACGTGGTGATCGTGCCGTCGGAAAAACTGGTCGTGGTGCGCATGGGCATCTCGCTCTGGTACGGCGACCAGACGGACGACCTGGTGGCGTCGATCATCGCCGCCCTGCACCGCCATCCGCAGCCGTGAGCCGCGCCGCCTTGCGGTAAACGCTGGGCGTCTCGCCCACCTGCCGCTTGAACGCGGCGTTGAAGGTGGACTTGGAGGTGAAGCCGCAGGCGTAGGCGATGTCGAGGATGGTGCGTGCGTCGCCGACGTCGGCCAGGCGTTCGCGCACCGCCTCCACGCGCAGGCGGTTGACGTAGTCCCAGAAGCTGCCGCCGAGCCGCCGGTTGATCACGGCCGACACCAGGTACTCGGGATAGCCGCTGCGCCTGGCCACCTGGCCGATGGTCAGCGCCGGCTCCAGGTACAGCGGTGCCGCGCCGCCCATCAGTTCGGCCAGGCGGGCCTCGACGGCATCCGAACGGACATCGTCCGGCGCCGCGTCCGCCTGCTCTTCCGCCGGCGCGGGCGGCGGAGCCGGTTCCAACGCCACCGGTGGCTGGTTCAGGCTGAACCAGCCCACCACGCACACCCAGCCCGCCACCAGGCCGAACAGCAGCATGTAGTTGACCACCGGCATCCATACCAGCGCCTGCACGATGGCGACGATCCAGATCACGGCCTGGCACAGCGCCAGCGCGTCGATCCAGCGCAAGGAATGACGGTCGGCATCCGAACGCCGCTCGCGCAACTCGCGCCGGTGGCGGTTCACGCGTACCAGTGCCGCCACCACGTAGGACAGGCTGTAGACGAACAGCGGCCCGTCGAACCACGCGCCGACATTGCGCTCGCCAGCGATCCAGCGCGCCGACAACGCCGCGATCCGCGCGTGATCCATCGTCCACACGTAGCCGTTGACCACCAGCATCGCGCCGAAGCCGAGCAGGTGCACGCAGTCGCGCCAGCGGAAGCCGCGCCCTTGCGTCAGCGCGCGCACGTAGAGATAGAACAGGCTGCCGTAGAGGAACGGGAACAGTGCCGTGAAACGGTAAGCGCGGAACCACTCCGGTGCCAGCGTGTGCCAGTACGCGGCCTTCACCGCCAGGTCGAGCCCCGCCAGCGCCACCCATGCCGCAAGCAGCCGGTTCGCCTCGCGGTTGGCCGGCCGCCGCCACAACGCCAGCGCGAGCAAGGCAGCCTGCAGGGCCGCGGCAAAGTAGAGGAAAACCCAGAACGTCATGCGCACGAGGACAGGCGAAGGCACTGGAGCGGCCGAAGCCGTCGATGCTAGCGAAGCGGGCGGCGACGTTCCAGCAAGAGCCACCCGGAAACGCGAAGGCCGCGGACGACGCCGCGGCCTTCGGAAGCTCCCGCTTGAAACGGATCAGCCCTTGACGCGCTTCACCAGTGCATCGGCAAAACTGTCGGTGCTGCCCTTGCCGCCGACGTCCGGGGTGATGCTGTCGCGGTCGTGGGTCATGGTGTCGCGGATCGCCTGGCGCAGGCGGTCGCCCTTGTCGACCATGTCCAGGTAATCGAGCATGTCGGCCGCGGCCAGCAGCAGCGCGCACGGGTTGGCGATGCCCTTGCCGGCGATGTCGGGCGCCGAGCCGTGCACTGCCTCGAAGATCGCCGCGCTTTCACCGATGTTGTCGCCCGGTGCCAGGCCCAGGCCACCGACCAGGCCGGCACACAGGTCGGACAGGATGTCGCCGAACAGGTTGGTGGTGACGATCACGTCGAACTGTTCCGGACGCATCACCAGCTGCATGCAGGTGTTGTCCACGATCATCTCGTTGAACTCGATCTGCGGGTATTCCTTGGCCACCTCGCGCGCCACGTCCAGGAACAGGCCCGAAGCGGTCTTGATGATGTTGGCCTTGTGCACCGCAGTGACCTTTTTGCGGCCCTTCTTCACCGCCAGCTCGAAAGCGTGGCGCACGATGCGCTCGCTGCCCTTGCGGGTATTGCGGATCAGCGACAGCGCGGTCTGGCCGTCCTCGGACATCGACTGCCCTTCGGACAGGTAGGCGCCTTCGGTGTTCTCGCGCACCGTGATGATGTCGATGTTCTCGTAGCGCGACTTGGTGCCCGGGAAGCTCACCGCCGGACGCACGTTGGCGTACAGGTCGAAATGCCGGCGCAGGGTCACGTTGATCGAGGTGAAACCGCCACCGATCGGCGTGGTCAGCGGGCCCTTCAGCGCGACCTTGTGCTCGGCGATCTTGTCCAGCGTGGCCTGCGGCAGCAGATCGCCATGCTTCTCCAGCGCCACCATGCCGGCGTCGACGAAGTCATAGCTCAAACCGCAGTCCAGCGCGTCGAGCACGCGCAGCGTGGCTTTCATGATCTCCGGACCGATGCCGTCACCCGGAATCACGGCGATGGTTTTGCTCATGGGGATACTCCTTGGGGAAGGTCGCATGCGCGAGGGCCTCGACGCATTTCAGGACCGCCCATTATCGCCCATGCCCGCCCCGCGCGCATTGCAAATCCTCGCACGGAGCATTGCGGAAAGTCGCATGGAGCCGGGAATGGGGAATAGGGAGTAGGGAATAGGAAAGGCAGAAGCCAAAGCATCGCTCCGGAGCGACGCTTTGGCTTCCTATTCCCTACTCCCCACTCCCTATTCCCAGCGCTATCCGTGATCGTCGCAGCCGGGGGTGACCGACTCACCGGATTCGAGCTTGTCGAGGAAGTCGACGGCGCGGCGCAGGTGGGGGATCACGATCGAACCGCCGACGACCAGGCCGACGCTGAACACCTCGAAGAACTCGTCGCGCTGCACGCCGGCTTCCTTGCATTGGGCGACGTGATAGCTGATGCAGTCGTCGCAGCGCAGCACCATCGAGGCGACCAGGCCCAGCATCTCCTTGGTCTTCACGTCCAGCGCGCCGGGCTTGTAGGTCTGGGTGTCCAGCGCGAAGAAGCGCCGCACCACCTGGTTGTCCTCGGACAGGATGCGCTCGTTCATGCGCTGGCGGAACGCGGTGAACTCGGCCAGGCGATCGCTCATGCGCCCTGCTCCAGCAGCTGCGCCAGCTTGCCGCTGCGGTCGGCGGCCACCAGATCGTCGAAGCCACCCACGTGCTGGTCGTTGATGAAGATCTGCGGCACCGTGCGGCGGTCGCCGCTGCGCTCCAGCATCACGTCGCGCTGCGCCGGATCGGCGTCGATGCGCGTCTCGACCCACTCCAGCCCCTTGGACTTGAGCAGATTCTTCGCCGACTGGCAGTAAGGACAGACCGCGCTGGAATAGATCTCGATCTTCGGCATGGCTTGGCTCCGCAGGGTGGGAAAAACAGACCCGTGAGGTGGGGACGCGCGGGCGGCGGCTCAAGCTGCGGCACCGGTGAACCGAACACGTCACGGGGTGGTCTGGATGCTATTGTCTCGCATACCCATGACCATGGCATCAGGACATCGCTTTCCCCGCCTGCTGGCGGCATTGATCACCGCCGGCCTGGCGTTTTCCGCCGGCGCCCAGGACGGCGTGCGCCTGCCCGACCTGGGCAGTTCCGCCAACGCCCTGATCTCGCCGCAGGAAGCCCAGTATTACGGCGCCTCGATGCTGCGCCAGATGCGCGCGCTGGACATGGTGGTGGACGACCCGCTGCTGGACGACTACATCAACGACCTCGGCTACCGGCTGGCCGCCAGCAGCGACAAGCCGAAGGAACACTTCACCTTCTTCGTCGCCAGGGATCCGGAAATCAACGCCTTCGCCGCACCCGGTGGCTACATCGCGGTGAACTCGGGCCTGATGCAGATCACCCGCGACGAGAGCGAACTGGCCAGCGTGCTGGCCCACGAGATCGGCCACATCACCCAGAACCACCTGCAGCGCGCCTTCGAGGACTCGAAAAAGAGTGCCCCGCTGATGGCACTGGTGCTGCTGGGCGCGATTGCCGCCGGCGCCGCCAATGGCAGCGGCGATGCGCCGATGGCGATCCTTGCCGGCGGCCAGGGCTTGCTGGCACAGCGGTCGATCAACTTCACCCGCAAGGACGAGGTCGAGGCCGACCGCGTCGGCATCCAGACCCTGGCCAAGGCCGGCTTCGATCCCAACGCGATGGCCGCGTTCTTCCAGCGCATGGAGGACGCGATGAGCACCGGCGGTGGCGGGCGTGGCGTGCCGGCGCTGCTGCAAACCCATCCGGTGACCACCATGCGCATCAGCGATGCCAAGGCACGCGCCGGCGCGCTGGCCGAAGCCGGCAAGCTGCGCCCGACCGGCGGCGCGATGGACAAGCTGCACTGGGAGCAGAACACCGCACCGATCGCCTTCGTGAAGGATCCCTCGCTGCTTCTGGCCAAGCCGAAGGACAGCGCGGAAACCTTCGGCCTGATGCGTGAACGCGCAAGAGTCCTGGCCGGCGACGCGCCGAGACTGGTCACCTACTACAGCTCCAACCTGCACAAACAGCCGGGTTTCGACACTCCGTCCAACCACTACGGCTACGCCCTGGCGCTGAGCCGCAGCGGACGTGGCAGCGAGGCGGTCGCCGAGTTGTTGCCACTGCTGAAGTCTCGGCCGGACAGCCTGATACTGAAACTGGCGATGGCCGACGCCCGCCTGCAGGCCGGTCAACGCGAGCAGGCACTGACGATCTATGCCGCACTGAACACGCAATCCCCACGCAACCGCGCAGTGGCCCTGGCTTACGCAAAGGCACTGACCAGCGGTGACCCTGAGCAGGCGCTCAGTGCCGCCGAGCTACTGCGCCCGCTGCTGGACAACACCAGCGAGCCGGACCTCTACGGTGCCTACGCCCGCGCCAGCGACAAGGCCGGCGACAGTGTCCGTGCCGGGGAGGCCTTTGCCGATGCCAGCTATTACTCGGGGCGTCCCTATGACGCGATGGAACAGCTCAAGCGCCTGCTGAAGCGCAAGGACCTGGACTACTACGCGAGAGTGCGCATCCAGGCCCGCATCGCCGAACTGACCCCGCTGGTGCTGGAACTGCAGAAGCGCAAGATCAGCACCGAAGACCGCCCGGGCAACGGCAACGGCTGACGCCCACCAGGCTCACCACACGGAACAGCCCACACCCGAGCAGAAGCCCGCTCGCGGGCTTTTGCTTTTACGAATCCCGAATCCCGAATCCCGGCTCTCAACAGACGAATGTCTGGTCATCCCGGCCCCAAAAGCATCGCCCGCTCGCGTGCTCCTGCGGGGCCCGCGAGCGGGCTCCTGCGGGGGAGTGCGGGGTTTCAGGGGCCGTCGTAGCCGTCGTCGCGGATGTAGCGGGTGTGGTGCGGGTTGTCGTCGACGATGGGTGCCTCGATCACCTGCCTGCGCGCCACCGGCGGGCCGTCTTCGTAGATCACCGTGCGCGGCTGGCCGTAGACCACCGGCGCATCGTCGTCATAAACCGGCGCCGGCCGCGTGGCCTCGTTGACCAGGCCGATCACCGCGCCGGTCACGATCGCCCCGGCGATCCAGCGGCCGCCACTCCAGTGGCCACCGTGGCGGTAGTAGCCACCGTGATGGCCGCCACGGTAGGCACCGTGATAGCCGCCACGCCCGCCGCCATGGCCCCAGCCGTGCGCCGAGGCGCCGAACGGCGTCGCCAACAGGGCGGCGATCGCCAGTGCCCATGCTGCCTTGCTGCCACAACGTCGGGTCATGTCATTTCTCCAAGGTGATCGCGCCGATGCTGGGCTCGAGGCACTTAATCGGTGCTGAAAAATCAGCGTTTGATCCGCGCGTTGTCCCACGGGTTCACCGGCTCCTCGCGGCGGCGGCGCAGGATCCAGCAGCCGTGGATGTCGGCGTGGCGGGTGAAGTCGAACGGAATGCTGGGCGCCGACCAGTCCTCGATCTCGAAGTGCTCCTCCAATGCCTCGCGGTCCAGCTTGAAGCGGCGGAAGTTGTTGGAGAACACGATCACGCCGTCGCGGGTCAGCCGGTGGTTGCAGGCTTCCAGCAGTTTCACGTGGTCGCGCTGCACGTCGAAATCCTGCGCACGCTTGGAATTGGAGAAGGTCGGCGGATCGACGTAGATCAGCCCGTAGCGGCCGCGATCGCGGTGCAGGAAGGCCAGCGAGTCCATCTGCACCAGCCGGTGCGCCTGGCCGGCGAAGCGGTTCAGCGTCAGGTTGCGCGAGGCCCATTCGAGGTAGGTCGCGGACAGGTCGACGCTGGTGGTTTCCAGCGCCCCGCCAGCCGCCGCGTACACACTGGCGGTGGCGGTGTAGGCGAACAGGTTGAGGAAGCACTTGCCCTCGGCCAGTTCGGCGATCTTCGCGCGCACCTTGCGGTGATCCAGGAACAGGCCGGTATCGAGGTAGTCGGTGAGATTGACCAGGAACTTCAGGCCGCCCTCTTCCACCTCGATGAATTCGCCACGCTGGTCGAACTGGCCGTACTTGGAGCCGCCCTTGCCGCGCTCGCGGGTTTTCAAAGCGATGCGCTCGCGCGGCACGCCGAACACCTCGCCGGCAACCCGGGCGATCTCGCGCAGGCGCTGCCGCGCCACGTCCGCCGGCACGTCGGCCGGGGCGCGGTATTCCTGGATATGCAGGTGGTCGAGGCCATCAACGTCGCCGTAGACATCGACCGCCGCGGCGTATTCGGGCAGGTCCTGATCGTAGGCGCGCCAGCCGTGGATGCCCTCGCGCTGCAAGCGCTTGCGCAGGTGGCGCAGGTTCTTCTCCAGCCGGTTCTTCAGCATCTGCGCGCCGGCAGACAGCGGCTTCACCTCGCGCGGCTTTTCCTCGCGCGGCTGCAGGTCGAAAGTCAGCAATACGGTTTCCAGCGCGCCGTTGTACAGCGCGTAGCGCTTGTCCGCGTGCAGCTGCATGGCCCGGCCCAGCTCGGCGTCGCCGGCCAGCACCGCCGCACGCCAGCCGCTGAAGCGCTGGCGCAGCGCCTCGCCCAACGCGCGATACAGCCGCGGCATCTCGGTACGGTCGCCCAATCGCTCGCCGTAGGGCGGATTGGTGATCACCAGGCCATGGCCGATGCCCGCCGGCGGCGCCGCGTGCGCCACGTCCTGGCGGTCCAGCGTGAAGAAGCCGGACACCCCGGCCTCCTGCGCATTGCGCTTGGCCACCTGCACCATGCGCGGATCGGCGTCGCTGCCGAAGAACGCGCTGCGCAGGTTGCGCAGGCCGGTTTCCGCCCGTTGTTTCGCTTCATCCAGCACGCTGCGCCACAAGGCGATGTCGTGCTGTTGCCAACCGAGGAAGCCGAAGTACTCACGGCGCAGGCCCGGCGCCACGTCGGCGGCCATCAGCGCCCCCTCGATCAGCAAGGTGCCGGAACCGCACATCGGGTCGAGCAAGGCGCCGCCGGCGGCGTAGACCTCCGGCCAGCGGCCGCGCAGCAGCATCGCCGCGGCCAGGTTTTCCTTCAGCGGCGCATCACCCTGCTCCTCGCGCCAGCCGCGCCGGTGCAGCGGCGAGCCGGCCAGATCCAGCGACAAGGTGGCGCGATCACGGCGCAGGCGCACGTTAAGGCGCACATCCGGCTCGTCGGTGTCGATGCCCGGGCGCGAGCCGTCACGCTGGCGGAACTGATCGACCACCGCGTCCTTCACCCGCAGGCCGACGAACTGGCTGTGGGTGAGCTTGCTCATCGCCGTGCCGGCGTCCACCGCGAAGGTGGCGTGGGCCGCCATGTGCGTGCTCCAGTCGATCGCCTGCACGCCGCGGTACAACGCGTCGTCGTCGGCCGCGTCGAACTCGGCCAGCGGCAGCAGCACGCGACTGGCCAGGCGCGACCACAGGCAGGCGCGATAGGCGGTTTCCAGCGTGCCGGCGAAATGCACGCCGGCCAACGCCTCGCGCACCTCGCTGGCGCCGATCGCGACCAGTTCGTCACGCAGCAGGTATTCCATGCCCTTGGGGCAGGTGGCGAAATAACGATTCATGCGGCAGGCGCCAGTAGGTCGAGCATCAGTCGGAATTGGGCAGCGATCGCGTCCATGCTGGCGCCCAGGCGGTGGTCGTCGTCGACCATCAGCAACGGCAGCCGGCGCCGGGCGGCAAAAGCCTGGATCGGTTCGTGCGGGCAAACCTCGTCGCGCCAGCCATGCACCATGGTCACCGGCACGCCCTCGCGCACCTCGAATGGCCGGGGATGGCCGGGCACCAGCGGCGGCGTGGCCAGCAACAGCAGGCCGGCCACCGGCACGTCCAGCGAAACCAGTCCGGAAACGAAGGCGCCCATGCTGGAACCGACCAGCAGCGGCGGTGCGTCCAGCGATTCGATGGTGGCACGCAGCCGGGCAATCCGCGGCGCCACCGTCGCCGGATAGCCACGGGCGTCATCACTGCGGTAATCGGGGCGCAGGGTCTGCCAGCCCAGCGACTCGCCCAGCGCCGCCAACGCGCTGACCTTGGCCGCCTCGGGGCTGGAGTCCAGGCCGTGCGAAAGAATGATCCGGCCGCGCATGGCGGTCTCCAGCAAACAGTCGAAAACGAAGCGCGCATGGTAACAGGCCGCCAGCCGCGCCCCGCGTGCGACACTGCCGCCATGAGCCTGACCATCCTCGACCAGCCCCTGCCCTACGTCGACCTGCTGCCCGAACGCCCGGCCAGCGCGGTACGCCGGGTGGTGATCCATTGCACCGAACTGCCCGACCTGGCCACCGCCCGCGAATACGGCGAGCGCGTGCTGCACGCCAGCGGCACCGGCAACAGCGGCCACTACTACATCGACCGCGACGGCACGATCTGCCGCTACGTCCCCGCCACCCGCGTGGCCCACCACGTGCGCGGCCACAACCCCGATTCGATCGGCATCGAACTGGTCAACCTCGGCCGCTACCCGCACTGGTGGGATTCACGCCATCAACAGATGACCGAGCCCTATCCGGCCGCGCAGATCACCGCCCTGCTGGCCCTGCTCGCCCACCTGCGCGAAGCCTTCCCCGCCCTGCACGAGATCGCCGGCCACGAAGACCTCGACACCGACTGGATGCCCGCCAGCAACGACCCCGCCGTGCAGGTCCGCCGCAAACTCGACCCCGGCATCCACTTCCCCTGGCCCGCCATCGTCCCCGCCTGCGGCCTCCAGCGCCTTGGGCCGGGAATCCTGAACCGGGAACAGGAAATGGCGAGTAGGGAATAGCAAAGCATCGCCCCCTGATCGTGCGCACCGGCTTCCCCCGCATGCCACGGCAAACGCGACGCTGTGGCTGTTGCTCTGGCTCTGGCTCGTTCGAATAGTGCGGGCCACGATGGCGCGCTGCTCTTCCGGGGCCCCTCTGAAGCGGCGGGCGGGCGAAGGAAAGCCCCGCAGGGGTGACCGGCAGGGCGACGGCATGGATGCCGGAGTTGAGGCAATGCAGGAGCAATTGCCCGATACCGGCCAGTTTTTCGCCAGGGCATCCTGCGCATGCGTGGCCACGCAAAGAGAAAGTAACTCGCCCTCCGAAGGAGGACGAAACGCTCTTGATCTTGATCTTGATCTTCAAGCTTCGGCTTTGGCTTCAAGACAAAAAAGCATCGCCCGCGAGCGGGCTCCTACAGATCGCATGCGGGTGCGTTGTTTCACCGATGTCGGGCGAAGCCCGCCCCCTGACACCCGGCACGCCCCGGCTCACCGCTATACTGCGCCATCCACGCCAGGACCCCGCCATGAGCGAAGACCACGTCAGCGAACTCGTCGACCTGCTGCAACTGGAGCGACTGGAAGACAACCTGTTCCGCGGCCAGAGCCGCGACATCGGCACCCGCTTCGTGTTCGGCGGCCAGGTGCTGGGCCAGGCCCTGTCCGCTGCCCAGCAGACCGTGGACCCCGCACGCGAGGCCCATTCGCTGCACGCCTACTTCCTGCGCGCCGGCGACATCGAGGCCCCGATCGTCTACAGCGTGGAGCGCGCCCGCGACGGCGGCACGTTCTCCTCGCGGCGGGTGCTGGCGATCCAGCACGGCCAGCCGATCCTCAACGGCTCGATCTCGTTCCAGCTGCCCGAACACGGCGTGGAACACCAGACCTCGATGCCCGAAGTGCCCGCGCCCGAGGACATCGAGCCGATGCCGCCGTTGCCACCGGAGGAACTGGCCCGGCTGCCGGTGAAGCTGCAGCGCTGGCTGGGCATCGATGGCCCGTTCGAATTCCGCCAGGTATGGCCGCGCGACGAGCTGCACCCGGTCAAGCGCCCGCCGATCCAGCACATCTGGTTCAAGCTGACTGCACCGGTCAGCGATTCCTCGGTACTGCATCGCGCCCTGCTCGCCTACGCCTCGGACTTCCACCTGATCGGCACCGCCACCTTGCCGCATGGCATCTCGTACATGACCCAGAACGTGCAGATGGCCAGCCTCGACCATGCACTGTGGTTCCATCGCCCGTTCCGCGTCGACGAATGGCTGCTGTACACCTTCGACAGCCCCACTGCCCAGGGCGGTCGTGGCCTCGCCCGCGGCCAGATCTTCAGCCGCGACGGCCGGCTGGTTGCCTCCACCGCCCAGGAAGGGCTGATCCGGGTGCGCGGCGGCTGAGCCGTCGACGCATCGCATTCCGCTGGACCCCACATGCGCCAGATCTACACATCCCCCCGCCAGGAAAACATCGACCGCGTGGTCGCCCTGATGGCCGAAAACGGCATCGCGGCCAGCGTGGCCAACCGATCCAACTACAACCGCCAGAGCTGGCAGCGCTTCAGCTATTCGGCAAAAACCGACGAGCGCACCAAATGGCCCCAGGTCTGGATCGACCATGCCGATGACTACACCCGCGCACGCAGCCTGTTGCAGGAGATCGGTATCGAACCGGTGATCCGTTTCGGCGAGGAACTCGCCGCCGAGCGCAGCCCCACGCCCGGAATGCTGCGGGCACGAAGCATCACCCGCGTGCGGCGAATCCTGCTGTTGCTGGTACTGGCCGGCTTCGCGATGATCACGCTGCGCCGCATGGGCATGCTCTGAGTCCGCGCATGCCGTGCCGGCACGTGACCCGTCCATGAAGCGTTCGGAGCAGGTCAAACTGTTCCAGACCCTGCCGCACGCCTGCGGCTACTACGCCGACCGCACCGCGCAGAACCTGGTGCTGGACCCGGCGGCACCGCAGCTGGACCGCCTGTACGATCCCGCGCTGGAACGCGGCTTCCGCCGCGCCGGCGGCCATCTCTACCTGCCGCAGTGCCCGCAATGCCGGGCCTGCACGCCCTGCCGCATCGATGTCGCCCGGTTCCGCCCCGACCGTTCGCAGCGCCGTTGCCTGAAGCGCAATGCCGACCTGACCGTCAGCGAATCGATCCCCGGCTACAACCGCGAACGCCACGCGCTGTACGAGCGCTACCTGCGCAGCCGCCACGCCGGCGGCGGCATGGACGAGGCCGATGCCAGCGATTTCCGTCGCTTCCTCACCGCGCCCTGGAGTCCCACCCTGTTCCTGGAGCTGCGCCAGGAGCAGCGCCTGCTCGGCGTCGCCGTCACCGACATCTGCCTGACCGGCGTGTCGGCCGTCTACACCTTCTTCGACCCCGACGAGACCACCCGCAGCCTCGGCACCTGGGCGATCCTGCAGCAGGTCGAACTGGCCCGCCGCCGCGGCATCCCCTGGCTCTATCTCGGCTTCTGGATCGACGGCCACCCGAAGATGGACTACAAGCGCCGCTTCCGGCCGCTGCAGGTTCGGGGGCCAGAAGGCTGGCAAGAGCTGGGGGAGCGAAGAGCGAGGAGTGAGTGCAGAGGAGTGAGAAGTGAGTGAAAGCCGGTTCGCGGCCTCTCATGCTCCTCATTCTTCCTTGGTGCATCACGACAAAACAAAGAGCCGCAGCTCAGCTGCGGCTCTTTGTTTTCACCGGAAATCATCAGTGAGCCAGGCTGTTGCCTCTACTCACTTCTCACTCCTCTGCACTCACTCCTCGCTTCACAGGATAGGGATAAAGCTTCTCCAGCGGGATCGACAGGCCGTCGTCGCCAACCACGCGGCAGTGGCTGCGATTGAGCTGGCGTGGCTCGCTGACGCCGCAGCTGTGGGCGATGATGCCCACTTCGTGCATCACGTTCTTCGCGTAGTGGAACACCCGCTCGGTCTTGTCGGTAACCACCAGGCCGCGCTGCAGTTTCGGATTCTGCGTGGTGATGCCGGTGGGACAGGTATTGCGGTTGCACTGCAGCGACTGGATGCAACCCAACGCCAGCATGAAGCCGCGCGCCGAGTTGACGAAGTCGGCGCCGATCGACAGCGCCCAGGCCACGTCGTAGGCGGTGATGCACTTGCCCGAGCAGACCACCTTGATGCGGTCACGCAGGCCATGCACGATCAGCATGTCGATCACCGCCGGCAGCGCCTCGTGCAGCGGCAGGCCGACGCCCTCCATCAGGGTCTGCGGCGCCGCGCCGGTACCGCCTTCGGAACCGTCGATGATGATGAAGTCCGGCGCGCTCTCGATGCCGCGCTGGTGCACCAGCCGGCACAGCTCGTCGATCCATTCCACGCCGCCGAACACCGCCTTGAAGCCGGTCGGCTTGCCGGTCAGCTCGCGGATGTGGTGGATCGCGTCCATCAGCTCGGTCACGTTGCCGATGTCGAGATGGCGATTGGGGCTTTGCGAATCCTCGCCCACCGGGATGCCGCGGATCGCGGCGATTTCCGGGGTGACCTTGTTGGCCGGCAGCAGGCCGCCCATGCCCGGCTTGGCGCCCTGGCCCAGCTTGATGCTGACCATCTTCACCTGCTCATGGGCGCAGATCGCCAGCAGCTTGTCGTCATCGAGCTTGCCGTCCGGCGTGCGCACGCCGTATTTGGCGGTGCCGATCTCGAAGATGATGTCGCAGCCGCCTTCCAGGTGATACGGCGCCAGGCCACCCTCGCCGGTGTCCATCCAGATGCCGGCCTTGGCCGCGCCGCGCGACAGCGCACTCACCGCCGGCGCCGACAACGCGCCGAAACTCATCGCCGAGATGTTGAAGAAGGCCGCGTGGCTGTACGGCGCACGCGAATACGGCCCGATCGTCACCGGCACCGGCTCGACGTGGTCCTCGCCCAGGTCGGGGAACGGCGCGTTGACGAAGAACGGCACGCCCTCGGCACGCAGGTCACGGCTGGAGCCGAACGCGTTGGTGTTCTCCACGTTCTTCGCCGCGCGGTAGACCCAGGTGCGCTGGGCACGGTTGAACGGCATTTCCTCGCGGTCGCTGGAATACAGGTACTGGCGGAAGAATTCGCCCAGGTGCAGGAACCAGTAGCGGAAGTGGCCGATCACCGGGAAGTTGCGCAACACCGCGTTGCCGGTCTGGCTGCGGTCGACCAGCCAGGTCACCAACAGCACCATCACGCCCAGCGCCAGCAGCAACAGGCCTATCACCGCCACCAGTTCGACCACCACTACCAGCCAGTGCGCAAATCCGCTCGACTCCATCCTGCCGCCCTCTCAGTCAATCACCATGTCGATCCCGCCAGCGGCGGGCACATCGTCCAAGCCTAGCGCACCTGCGCGGCGGATCAGAGCTCCACGCGCAGCTTGCCGGCCGCACGCACCGCCTTGCCCACCGCCGCATCGATCGTGTCGGCCCGCGCCAGCGTCACCGCCATGCGCCGGCGCCCCTTCACCTCGGGCTTGCCGAAGATGCGCAGTTGCGTGTCCGGCTCGGCCAGCGCCTCGGCCACGCCGTGGTAGCGCATGCCACTGCCGTCGCCCTGCACCAGCACCGCGCACGACGCCGACGGGCCGTACTGGTGGATCACCGGAATCGGCAAGCCCAGGATCGCCCGTGCATGCAGCGCGAATTCGGAGAATTCCTGCGAGATCAGCGTGACCAGGCCGGTGTCGTGCGGGCGCGGGCTGACCTCGGAGAAGATCACCGCATCGCCCTTGACGAAAAACTCCACGCCGAACACGCCCCAGCCACCCAGGCCTTCGGTGATCGCCGCCGCCTGGCGTTGCGCCTCGGCCAGCGCGGCCGGACTCATCGGCTGCGGCTGCCACGATTCACGGTAGTCGCCGTCCTCCTGGCGATGGCCGATCGGCGCGCAGAAGCTGACGCCATCCACATGGCGCACGGTGAGCATGGTGATCTCGTAGTCGAAATCGACGAAGCCCTCGACGATCACCCGGCCCTTGCCGGCACGTCCGCCGGACTGCGCGTAATCCCACGCCGCCTGCAACCCGCCCGCATCGCGCACCACGCTCTGGCCCTTGCCCGAGGAGCTCATCACCGGCTTGATCACGAACGGATAGCCGATCGCCTCGGCCGCCTCACGGTACGCCGCCTCGTCGTCGCAGAAGCGATACGGCGAGGTCGGCAGTTTCAGCTCTTCGGCGGCCAGCCGGCGAATGCCCTCGCGATCCATGGTCAGCCAGGCGGCGCGCGCGGTCGGGATCACCCGCTGGCCCTCCTGCTCCAGCTCGACCAGGGTCGGCGTGTGGATCGCCTCGATCTCCGGCACCACCAGATCGGGCTTTTCCAGCTCGATCACCGCACGCAGCGCGGCACCATCGAGCATGTCGATCACGTGGCTGCGATGGGCCACCTGCATCGCCGGCGCGCCGGCGTAGCGATCCACCGCGATCACCTCCACCGCATAACGCTGCAGCTCGATCGCCACCTCCTTGCCCAGTTCACCGGAACCAAGCAGCAGCACGCGCAGGGCGTGGTCGGAACAGGGGGTGCCGAAGGGCTTCATCGGGTTCTCCGCAGCGGGCAAAGCGCCATTGTATGTGCAGTCAGCGCCTTCACGCCCGCACCGGCACAGGACGGATGACCTATTGAATCTGATATCAACTTGATATCAAATGAAGGCTCACGAGGGAGGACATCACCATGAACGAACACAAAGGCTTTTCCGTCGCCGGCATCCCCTTCATCGGCTTCTGCCTGGTGTTGGCAGCGCTGGGCGTGCTGTCGATCGTCCACGCGATCAACGCCAATCCCGACGACCCCGCCGTGCTGCCGCTGATGGGCGGCGTGGCGTTGCTGGTGGTCGACGGCTTCCTGCTCAAGGGCCTGTTCCAGGTGGCACCGAACGAGGGCCAGGTGCTGCAGTTGTTCGGCAAATACGCCGGCACCGTGCGCGAGGAAGGCCTGCGCTGGACCAATCCGTTCTACGCCAAGCAGCGCATCTCCCTGCGCGTGCGCAACTTCGAGAGCAGCCGGCTCAAGGTCAACGACAACGACGGCAACCCGATCGAGATCGGCGCGGTGGTGGTGTGGCAGGTGCTGGATACCGCCGAGGCCGTGTTCTGCGTCGACGACTACGAGAACTACGTGCACATCCAGAGCGAATCGGCGCTGCGGCAAATGGCGCAGAGCTACCCCTACGACGCCCATGACGACGGCAAGCCCTCGCTGCGCAGCCACGGCGAGGTGATCAACTCGCACCTGCGCGACGAGATCCAGGAGCGCCTGGGCAAGGCCGGCGTGAAGGTGGTCGAGGCACGCATCAGCCACCTCGCCTACGCCCAGGAAATCGCCCAGGCCATGCTGCAGCGCCAGCAGGCCGGCGCGATCATCGCCGCACGCACCAAGATCGTCGAAGGCGCGGTCAGCATGGTCGAGATGGCGCTGGAACAGCTCAGCCGCCGCGGCGTGGTCGAGCTGGACGAGGAGCGCAAGGCGGCCATGGTCAGCAACCTGCTGGTGGTGCTGTGCGGTGAACGCGGCACCCAGCCGGTGCTGAACACGGGCACGCTGTACTGACCCACAGCAATGGCCGCCGAGAAAAAAGCCTATCCGCTGCGCATCAGCAGCCACATACTCGAGGCGATGCAGCGCTGGTCGGACGACGAACTGCGCAGCGTCAACGCCCAGATCGAATACGTGCTGCGCGAGGCGCTGCGCAAGGCCGGCCGGCTGAAAGCCGACCCGGCCTCACCCGAACGCGACAAATCCTGAAACCCGCCAACGGAGCAAGCAGAACATGGCCACCACATGGGAATACAAGGTCGTCACGATGAAACGCCCCGGCTTCTTCCAGATGGACCAGACCCCCGACGATGACGAGGCGACCGCAGCACTCAACCGCGAGGGCAACCAGGGATGGGAGCTGGTCAACGCACTGGGCTACGGCACCCTGCATCCGGTGACGCTGTACTTCAAGCGCCCACGCTGACCATCAAGGACATCGGCCCGCCGCGTCGATGCGCGACGGGCCGGTCGATTCAACGCGAAACCAGTTCCAGCTCAGGCAACTTCAGCCACCGCGCCTGCCGGCCCGCGCCACTGACCGCCACCAGCGCGCCCTGCCCGCGAATCGACTGCACCGGCGGAAGTCCGTCATCAGCGCCGAACCGCCCCAGCGGCCGCCCATCGTTGGCGTCGTAGACCACCAGTTCCTGGCTGCCTGGCTCGACCACCAGCAACCAGTCATGCCCGACATCCTGCCAGTGCACCAGTTGCCCGTTCGCCGCACCATCGGGCAACGCATCCGCCTCCGGCAACGCCACCCACAACAGGCCGAACGCCAGGCCCATCGCCAATACCGCCCCCAGCGGACGCAGCAAGCGACCACCCAGCCACTCCGGCAAACCCGCCTGGTGACCCCGCGAACCCAATGCGATCTGCATGTTCATGCCACGCAGCCTGCCACCCCGCCATGACACCACCATGACGCCATGCCGCGCCCGCGAGGAATCACGAAAGCATCGCCCGCAAGCGGGCTCCTGCAAATTCAGGTGAAAGGGTGCCGCCGGCGGCATGCGTGCCAGAGCTTCCGCCACAAGCCCCATCACACACCACCCTGTAGGAGCCCGCTCGCGGGCGATGCTCTTGCTCTGCAATTCCCGCCCACACAAGGCATCGCCCGCAAGCGGGCTCCTGCACGTTCACGTGGAGGGGGGCGACAGCGGTCAATCGCGCTGGCGAAGGCTCCAGCCCAGCGTCAGCCAGCCCACCACGAATGCCAGCCCGCCCAGCGGCGTGATCGCTCCGCACCAGCGCGGTGCTCCCAGCGCCAGTGCGTACAGGCTGCCGCTGAACAACACGATGCCCAGCACGAAAGCCCGTGCCGAAACCCGCCCCATGCGCCCTTGCCCCAACCCCAAGCCAAGCACCAGCGCCAAGGCGTGCCACGCGTGGTAATTCACCGCCGTGTGCCACAGCTCCATGCCCTGCGCATCCAGCACTCCGCGCAAGGCATGTGCCCCGAATGCGCCCAGCAACACCGCCGACGCACCTGCCACGGCGGCGACCAAGGCCCATTTCGTACTGACAAGTTGTCGCATCGCGCCTGAATCTCCATGGCGAAAAGCCCGCCACCAGGGACGGTGTCGTATGCTTCGCCGGATGAATACACCGGATTTTCGCACGAAGCTCCGTCATGCATGGCGCCCCGCCATGCTGGCCATCCTGCTCGCCGCCAGCCTGTTGCTGGGCGGTTGCGGCGGCTCTCCGCTGCCGCTGCGGCTGACCGACATCAGCGGACACATGCCCGATCTGGACTTCCAGCTCACCAACGACCAGGGCCAGGCCGTCACCGGCGCCGACTACCGCGGCAAGGTGGTGCTGCTGTACTTCGGCTACACCCATTGCCCCGACGTGTGCCCGCTGACCCTGGCCCAGTTGCACGTGGTGATGCAGCGGCTGGGCCCATTGGCGGACGGCGCGCGGATCCTGTTCGTCAGCGTCGACCCGGCACGCGACACCCCGGAAATCATGCATGCCTACGTCAACGCCTTCGACAAGCACGCCGTCGGCCTGGTCGGCGACGCCCGCCGCGTGGAAGCGCTGAGCAAGCGCTACCGCTCCGCCTTCACCCGCGGCCCGGGCTCGGACGATGGCAACTACGAGGTCAGCCACAGCTCGGCGATCTACCTGTTCGACCGTGATGGCCGCGCCCGCGCGCTGGCCACGCCGTCCGCCTCGCAGGACGACCTCGTGCACGACCTGCACCTGCTGCTGGACAACGGAGCCACGCCATGAAGCACCCTGCCCTTTCCCTGCTGCTGGCCGGCCTGCTGCTGGCCGGCAACGCCCACGCCGCCGACGCCGACCACGTCCGTGCCAGCCACGCCTGGATCCGCATCCTGCCCGGCGATCTGCCCGCCGGTGCCTACGTGACGCTGGAAAACGACAGCGACCAGCCGATCGCGCTGACCGGCGCCAGCAGCACGCGGTACGCCGGAGTCATGTTGCACATGAGCTCGACCGAAGGCGGCATGAGCCGCATGGCCATGGCCGATTCGCTGACCATCCCCGCGCACGGCAAGGCCGAACTGGCGCCCGCCGGCTACCACCTGATGCTCAGCAAGCCGGCCACGCCGGTACAGGCAGGCGACACGATCAGCCTGGCCCTGCGCTTCGCCGACGGCAGCACGCTGGCCACCGACTTCCTGGCCCGCCCGGCCAACGCCGTCGACGCCGGCGACGCGCACGCCGCACACCACTGACCCGCCACCGCCCGGGCCAACCCCGGGTCAATGGGCCGGTGGCGTTGCCGTGACCGGCCGTTGCGGCAATCGCCGGCGCGGCAAACGCCCATTGCGCGAGAGCCGCAGCCACAGCCGCAGTGCCATCAGGCCGCCAATCGTCTCGACCAGCCCCGACGGCACCCAGATGATCACGCCACCGACCAGTTGCCCGGTCAGTACATTGAAGCTGAAGGCGCGACCGCACAGCTCGAAGATCGGATAAAGATCAGTCTTGGCGAAGGTGATGATGGCTCCGGCAACGATTTGCGGAGTCATCGTGATCGCTGGCGACAACACGCGCAGACCGGCAATCATCCGCCCCGGCGGATGCGGACGATGGTCCAGCACCAGTGACCAGTAGGCGAAGCCGCTGACCAGCATGCTCCAGTTCATGAAGCGGTAGATGCGCCAGTCCAGCATCGCCACCGTCTGCATCGAAGGCACCAGCCAGATCAGGATGAAGACGATGAACAGCAAGGTCGCCAGCGTCGGATTCATCAGCACGCCAAAGGTCCAGCGCCAGGCCGCCGAGCGCTGCAAAGGCCGCAACCAGCGCAACCGCCAGGCAAACGGCAAGCCGGCACGCAGCACTGCAGCCGGGTACGAGGCGACGATCAGCAGCGGTGCCAGATGATGCAGCAGCAACTGCTGGATCCGATGCATGAAGAACTCATGCTCGGCGTAGTAATCCAGATAGGTGTGCAGCGACAGGTAGATGATCGCCATGCCGATCCAGAACGCCAGGCGGCGGCCCCGAGTCACCCGCAGCCGCCGGCTGCCGCGAGCGTACAGCACGCAGGCCGGCACGAAGATCGCCAGCAACAGCCATGAGAACTCCCACGGCAGAACCCATTTCAACAAGCTTTCGATCACTTCGCGCCACTCGCTTCCAACCGCTCGGCCGAGGCCGTCGACCGCCCAGCATAATGCCCGGCGCCCGACGCGTCTGCCTGCAACCGGCCCGATGCCTTGCGGCAGATTGCCGCCATCATGGAATCCGCCAGGCGAGAATGCCGCCCGGAAACCGCCATGACGGGCCTTGCCGCCACGTGACGACGGTCAGCGCTGGCGACGACTGCGCCGGCTGCGACGCCAGCCGTACAGCAGGCCGAACAGCACCACCAGCAATGGCACCACCACGATATTGATGAACTTCACGCGCATGCCCAGTGCGTCGATCTCCGCATTGAGTTGATGCTGCACGTCGCGCAATTCCTTGTTGATGGCCAGCTGGCGCTGCCGGAACTGCTCGATCTCGCGACGCTGCTCAGCCGTGGCCGAATTGCTGCCGGCCCCCTTGGCCGGCTGCAGCTCTTCCAGCCGGCGCCGGGTATCGGCCAGCTCCTGCTCCAGCTCGCGCTCCTTTTGCAGGAACTTCTGGTCGGCCACGTTGCGCAACGCCTGCACCCGGGTGAACGGCCGCTGCGAGGTCGAGCGACCGCGGATCGACAGCAGTGCCGACGAGCCGCTGAAGTTGTCCACCAGATTGGCCACGAAATCGCCGTTGTTGGCGAAGATCCGCATCACCGTCTGGCCAAGCAGGGTTTGCGGCTCGACCCACAGCCGGTCGCTGAGCAGATCGGTGTCGGCTACCAGGATCACCTCGGTGTTCGGCGCCGACGTGGCCCGATGGCCTGGCAAGTCCTCACGCTCGGGGAAGGCGCTGTCGAGGGTTCCACGCAAACGGGCTGCCAGCACGTAATGCGCGCTGTCCGGCGCATAGCCCTGCAGCAGACTACCCGGGTCGCCGCTGGCATCAAGCACGCGCTGGGTCGGCACCAGCTCGGCCTCGGCGCTGCTCTGCAACAGCGGGATCAATCGCGTGGCGGCCCCTGGGACCAGATCGAAATGCCCGGCGGTGGAAACGTTGATCCGCTGCAGGCTGGCGGTGACCACGTCATCGCGATTGAGCTCCTGAGCCCCGAGGTCAAGCATCGCCGGATGGTTGAGGCTGTTGCCGGCCAGCTCGATCTGCAACGCCCGCGAGCGATCCAGCACCACCTTGTGCGGGTCGTAGCTCACGCCCCAGGCAGCGAACAGCCGCTGCAGGTCCGAACCGTGGTCGGGAAAGGTCAGACTGTCCGGCGCATAGGGCGCGGTATCAAGCTCGGCATCGGGATCGACGAAGACCACCAGGTGCCCGCCACCAAGCACGTACTGGTCGATCGCGTACAAGGCATCGTCCGGCAATCGCTTGGGATGGACCAGCAACAGCACCTTCAGCGCGGGATCGATGCGCTTCAGGCCAACCGGTTCCAATGGTTTCACGTCGAACAACTGGCCGAGCTGGCGGAACACCGCCCAGGGTGGATCATCCAGCAGCGCATTGCCATCGACCGGCAGCGAGCTGAGCAGGCCGATCGACGGCTTTTCCCGCTGATTGAGCTCGTACAGCAGCTTGGCGATGTCGTATTCCAGAAAAGCTTCGCGGGCCGGATCGAAGAACGCGATGGAGAGACTCTTCTCCGGCAGCTTGTCGTCACCGGGGTCGCTGTCGAAGCCATCGGCCATCGCGCTGCCGGCCAGGCCGAAGAACACGCGCTCGCCATTGCTGCCGCCGTTGGCGGCGGTCAGGCCGTTGCCCTCGGCGCTGGCCTCGTCGTCGGAGTACGGCACCGGGTCGATGATCTGCAACCGGATATGCCCCTGCGAGCGCGCCACCATCTCCTGCAGCATCTCGCGCACCCGCTGCTCGTAGCTCTGCAATTGCGGCAGGTCGCGGGTGGCATGCTGGGAGAAATACAGGGTCAGTCGCAATGGCCGCTGCAGCGCGTCCACGATGTGCAACGTACCCGGCGTCAACGTGTACAGGTGATCAGTGGTCAGGTCGATCCGCGACGCATGCAGCCAGCGACTGCTGGCCACGATCAGAGGCACGAACACCAGTACCAGCAGGACCAGTCCCGCATACAGCATGCCGCGCCGGGTCAGGCGCAATGGACGGGACAATATCGACGGCAGGCGGGGCATGGGCTCAGCGGGTTCTCTTCAGATCAAGCAGCAGCACGCCGGCCATCAGCCAGCCAAGCGTGGCAAGCACGAAATACAGCAGGTCGCGCACGTCCAGCACGCCGCGTGCGATCGCCTCGAAATGACGCAGCATCGACAGGTGTGCCACCGCGTTGATCAGCCTGCGCGGCAAACTGCCGGCAAGGAAATCCAGCACCTGCGGTTGCCCGACCAGGATCAGCAATACGCACACCAGCGCGGCAAGAATGAAGGCCACCACCTGGCTGCGGGTCAGCGCCGACAGACAGGCGCCGATCGCCGCGAAACAGCCGGCCATCAGCCAGCTGCCGAGATAGCCGGCCAGGATGATGCCGTTGTCGGCCGCGCCGAGATAATTGACGGTGATCCAGATCGGGAAGGTCAGCGCCAGCGCCAGCCCGATGAACAGCCACGCCGCCAGGAACTTGCCCAGCATCGCCTGCCACAGCGTCACCGGCAGGGTCAGCAGCAGTTCCAGCGTGCCACCCTTGGTCTCCTCGGCCCACATGCGCATGGTGATCGCCGGCACCAGGATCAGGTAAAGCCACGGGTGCATCGTGAAGAACGGCTGCAGGTCGGCCTGCCCGCGTTCGTAGAAGTCACCGGCGTAGAAGGTGAGGATCCCGGTCAGCACCAGAAAGATCACCAGGAACACGTAGGCCACCGGCGTCACGAAGAAGCTGCGCAACTCGCGCCGCATCACCGCCGTGACCGGGCTCATGCACGCACCTCCGGCTCGCCGGTGGTGATCTGCCGGAACACCTCGTCCAGCCGCCCCCGTTCAAGCTGGATCTCCGACACCTCCAGGCCTTGCTGACGCAGCAGCGCCTCGACCGGCTCCAGGATCCGCTCGCCCGGCTTGGGAAACACCGTGATGCGGCCGTCCAGCGGGTCGATCTCGATTCCCGCCACCTGCGGCAGGCGCCCCAGCATTTCCTGCGACATGCCACTGCCCGGCGCGCTGAACGACACCGCGCCGTGGTAGCGCGAACGTGCTTCCAGTTCGGCCGGCGTGGCATCGGCCAGCAACTTGCCACGGGCGATGATCGCCACGCGATTGCACAACGCATGCACCTCTTCCAGCAGATGGGTGGAGATCAGAATGGTCCGGTCGCGCGCCATCACGTCGATCAACTGGCGTACCGCGTGCTTCTGGTTCGGATCGAGACCGTCGGTGGGTTCATCCAGCATCAGCACCGGCGGGTCGTGCAGGATCGCCTGGGCCAGCCCCACGCGCCGGCGCAAGCCCTTGGAAAGAGTATCGATGCCGACATCCAACACGTCCTCCAGTTGCAGTTGCTGCACCACCGCGTCGAAGCGCCGGTAACCGATGTCGCCACGCAATCCGCGCATGCGCACGATGAACTGCAGGAACTCGCGCACCGTCATCTCGCCGTAGCTCGGAGCACCTTCCGGCAGATAGCCCAGTGCACGCTTGGCCTTCAGCGGCTCGCGGCCGACGTCATGGCCGCAGACCCGGGCGGTGCCGGAGGTGGGCACCAGGAAGCCGGCGATCAGGCGCATCGCGGTGGATTTGCCGGCGCCGTTGGGGCCCAGCAGGCCAAGCACCTGGCCGGGCTCGACACGAAGGCTCAGCGCGTCCACGGCGGTCAGGCTGCCATAGCATCGGGTGAGCTGTTCGGTCTCGATCATGTGCGGTGGAAGATGGCGGGGAAGTTCAGGCGTCGCGCCCGGCAACCCGCCCAGCATAGCGGCAAAGCGCATCCATCCGGGCATCGAGATCGCCCTGTCCGCAACGAAAAAGGCCCTTCCTCGACGGAAGGGCCTTTCGATGTCGGCAGGTCAGAGCGGGCTTACTCGCCGGCGCTGCCTTCCTCGGTCGCGCTGTCATCCGAAGCCGGGGCGGCGGCACTGCCCGCCTCGGCCGGGGCGGCGACGCTGCCGGCGGCAGCCGGAGCATCGCTGCTGCTGGCCGGAGCCGGCGCGTCCTCGTCGTCCAGCGACGGCGGCTTCAGGCCGGCTTCCTGCTCCGGGGTCTGCTCCGGTGCATTGGTCAGCGGCAGGTAGACGTTGTACTTGGCGTACTTGGTGATGTTGCCACCCTCGTCCTGCTCTTCCGGCGAGGCGATGGTGTCATAGCTCGGGCTGACCACTTCGTCGAACTTGTAGCCGTGGGTCTGCGCATAGGCCTTGAGCATGTCGCGGGTCTGCGGCACGCCGGCGAAGGTACCGTTCCACACGCCCTTCAGCGCAGCGCCGCCGAAGGCCAGGGTGGCACGCACGTTGGCATCCACCACCAGACGACCGAAGCGGTCACGGCTGCCGGCTTCCACGTCGGAAGCAGCGGCCGCGGCCGTGCTGCCAGCCTCGGCCGGCGCGGCGTTCTGCTGGTCCAGCGACGGCGGGGTCGCGGCGGTCAGCTGCTCTTCGTTGTCGTTGATCGTCAGCGTGCTGGAATCGATCGGCAGCGCCACGTCGAAGGAGAAGGTCTGGTCACCATAGTTGGTGGTGGTCAGGATGCGCGTGCCGGTGATGTTCACGCCCAGCTTCTTGGCAGCGGCCTGGATCTGCTCGCTGGCCTTGGCGATGGCGTCGTCCACCGCTTCCATGCCGTCCTTGCGCTGGATCGAGGTGGACACCATCAGCACCGGGGTCGGCTGGGTCTGCTCGATGTACGGGATCAGCTGGCTGTAGTCGATGTTCGGCACGCCGGCCAGCACGTTCTGCAGGTTGTTCAGGCTGAACTGGATGAAGGTGTCCGGATCGCCATGGATGTACAGGTTGGCGAAGCGGTTGACCAGGTTCCAGCCATAGGACACGTCATACGCCCAGGTCACCTGGGTCAGCTGGCCGCGACGGCCCTGACGCTCGAGGTCGAGGGTGAAGTGCTTGTCCAGACCACGCCAGTTGTTGGCCAGGTCCCAGACGATGGTGGCGTTCTTGGTGTTGCTGTCGATCTCGTCGAAGTTCGGCGTGGCGCTGGCGATGGTCAGGCCGCCATTGCCCAGCTTGGCGTCGCCGCTGGTCCAGCTGATCTGCGCGCCGGGACCGTAGGACTTGCCGTCGAAGCTGAACTGCACTTCCGGATCGAGCGACCGCAGCACCGAATACTCCGGCAGCCGGCGGTAATTGTTGACCATGTCATAGACCTGACGCATGTCCTTGCCGATGACCAACTGGCGTTCCACATGCCCGCTGCCGGGCATGACGACGGCTGCCAGGACACCGAGCGCCAGCACGATGACCAAGGCAACGAGAAATTCAAAGACACGCATCATTCCAGAGTTCTCCGAAGCGTCTTTACGCAAAACCAAAGATGTCGCCCCAGCCGCCGCGCGGGCCTGCCTGAGCTCACGACAGGGGGTCGGCAAAACGCCGAAGTCAGGGATGTTACTTGCTCGCGCGCAGGAACGCTATCCACTGCAAAAACAATATTCGGACGGCCAAAACGGGGGCCGGCGACAGTGCCGAAAAGCCCGCCACTGCGCGATTCCGGCCTCAGACGATGCCCATTTCCAGAGCCTTGAGCACCGCACGCGTGCGATCCCTCACGCCCAATTTGGAAAGAATGTTGGAGACGTGATTCTTCACCGTGCCCTCCGCCACTTTCAGCGAATTGGCGATCTCCTTGTTGCTGTAGCCGCCGGACAGCAGGCGCAGGATCTCGGTCTCGCGCTCGGTCAACGGATCGGGCTGTTCGAGGCTGGTGAACTGGTTCTGCATCCGCGCCACGCCGGCCATCAGTCGCTGGGTGACCATCGGCGCCACCAGCGAGCCGCCGCCGGCCACGGTGCGCACGGCTTCGACCAGTTGCTCCAGCGAGACATCCTTGAGCAGGTAGCCACGTGCGCCGACCTTCAGCCCCTGCAACACCAGTTGGTCGTCGTCGAAGGTGGTCAGGATGATCGTCGGCGGCAACTCGTTGCGGGCGGACAGCGCCTGCAATACCTCCAGCCCGCTCATGTTCGGCATGCGCAGGTCCAGCAGCACCACGTCCGGCTTGATCCGCGGGATGTCCTGCACCGCCTGCACGCCGTCGGCGCATTCAGCCACCACCTGGATGTCCTCAGCCAGATCGAGCAGCGAACGGACACCCTGGCGCACCAGGTTCTGGTCGTCGACAAGACAAACGGAGATCATCGCGAATCCTCGGGCAGGCAAGACTTGGGGGAAAACGATGGTGGCGGCCGGCGGCGCAGAACGGGCACGACGCCGGTGCATTCTGGCACGTCGACGCGGGGCACCGGCATCACGACACATCCAGCGCGGGTGGCTCCAGGCGGGTCGGCGCGTGCGCCAGCGCCGGATGTTCGCCCAGCGGCAAGCGCACGGTCAACGCGAAGCCCCGGCCCGGCGCACTGTCCAGCGCCAGGCTGCCACCGAACTCGACCAATCGCTCGCGCATGCCGGAAAGGCCGTTGCCAGGCTGCAGCTGACCGGTGCCGCGCCCGTCGTCCCGTGCATGCAGGCCGATCAGGCTTTCCCCCGCATAGGCGAAGTTGAGCCACAGGTTGCGCGCGCCGGCATGGCGGGCGGTATTGGTGATGATCTCCTGCGCACAACGCAGCAGCACCTGGGCGCGGATCGGATCCTCGACGCTGAAACGCGGCGGCATCACCACGTGCACGTTCAGCCCGGGCACGCCCTCGGTCAGGCTGCGCAGGGCCTGGGTCAGGTCGATCGCGTCGTCCTGACGCAGTTGGCTGACCACGTCGCGCACGTCGGCCAGCAATACCCGGGCCGTGTTCTGCGCCTTGCTCACGTGGGCGGCGGCCTTGTCGTTGACCAGGTGGCTGGCCACTTCCAGGTTCAGGCTGAGCGCGGTCAGGTGATGGCCGACCAGGTCATGCAGGTCGCGCGCGATGCGCATGCGCTCGGCGATCCGGGTCGACTCGGCCAACAGCGCGCGGGTGGCGCGCAATTCGGAATTGAGCCGGCGCTGCGCCTCGCGCTGCTCGGCCTGCTGGCTGGCGACCGTCGAGGTGACGAACACCAGCACCGAGATGCCCAGATAGATGCTGGCCTGGATGAAGCCCACCGTGATGCTGTGGTCGTACTCGGGAAAGGTGGCGAAAACCGCCACCAGGCTCAGGTGCTGCAACACTAGCCAGAACACCGCCAGCCAGAACGGCAGCAGCCACGGCAGCACCAGCGAGGCGACCACCATCAGCATCGCCGACAGGCCGCTGTGGCTGTACCAGCCCACCGCCACCGCCGCGCCGGTCATCAACGCCAGGCCGGCCAGCTTCAGCACCGGATAGCGGCGCGAGCCAAGGCCGCTGGTCAGCATCCAGTACATCAGGCCGAAGACCAGGTAGCACAGCGTCCACAGGAGCAACGAGAAGTTGGGCCGGTGCAGCTGATCCAGCCGCTCGGTCGCCCAGTTGGTCACCAGCGGCGTGCCCGCCGACAGATAAGTGAACAGGCCGGCGTAGCGCAGCAGGCGGATGTGGTTGAGGAATGACCATCGCATCCGCCCATGATTGGCCCGGCGGCGCCCGCGCGCAATGCGCGGGAAGTCACGGCTGTCATGACAGGTGAACCTCAGCGCACCGGTGACCGCGCTGCGACATGTACCGGTCGGCGCTGCATGTCATAATGCAACACTGTGCGGAGCCCGCCGGGCTCCGTCTTCCCCGAACATCCAACACCTGTATTGCGGAGCAACGAATGGCCCTTGCCATCCGCGACGTGCGCGAGCACGACCTGGATGCCGTACTGGCGCTCAACAACGCTGCCGGTCGCTCCATCCTCGCCATGAGCGCTGCGCAGTTGCGCTACTTCCACGAGCATGCCGACTATTTCCGCGTGGCCGAGATCGACGGTCACCTGGCCGGTTTCCTGATCGCGATGCGCGAGGGTGCCAAGCACGACAGCCCGAATTACCGCTGGTTTGCCGAGCACTACCCGCAGTTCGTCTACATCGACCGCATCGTGATCGCCAACGCCTACCGCCGTCACGGCCTGGGCCGCATCTTCTATTGCGACGTGCACAGCTACGCCGAAGTGCGCGTGCCGCTGCTCACCTGCGAAGTGTTCCTGGAGCCGCGCGACGACGTTGTCGTGCTGTTCCACGGCACCTACGGCTTCCAGGAAGTCGGCCAACAGCGCATGGGGGAGGACGGCCCCAAGGTCAGCCTGCTGGCCCGCGACCTGCCCAGCTACGCCTTCGTGCGCGACACCTGGCTGCAGCACGGCGGCCTGCCCGACGTGCCGTGGCTGGCGGAACGCCAGCGGCCGGCCGCGCGTGGCGAAGCCCTGCACATGGAAGCCGGGGAGCGCCGCGCATGAACATGAAGCCCGAAACCGATGCCTGCGACCTGCGCTTCGGCCAGGTCGGCATCGCCTGCGTGAGGGTGCGCCGGGTGGATGCCGCTGCCTTGTGCGAGGAACTCGAGCGCCGCGTGCGTTCTGCGCCGCAGATGTTCGCCCGCGCCGCGGTGGTGCTGGACCTCAGCCACCTGCCCGCGCTGCCCGACGATGGCACCGTCGACGCCCTGCTCGAAGCGGTGCGCAGCGCCGGCATGCTGCCGGTGGGCCTGGCCTACGGCACCAGCGAGACCGAGGCGCTGGCCACGCGCATGGGCCTGCCGCTGATCGCCAAGTTCCGCGCCGCCTACGAACCCTCCGCCCAGGCAGCCAGCGAACCGGCGCCACGCGCCGAACCCGCCGCCCGGCCCGAGCCGATCCTGTCGGCGCCGCCGGCCGGCGGCGGCGAGGGAGCCATGCAGCACATCGGCTCGGTGCGTTCAGGCCAGCAGGTCTATGCACGCGACCGCGACCTGGTCGTGGTGGGCGCGGTGGCCAATGGCGCCGAAGTGATTGCCGACGGTCACATCCACATCTACGGCAGCCTGCGTGGCCGCGCCATGGCCGGCGCCCAGGGCGACACCAAAGCCCGCATCTTCATCTCGGATTTCCGCGCGGAACTGGTGGCGATCGCCGGGCAATATCGCGTGTTCGAACAGATTCCTGACAACCTCGAAGGCCAGTCCGTGCAATGCTGGCTGGACGGGGAAAAACTGATGATCGCCAAGCTGTGATCGTCCACAACAAGAACAATCATGCGGAGATGGAACCTTGACTGCTGAGATTATCGTTGTCACCTCCGGCAAAGGCGGCGTCGGCAAGACGACGACCAGTGCCTCGCTGGCCACCGGCCTGGCCATGGCCGGCAAGAAAACCGCGGTGATCGACTTCGACGTCGGCCTGCGCAACCTCGACCTGATCATGGGCTGCGAGCGCCGCGTGGTGTACGACTTCGTCAACGTCGTGCACGGCGAAGCCACCCTGAAGCAGGCGCTGATCAAGGACAAGCGCCACGACAACCTTTACGTGCTGGCCGCCAGCCAGACCCGCGACAAGGACGCGCTGACCCAGGAAGGCGTCGAGAAGGTGCTGAAGGAGCTGTCCGAGGACGGCTTCGACTACATCATCTGCGACTCGCCGGCCGGCATCGAGAAAGGCGCGCACCTGGCCATGTACTTCGCCGACAAGGCAGTGGTGGTGGTCAATCCGGAAGTCTCCTCGGTGCGCGACTCCGACCGCATCCTCGGCCTGCTTGCCAGCAAGACCCGCCGTGCCGAGAAGGGCGAGGCGCCGATCACCCAGCACCTGCTGCTGACCCGCTACAACCCTGCCCGCGTCGCCAGCGAGCAGATGCTCAGCGTGAAGGACGTCGAGGAAATCCTCGGCATCGAGGTGATCGGCGTGATCCCCGAATCGGAGAACGTGCTGACCGCCTCCAACAACGGCGTGCCGGTGATCTCCGACAGCGAGTCGCAGGCCGGCCAGGCCTACAGCGACACGGTGGCCCGCATCCTCGGCGAGACGCGCCCGCTGCGCTTCCTCGACGCACCGAAGAAGGGCTTTCTGCAGCGCGTGTTCGGAGGCTGATCCTGATGGGTATTCTCGATTTCCTGAAGCGCAAGCCCGAGGCCACCGCCAGCGTGGCACGTGAACGCCTGCGCATCATCGTGGCGCAGGAGCGCTCCACCCGGGGCGCCCCCGATTACCTGCCGATGATGCGCAACGAATTGCTCGAGGTGATCAAGAAGTACGTCCACGTCGATGTCGACGCGATCAACATCAACCTCGAGCGCGACAGCGGCCACGAGATCCTCGAACTCTCGGTCACCCTGCCCGAAGGCAAGCAGGCCGAAAGCAAGCAGGCCGACTGATCCGACGCCGGAACCGATGCCGGGCGACCCGCTCGCCCGGCTTTTCCCATGCATCCTGATAACCCGCCCCCTTCCCCGCCGTCTTCCGCGCAAGACGTGATGCGCATGGCCGGCCTCGGCTTCGAGCCGGCCCGCGCCCTGCTCGCCCGCTTCGGCCTGGAACTTCATCGCGTCAACGACGGCGAACCGATTCCCGGCAGTTTCTGGGGTGATGACGAAGCCGGCATCATCGGCTGCAACGTCTACGCCCGCGACGACACTCCGGTGCACTCGCTGCTGCACGAAGCCGGCCATCTGATCGTGCTGCCGCCGGAACAACGCGCCAGCGTCCACACCGATGCCACCGACTCGGTCGAGGAAGAAGACGCCACCTGCTACCTGCAGATCGTGCTGGCCGACCAGCTCCCCGGCGTCGGTCGCGACCGCCTGATGGCCGACATGGACGCCTGGGGCTACTCCTTCCGCCTCGGCTCCACCCGCGCCTGGTTCGAGCACGACGCCGAAAACGCCCGCGAATTCCTGCGCAACCGCGAGTTGCCGGTTTAAGGCCGGGATTCGGGATTCGGGATTCGAAAAGCATCACCCCACCCATGCCCCGGCGTAGGGCGGGCACCGCCCGCGGCCTTTGCGCCGCCAACCGTCGCGCATGATGCATGCCGCGGCACCGCGTTGTCGGGCGATGCCCGACCTGCGGGCGTCCGCACGCCCCTCCCGACCGATCAACGCGGCTCGGCCACTCCGGCCTGCATCGGCATGGACGCCTGGGCATCGAGCTCCCGGGGCATCTCGCGCACGATCACCCGATAACGCCACCAGGACGCCACGCCAACCACGGTCAGCACCGTCGCACCGCACGCCAGCGGCAGCATCCCGCCCGACAACCACGGCGAGATCGCGCCGGCGATCAGGCTGTTGAGCAGCAGGCTGACAAACGCCTGCACCGAGGAAATCCCGCCCCGCTGATGCGGAAAGCGATCCAGCAACAGCAAGGTCAGCGTCGGGAACGCCAGCTGCACGCCAATCCCATGCAACACCAGCGGCAGCATCGACCAGGGCAGTTGCGGCATCGGCAGCACCAGCGCCGCCAGCAGGTGCGCCACGCACGCCAGCAACATCACCGCGTAACCCAATCCCACCGCGAACGCCGCGCTGCGCCGGGCCGCCAGCCGGCCGGACAGCCACGCACCTCCGGTCAGGCCGATCACCACCGGCACGAACAGCCAGGGGAAGCCCTGCTCCGACAGCTGCAGCAGATCGCGCACGATCCGCGGTGCCGAAGCGATGTAGAGAAACAGCCCCGCGAAATTCACCGAGCTGGACACCAGCAGCGGCCAGAACAGCCGGTCGCGCCCGAACGCCGTGTAGCCGGCCAGCAACGGCCGCGGCGCGAAACGGGTGCGCCGCGACGGCGGGTGGGTTTCGTCGAGAAAACCCTGCAGCACCAGCGCCAGCAACAGGGTGAACACCGTCAGCACCCAGAAGATCCCGTGCCAGCCACCCAGTGGCAGCAATTGCGCACCCACCATCGGCGCGATCACCGGTGCCACTCCGAAAATCATCATCACCTGCGACATCAACCGCTGTGCCGCCGGCCCTTCCAGGCTATCGCGGATCACCGCCCGTCCCACCACCATGCCCGCGCCCGCGCTGCATCCCTGCAGCGCCCGGCTGGCCAGCAGCATCCCGTACGAGCCGGACATCGCCGCCATCACCGACGCCAGCGCATATACCAGCATGCCCACCACGACCACCGGCTTGCGCCCCAGCGCATCGGAGATCGCGCCATGGAACAGGCTCATCACCGCGTAGGTGACCAGATACACGCTGATCATCTGCTGCAGCGCCGCGTCCTCCACCCCGAAACCGGCCCCGATCAACGGGAACGCCGGAAACACCGCATCGATCGAAAACGGCCCGATCATCGACAACGCCGCCAGCAGCCAAGGCAGGCTGCGTCGCACGGTGCGCTGGGGAGGATTCATGGACGACACCGCTCTCGAAAAGGCGCGCAAGTATAGGGCCAGCCACGCGCGCCACCGCCGCCAAAAATACCAATGGACCGCCCCCGCATATCACTCCCGCGCCTGCACATGCCCCGTAGGAGCCCGCTCGCGGGCGATGCTTTTGATTTTTGCTTTTTTGCTTCCATGGCTTCAAAAGCATCGCCCGCGAGCGGGCTCCTACGGGGCATGTGCAGGCGCGGCGTGGCCAATGCCGTACGCCGCTTCGCGCACTGCTGCGCGAATCCGTCGAACGCGTCGCCTCGCAACCAGCCGCCCCGCCACGCTTGACGGCAAGCCCGGCTGATCGACTACGATGCCCGACTTGGAGATGGCATGCCTCCCGCCGTGCGGACACCCGCACGGCAAACCGCCTCGCGCCCCGTCGACGAGGTTGATGATGCCTGCAACCCCCGGTTTCCCGGCGGTGCAGGCGTGCCTGCCGCCGCGGCAACCGGACACCTTCATGTTCAGGAGACGCGCTCGTGGGTTTCAACGGATTCATGGCAGTAGGCATCGGCGGCGCCATCGGCTGCTGGCTGCGCTGGGGACTGGGCGTGCTGCTCAATCCGATCTTTCCCACCCTGCCGCTGGGCACGCTGGCCGCCAACCTCGTCGGCGGCCTGCTGATGGGCTGCGTGGTCGGCCTGTTCGAGCACTACCAGGCACTTTCGGCGACATTGCGCCTGCTGCTGACCACCGGTTTTCTCGGCGGCCTGACCACCTTCTCCACGTTCTCGGCCGAATCGACCGGCCTGCTGCTGCGCCAGCAATACCTGTGGTTCGCCGGCCATGTCGCCGCCCACCTCGTCGGCTCGCTGACCTTGACCGTGCTGGGCATCATGATGGTGCGTGGCGTCTTGCGGCATTGATGCCGTCAGGTTCCCGCGCCGCCATCGACATGGTGCATGCAAGCACGGGCGCACGCTTCGGTCATCCGGGGAGACACTGACCCACCACCATCGGGAGAAGCCGCATGAGCCATGACGATCTGAAGCACCGTGCCCGGCAATTGCTGGAGCACGCCGGCATCCATATCGACGGCAGTGCGCCCACCGACCTGCAGGTCCACGACGAACGCCTGTACGCCCGGGTATTCGCCCACGGCTCGCTGGGGCTGGGCGAGGCCTACATGGACGGCTGGTGGGATGCCGCCGACCTGCCGGCGATGTGTTCCCTGCTGCTCGGTGCCGGGCTGGACCAGGAACTGAAAACCCTCGACACCCTGCTCGCCCACCTCAAGGCACGCTTCATCAACCTGCAGCGCGGCGAGCGCGCGTTCGAGATCGGCAAGGCCCATTACGACCTCGGCAACGACCTGTTCCAGGCCATGCTGGGCAAGCGCCTGGTCTACTCCTGCGGCTACTGGGCCCGCGCCGACAACCTCGATGATGCGCAGGCCGCCAAGCTCGACCTGGTCTGTCGCAAACTGCGGTTGCAACCTGGCCAGCGCGTGCTCGACATCGGCTGCGGCTGGGGCGAGGCGCTGAAATTCGCCGCCGAGCACTACGGCGTCGAGGGCGTCGGCATCACCGTCTCGCAGGAGCAGGCCGAGTACGCCCGCCAGCTGTGCCATGGCCTGCCGATCGAGATCCGCCTGCAGGACTACCACGATGTCGACGACCGCTTCGACGCGGTCTGGTCGCTGGGCATGTTCGAGCACGTGGGCGGGCGCAACTACCGCGCCTATTTCGAAACCGTGCGTCGCGTGCTGAAGGACGACGGCCTCAGCCTGCTGCACTGCATCGGCAGCAACAGCGCCCCGGCCCAGCCTGATCCCTGGATCGAGAAATACATCTTCCCCAATTCGATGATCCCCGCCGCCAGCCAGGTCACCAGCGCGCTGGAAGGCCTGTTCGTGGTCGAGGACTGGCACAACTTCGGCGCCGACTACGACCGCACCCTGATGGCCTGGCGCGACAACATCGAAGCGGCCTGGGACACCCTGCCACCCAGCTACGACGAGCGCTTCCGCCGCATGTGGCGCTACTACCTGGCCGTCTCCGCCGCCGTCTTCCGCAGTCGCCGCGACCAGCTCTGGCAACTCACCCTGAGCCCACACGGCGTGCCCGGCGGCTACCGCGTGCCGCGGTAACCAGCAACGGGGTGAAGCCAGTAACGGGGTCAGGTTCACTTCTCGCTTCTCAAGAAGTGAACCTGACCCCGTTACTGGCTTCACCCCGTTGCTGACCCCGGTTGCCCCGAAAGCCGCGGCCCCGCATAGTCGGGCTCTGCCATCGCAAGGGGGAGAAAACGATGAAGCACCCGCGCATCCTGATGCTGCTTTCCGGCCTGCTGCTCGGCATGGCCTGCGCCCACGCCACCGCGCAGTCGGCGGCGCCCGCGACCGGCTACTTCGACAACAGCGACCGCGACGACGTGCTCGGCGGCGGCGTGAAGATGATCCCGATCACCACGCCCAAAGGCCAGTTCCGCGTGTGGACCAAGCGCATCGGCAACAACCCGAAGCTGAAAGTCCTGCTGTTGCACGGTGGCCCCGGCGCCACCCACGAATACTTCGAAAGCTTCGACAGCTTCTTCCCCGGCGCCGGCATCGAGTACTACTACTACGACCAGCTCGGCTCGGCCTACAGCGACCAGCCCGACGACGATTCGCTGTGGACCATCGATCGCTACGTCGACGAAGTCGAGCAGGTGCGCCAGGCATTGCACCTGGACAAGGACAACTTCTGCCTGCTCGGCCAATCCTGGGGCGGCATCCTGGCGATGGAGTACGCGCTGAAGTACCAGGAGCACCTGAAGTGCCTGGTGATCTCCAACATGATGGATTCCATCCCTGCCTACAACGATTACGCCAACAAGGTACTGATGCCGGCAATGGACCAGCAGAAGCTGGCCGAAGTGAAAAAGCTCGAAGCCGAGCACCGCACCGACGACCCGCGTTACATGGAAATCCTCGGCCCGATGCACTACGAGCAGCACGTGCTTCGCATGCCCGAAGCCCAGTGGCCCGAACCCGTCACCCGCTCCTTCGGCCACATGAACCCGAAGATCTACACCCTGATGCAAGGCCCCAGCGAACTCGGTGCCAGCGGCCGCCTGGAAGACTGGGACCGCAGCGGTGATCTCCACCTCATCACCGTCCCGACCCTGGTCATCGGCGCGCGTCACGACACGATGGACCCGGACTACATGGCCGGCATGGCCAAGAAACTGCCGCACGGCCAGTTCCTGCTCTGCCCCCAGGGCAGCCACATGGCCATGTACGACGACCAGGAGGTGTATTTCGACGGGCTGATCAGCTTCCTGAAAGGCATCGAAACCCGGTAACGGGGTCAGGTTCACTTCCGCGCGCTGCTCGCCGAGCGCCCACCGGGCCGACGAAAAGTGAACCTGGCCCGGTTGGCCACCCACACTGCCACCATCGGGAAATCCCCATGCGCCTCATCTTTTCCGCGCTCGTCCTGATCACCCTCGCCGGATGCCACGCCTTTGACACGCTGACCGACGGCGTCAAGCACTCCCAGGAAGTGGCTGCCGACATGGAAAGCGCCATCGGCACCAAGCCCGCCGTCGGCTTCAACTGGTCCAATGGCTCACTGACCAGCGTCAGCATCAGCTTCACGGGAGTCCCCCCCAAGGCGTCCCCCGAACAGATCGCCGAGGTCGGCAAACGCTCCATTGCCACCCGATTCGAACAGGCACCACAGCAGGTGGTGATCAGCTTCATCGTTCCAGGCCATTGACGGGCAAACGGGGTCAGGTTCACTTTCCAATCCGATGCCGCCCCATCCGCGGCACGCGTGCAAGTGAACCCGACCCCGTTACCGCCGCCGTTGCTGGAGGACTGCGCATTGCGATATGCGGGAAAAATCACCGAGTGGAACGACGAGCGCGGTTTCGGGTTCGTCGTTCCCAATGGCGGTGGCGACAAGGCCTTCGTGCACATCAGCGAATGGAAGCAACGGTCACGCAGGCCCGTCGTCGGTGACCCGATCGTCTACTCGACAAGCCGCGACCCACACGGGCGACTCCAAGCCACCGGCATCAACTTTGCCGCCGGCAAACCGGCGCCCCGACCACCGCGCTCCGGATTCCCGCGGGCGATCATCGGCACGCTCGTGCTGGCACTGGTGGCCCTGGCATTTTTCGCGCACCGATTGCCGCTGGTGATTGCCGCCACCTGCTTCCTGAGCAGCCTGGTCTCGTTCCTCGCGTACGGGATGGACAAGGCCGCGGCGCGAAAGAATGCCTGGCGCACGCCGGAAAACACCCTGCATCTGATTGATCTTCTGGGTGGCTGGCCCGGCGGCCTCATTGCCCAGCAAAGCTTTCACCACAAGACCGCCAAGCCATCCTTCCAGGTCGGCTTCTGGCTCTCGGTGGCGGTGAACATCGCCGGCGTCTGGTGGCTGGTCAGCTGAAACGGGGTCAGGTTCACTTCCCTCCCGACACCCACAGCAACCGCCACCCCGGAAATCGCGAAAAGTGAACCCGACCCCGTTACTGCTTTTCCTCGACTTCGATGGCGTGTTGCATCCCGACGGCGCCGGCGTGTTTTCGAAGCTGGCCCTGTTCGAGGCGCATCTGGCGCGGATGCCGCGCGTCGAGGTGGTGATCAGTTCAAGCTGGCGTGAGGAGCACAGCCTGACGGAACTTCGCCATTTCTTTTCCGCCGATGTCCGCGAGCGCGTCATCGGCGTCACCCCATCGCTCGAAGACGGCTACGACCGTGGCGGACGGCAACGCGAGATCCATGCCTGGCTGGAGCATGCCGGCCTGCATGCCGGAAACGCCCGCTGGATCGTGCTGGACGATGTGGCGCTGTTCTTCGAGGACCACTACCCGCAGGTGATCCTGACCGACCCGGCCGAAGGCTTCAGCGAGAAGGATGGCGAAGCACTGCTGGCCTGGTATCACGGCCAGCCCATGCGGCGTGCATGAGCCCGTGCCCCGGCGCAGGCGGGAATCCCGCGCTTTCCACCACGCCAGCCGGAACGAGCAAAGGCACGGGACGGGCAAGCACTGCCCTGCTGAACGCGCTTCCCACTTGACCGGCCTTTGCCTGCCTGCAGGCAGCGCGCGGGAATGAGGGTTTCGCGGGAATCGTTCCGCCGGCTGCAACCATGCGCGCCCGCCGCCGTGGGCCCGGCCGTCAGTTCTTCGCCTTGGCCGGATCTCGGCCCAGCTCGAACTCGTAATGCTCGGCGGCAACCTTGCGCAAGGTCTGCCTGATCCGGACCACCTTCGGCTTGCTGTCACTGACGGTGACGATGTCGAAGCTGATGATGCCCAGCGGTTGTCCGTCCAGCGCACCGAAGGTTTCTTCCGTGTAGCTGCGGTCGATCGGCAGATAGGCCAGCGCCGACTCGCGATGCCGCAACATGAAAGTCGTGTAGCTGTTGCCAGGCACCACTTTGTAATCGGGAGTCAGTGGCCGGAACTTGATCTCGTAGTCATTGGTGTCCAGGTTGCCGTGGGCAGAGTCATCCACCCGCAGATGCTTGCCGGGGCGGAAGTTCGGGCGGCAGATCACCAGCGGCGAATCCCCCAGGTTGCGCGCGGAAAAATAGATCACGTTGGGATAGAGGGAGTGGCCGGTGCCGATGCGATAGCTGGGAAAAAGCGAGAAGCGGTCATAGCGTCGCCGCGAGATGATCACCGCTGCCGTCACCGCACCGATCGCGCCGAACCCGAAAGCCAGCAAGCTCCACAGGCCGATGTTGTTCGCGAATTCCAGCCACTCGATCACTTTGTCCACGCTCACTCCCGGTCTGTCCGCGCCCCGATGCGACGCCAGCCGAATAGTAACGGGGTCAGGTTCACTTCCCGCCTCCCGGGAAGTGAACCTGACCCCGTTCCCCCCCTTGTTCCCCGTAACACCTTCGCCATCTGCGGCAACCATGATGATCGCCATATCCATTCCCATCAGGTGCGCACATGGAGCTGCCCGAGGCCATCCACGACGAGATCAGCCGTCTGTCCGAAGAGGGAGACGCCCACGCTGACGAAGAGCGTTACCGGGAAGCCATCCAGAAATACGTCCAGGCCCTGCAACTGCTGCCGGAGCCATGGCAGGAATGGGAAGCCAGCACATGGCTGCTGGTCTCCATCGGCGACGCCCACTTCGCGGCCGGCAACCACGAGCAGGCGCGGCAGGCACTGTCCGACGCCATGCACTGCCCGGATGGCCTGGGCAACCCGTTCATCCACCTCCGGCTCGGCCAGGTGCAGTTCGAGCTGGGCAACCTGCCACGAGCCAACGACGAGCTTGCGCGGGCCTTCATGGGAGGCGGCGAGGAGATCTTCGCCGATGAGGATCCGAAGTATTTCGAGCACCTGAAGACAGTGCTTGCCGCGGGCTGATGACAAACGGGGTCAGGTTCACTTCCCGCTTCCCGGGAAGTGAACCTGACCCCGTTTGTCTCACCGTTTGCTCGAAACCCGCCCCGCGTGCACCCACAGATATTCGCCCAGCACGCCACTGTTCCGCTCCAGTTGACGGTCGAGAAAAGCGCACGCGTTGCGGCCACTGGCACTGGCGAAAACCACTTGTGCGAACCGCGCCAGCCAGGGCGCGACGCGCTTCCATGCGGCAATCAGCATGGGCCTCAGCCAGCTTGAGCACAGCGCAAGCGTCTGAGCGCCCAGCACCATCAGCAAGGTCTCCAGCCCGACCGCATCAAGGATCGGCAGCAGCAATCGCAACTCGGGATGCATGGCCAAGCTCAGCATCAGCACGGCACCGACGATGGCCAGCATGAGCTTGGCGATCACGCGTATCCTGCACGGGGGCGACTTCATGCCCGTTTGTCGACCCCGCGTGCTCACTGGAACACCCCTTCCAGCATCCTGAAAGTCCCCGCATCCGCATCCAGTTCCACCTTGCCGCCGACCGGCAGAATGAACTGCTCGCGGATGTGGCCGATCATCGCGCCGCGATAGGCGGGGATGCCCAGCGGCTTGATGTGGTCATCGAAGATCTGGTCCAGGGTCAGCTCGCCATAACCGCTGCCGGGATTGCAGTCGGTGCATTCGCCGAAGATGAAGCCGGCAATGCGGTCCAGCGCGCCCATCAGCTTCAGCGTGGTCAGCATCCGGTCGATGCGGTACGGCGCTTCCTCGACGTCCTCGATGAACAGGATGCGGCCGTCGAAGTCCGGCATGTACGGTGAGCCCGCCAGCGCGGTGAGCACGGTCAGGTTGCCGCCGACCAGCGTGCCCTGCGCCTTGCCGCCGGTGATGGTCAGCGTGCGGTTCTCGCGCGGCACCAGCTCGTCACCCGCTTCCACCGCGTTGCGGTATTCCATTCGCTGGCGGTCGAAGAACAGCCGGCGGAACTGATCGACGTTGAAGCGATTCCAGCTGCCCGAGCCGATCTGGCCGTGGAAGGTGACCAGGCCGGTCTGTGCGCCGATCGCGCAGTGCAGGGCCGTGATGTCCGAGTAGCCCAGCAGCACTTTGGGATGGGCCCGGATCGCGTCATAGTCCAGCAGCGGCAACAGGCGGGCCGCACCGGCACCGCCGCGCACGCAGATGATCGCCTTCACCGCGTCGTCGGCGAACATCGCATTGAGGTCACCGGCGCGCTGGGCGTCGGTGCCGGCCAGATGGCCGTAGCGCGAGGCGTAGTGTTCGCCGGTCTTCACCTTGAAACCCAGCGCCTCCATCGACTCCCGCGCCAGCTGCAGGCTGAGCCGGTCTGCGGTGGCCGAGGATGGACTGACCAGCGCGACGGTGTCGCCGGGATTCAGCGGCACCGGCAACAACCTGCCCGGCTTGCGCGCAGTGGCCGCTGCACGGGCGGAAGAACTGGTCGCAAGACCACCGACCAACGGCAGCAACGAAGCCAGTGCGGTACCGCCGATGAAATCTCGCCTGCGCATGTCGCCTCCGGAGCATGGGTATGGCGGTCCAGATTAGCCGCTCGCCAGCCACGGGACCAAAGCCGCGCAAAAAACGCGTGCAGTCGTCGTGGACGTTTTCGTTTCGCCGGCATCACGCCCCGACCGGCCTACTCCCTCTTGCGGCGATTTCCGCCCATTCGCGCCAACGGCGCGATCCCCATGTCCGGAGACACCCATGAGCAACGAACACGACATCAAGACCCTCAACAGCCTGATCGCCACCACCCTGGACAGCGCCGACGGTTATGCCGAAGCGGCCAAGGATGCCCAGGGCGATTCGCTTGTCGCGCTGTTCCGCAGCCGCTCCAGCGAACGCCGCACGGCCGCCAGCCGGATGCAGCAGGGCGTGCGCTCCCTCGGCGGCGAGCCGGAAGACGAAGGCACCGTGCTGGCCTCGGCCCATCGCATGTTCGTCAACCTGCGCACCAGCCTCACCTCGCACGACAACAAGGCAGTGGTGGAGGAAGTCGAGCGTGGCGAGGACCACATCAAGCACAAGTTCGAAGACGCGATGAAGGACCCGGAAATCTCGCCGGCAACGATGACGCTGATCAGCGATGTCTACACGTCGGTGCGCAGCGGGCATGACCAGATGCGCAACCTCAAGCAGGGCTTCGAGCGCTGAGGGGCGAAGGGCGAGGCATGCGCAGAGACCGTGCTCCCGCTGCGGACCGCAGGAAGCCCCCTTGGCGTGGAATCGTCAGCTGCCTGCCCCGCCCGACCCCTGACCCGGCGCCTTCGCCTCACCCTCTCCCGTCGGGAGAGGGATTCCATCCGCACGCGCCAGCAACAACTCGCGTTCGCGCCGATTGGCGGTGAGTGCGGCGGCGCGCTCGAACTCGACCCGTGCTTCGGCACGGCGGCCCAGACGGGCCAGCAAATCGCCGCGCACGGCGGGCAGCAGGTGGTAACCGGCCAGACCGGCTTCCCCGCGCAGAGGATCAACCAGGGCCAGGCCGGCGGCGGGCCCGTCAGCCATCGACACGGCCACGGCACGGTTCAGCTCGATCACCGGAGAAGGCGCGACCTGAACCAGTTGTCCGTACAACGCGGCGATACGCGCCCAGTCGGTGTCTTCCGCCCTGCCCGCGCGGGCATGGCAGGCGGCAATCGCGGCCTGCAGTGCCCAAGGTCCCCGCGCGCCACCCAGCTTTTCCACGCGATCGAGCATGGCCAGTCCATGCTCGATCAACGCATGGTCCCAAAGCGCGCGATCCTGTCCGGCCAGCAACACCGGTCGGCCATCCACGTCGGCACGGGCAGCGGTTCGCGAAGCTTGCAACTCCATCAGTGCCAGCAGGCCAAGCACCTCGGGTTCGCGCGGCATCAACCCTGCCAGCACGCGCCCCAGCCGGATCGCTTCGTCACACAGTGCCGGACGCATCCAGTCATCACCGGCGGTGGCCGAATAGCCCTCGTTGAAGACCAGGCTGATCACGCCCAGCACCGACGACAACCGCTCCGCCAACTGCTCGCCCCGAGGTACCTCGAACGGCACCTCGGCTTTGGCCAGGCTGCGCTTGGCGCGCACGATGCGCTGGGCCACCGTCGATTCGCTCTGCAGGAAGGCGCGGGCGATCTCGGCGGTGGTCAGGCCGCCAAGCAGACGCAGGGTCAGCGCCACCCTCGCCTCCATCGCCAGCACCGGATGGCAGGCGATGAACATCAGCCGCAGCACGTCATCGCCGAACGGATCATCATGGCTGGCTTCGCTTGCCGACACCTGCTGCTCCTGCTG